>ERZ891418.639-NODE-639-length-11555-cov-5.040783_pt1 | contig 11555 bp, 5 predicted proteins | sample MGYA00521236_ERZ891418 | MGnify/ENA primary metagenome ERZ891418 (study PRJEB32303, sample SAMEA104408696) | aquatic metagenome | biome: Brackish water; feature: Chemocline; material: water | place: Baltic Sea | collected 2014-10-18T10:34:00 | depth 100 m ... | reverse complement strand
GAATAAGGTTGCTGCCGTCGTACAGCAAAGACTTGCCTACGCCGTAATGGTTCATGAACTCGGCCACTACCTCGACTTCAGTCAAAGGGACGATAGTGACGCATCAATCGAGCCCGCAATGCTGGGACTTGCTAGATGGTTAACGACTGGCAGGAAACCTGGCAAGGAAGATTTGGTAGGAATTGAAGAACAAATATGGTCATCATCCACCCCCGTTGCACCTCCGGCTTTCACTGACGCACCGTCGCCATCCGTATATGGATTGTTGAATAATCAAGAAAAACTTGCCGAGGGCTTTTTGTCATGGTTTACCCTTATGGGTTCTACTAGATCGAGCATGACTGTAGACGGAACGTTGACCGAGGATTACGAGAAGGTAAACGTACGCGCTAGTGAGAGTGCCGATTTTAGAAAAGCGATTTCCGACATAGTTACCCCATTGCTTGACAAACTAGGTCCTCGCGTAAAGAGCGCAACGCCATTTAAGGGGGCGTCGCGAACATCCGAAACAACCAAACTTCCGCCAGCAGCACTTCTTTTCGCAATTTTGCCACTTGTTGACATGCTCAAAGACAAAAATTCCGCTTCTGCTAAAATGGGGCGCCGACACAAACGACGCATAACTGCCAGTGATCAGAAAAGCGCTGAACGGAATCAAGAAAGTCAAGAGGTGTATTCTTCGTGAAGTCAATACTTGTTGGAAAATCTGACGGGAATAGGGTCTACTTCGTAATTGACCCAGTAAACCTTAATGCTGATTGTGTTATCAAAAATGCCGTCGGCGACACAACGTTGACAAATTTCTGGAATTATGTTGACAGTAATCCCTCTATGCATAAAATAAAAGGAACAACATTCCACGACTACCTTTGGACTGGTCATCAGTCAAAAACTGGTATACACTGGTATTCTGTTTTTGTATCCAAAGCACTTCCGGTCCGTGAAGAACTTCTCGGTGAAGTCGTAATCAATAAAGATGTAATGCGTCGAGTTGCAAAGTCCTATGATTACGAAAATAGAGCAATGGATTTCGGCATAGCAAGAAGCACTGGTCAATGGTCGAGAAAAATGGTTGCAAACTGGGTGGATGGGCCGCAAAGAAATTTTCTAAAAACGACAAGAACGAAAAGAACGAAAAAATCAAAAAATGAATGAATTCCAATTCAAAGCACCACAAGACGTAGTTTTCGACCTCCCACAGGAACGAATCACTGGCGATATTCTTCACGGGCACGGCCCGCGACGTGGGAATCTTGAAAGACTATTGCGTTATTGGCGCCCAATTATGCGCAAGCCTGGTGGCTTTACCCGCTGTCGCGTAATTCTTGCCGATCATCCGGAGTTGTATCCATTGGCGAATATCTGTGCATGGCTCCATCATGAGACAACCGGAAAATGGCCAAATGAGGGCTGTCATCATCCAACAATGAAAAACTGTAGGGGCAAACTCAAAAAAAGAGGTTGGACGAATTTGGAATTCAATAACCGACTGACCAGGAGAATTAGTGCTCCTGGTCGCCTTAACGGTTCGGTGGGGTCTTCTCTTGCACTGGGCAAAAGCGCCGATTCACTGAATGTCAAAGATGAGTTTTTCTCCAACGATTCATGGCGGGAAAAGTCGGACGAGGCAAATCTGTTCACAGCGGGTGATTTGGCTTATGCATCAAAAGTTTTAGGGGAATTTGTAGATGCAGAAATTGAATTTGTGCAATACTTACGTGATGATAATAACTGGGAAATAGAAGGTCTTGATAGCGCCGGAATGCCGGTTGTGGCGCCATATGTGGGGACGAAATGCTGTGATTAATAATGGAAAATAAAATGCTTATTTCCAACGTGCGTCAAATAGTGACGAAGAGTTTGTGCTGCCCAGACATTGAAATCAAAAAACAAAGAACAGTATTTGTAAGTAGCGGCAACGCGCCAACCCAAATAATGAAAAATTACGCAGCCACGAGGCAGCAACTAATTTCTTATAAGGCCCTAATTAAAAGGTCGGGCAGAGGAAGGGATTTTGAGTTTAAGAGAATTGGTGTAGTGAGTAGCAATAGTAGGATTCTTCAGGGCGTTCAGGCTGTTGGTTCAACGTTCACGCCAGGAAACCTAACTCTTGCTCGGAGCCCAATCAGATCATCTATCAGCCGTACTCTCACCCCAGGTATTCCCGGAATGCCGAGTCTCGGCATGGGTCGTCGGGGAGCGGGTGACGGTGTTTCTCGTTGTCCTGAGGGGTATCAATACGGTGGTCGATTCACTGACAATAAATTCTCCACCTGCGGACAACAACTATTTGCGCTACCAGGACCACTCGGCCTTGCAATTTCCCTAATCAGAAGAGCGCTTAGAGCCGGAACCCCAGTGTCCCCTCCAGTCGGAACCCCACTTGGGGCTGGAGACTACACGGATTCAGGGGTAACGAGTAGGGCTCCGCAGATTCCAAAAGTATCTTTATCTAATCCTTCAAAGGTTAAATCACAGATACAACAACTCGTAAAGCCACTTGCTGCGGTGGATATAGCAACAGCCAGAATGGTGCGACGCGATGGTTTTGTTTTGGAGCCAGTTGTTTCTCCGTCGGTATTGCGGACAATTCCAGACAATAGGGACATGGACGGAGCAATCTACATGATGAGCGTTGCCAGTGCCGATCTAATAGGAAAGGACGAACTCGGTCTCCTGTCGAACACTGGAGTGCAAAAACTTCATTACGTTCTTCCGGGCGGGCATGAGTTGTTTCTCGAAAAAAGAAGGCCGCTGACGGTTGGAGAAAGAAGAAAACTTGGTCGAACAGTTAACTCAGCCATGGAGTCAAGCAACACAAAAGACCCAGCATCAAGACTCAAGATGGTTGCAGTAGAAACGGGCGATGGGATTAGTTATTCGGAAAAATTTGTAGGAATTAAAAACCCTAACGAAATTGGCAAAGATGGCCGACAAAGGTGGGCGTCTATGGCGTTCAACAAGAGAAGTGCGAGGTCCGTGAACACCGAGGACGTAGCGGCCCAGGAAATTGCCACCAAGCCAATAGCCGCATCAAAAATCGGAAGCGACATCACCACCGTCGCTGGGGCGATTGCCCATATCGACAGGGGTGGGGCGCTATCTCAAATATCTCCAGACATTCTGCAACAGGCACTTGCTAAATCAACAAAAATAAAGCGCGAAAAAATCTCTGCTTCTAGGTTCTTGCTTACTGCCGAAAACGGAGATAAGTACATTGAGAAATCTGATGCCAAGAAGTTTGAAGCAATATCCCAGATGTTTGCATCACAGGTTCAACAACATCTCGGCCTAGAAGCGCCAAATGTAATTTTTGTTGGTTCTGGCGACTCAAGGCGCTATCTAGTTGAGGATGCGGAAACCACCGTTAAGGGTGGACGGGTTAATGAAGACGCCGTGTTTAGGAGTGCACCATGGCAAGAAGTTTCGAGACTATTTATTTCCGATATCTTGACGGATGTTCAAAATAGGAATCCTGGCTCAATCGAAATTGCCGAATCAAACAAAAAAACAAAAATAATACCCATGACAAATGATGGTGCCGGATTGATTGATTTGTCCAATATCTCCATAACGGAGCGAACAGAACAGGATGTCAAAGACTTCCTTACTGTAACAAATCAACAAATCTATAAAAAATACTACGATGAATTAAAAGCACAACAACGGGCTCAGGCATTTCAATTTCTTGCTACACTTATTCAGCGGGCTCGTCAATTCAGTTTTTCAAATTTTAAGTCAAGGCTTTACAGTGACAGCAAACTCTCCAGTGGGGAAAAGATTCATTTAAATATTCTTGAAAAACTCTACGATAACCGTCTGCAGCAATTAGTTAGTTCGAATGAATCCTACTCCGGAATAGTGTCTGGCCCTAAATGAGAAAATACGCCGTATTAAAAAATGTTGCACGAGGTATTAATTTTGGCGTCGTTATAAAATCAGACATCGATCAAAGATTTTATGGTTGGAGCGACAAGGGAATCGAATGGTCTGACTGGGCTAACCAAAACGCTGGGAGTTTAGAAAATCTACCAATTGGTGTTTCGGTTGGTGAATTCAAGTCTCTTTCTGATGAATTGCTACAAAAACTAATTGCCAATAGCGATGATGTGGCCGCTGTCGACCACGGCCTTATCCGCGACTTGAGTAGGCAAATTTTGGTTAAATCCGAAAGATTTAATAACTCTTCAAAGTTTCCATCGGTCACCACTAGGTCGATACCGCTTGTCACCTGGAATAAGAAAGTGTCAGTTCAGTATAAAGTAAAACATTTTAAACAATCAATCGCAAGAAGCGAAATATCCCTAAAAGTAAGACATAACGAACTGGCTTTCAATGTTCAAACAAGACAGTTCAACACCAAGCCGAACAGGGCGTCAAGGCTCATTGAGCGACATGACATAAGAACAAAGATGTCCAAGGGAAGCGAAAGAATATTTGGTGGACAAATTGTGGACGCCATCAACAAAGAAATTCTTTCCAACGAAAGTATGACGCTGACAAAAAGGGGCAACGTTGGTTCTCATACAAAAGAAGTTGTTGATTTTTTCGTAAAAGGAAAACTTGGTTACGCCATCGGCAGGGCTGGCAGGGGTGGCCTAAGAAGCATGACTCCGAACAGGGGCGGGAATAGAGGGTTGCGTGGAAGTGCATCCCGTGTAATCGCCGGAGTTCTTGACCCACGGAAGCGCCGAGACGTAGACGGTGATGGAATGATTTTTGACGGTACGTGGCGCGAGATGCCAGACCCAACAAAGTTCAAACCAGAAGCACGAAACACAGGATTAGGCGGGCTTAGGTCGGCAAGAAATGAAGTAGCAAAAACCAGAATAGTCGGCAAGCCAGCACGGGCGAGAGTTGATCTGTTGGACGCTTTCGATGCGGTCCAGAGAGTTAACGACGGAGACGATTTCAATTCTACGTTCGGCGATTTATGGAAAGCCGTCAAGGGGCGAAACGACTGGGGTGACCTGCTTGCTGATGTTGCAGCAAAACTTAGTGTCGAAAAATTAAAATCCGATGGAAAAAACGATAAAGAAATTGCGAGTTCAATAAAAAATATTGTCGACTCTTCGTCTAGTGGTCTGTCCAAATCAAAGGGACACAGATATGAATCTTCCGCCCTCGGCTCATTGAAGGATTATGTTTCGCGCGTCGCTACAGGCAAGGATGCTGATGCAACCGATGTAATTGCGTCATTTGACGACCCATATGCCCCAAAGGGCTCAAAGGCGAACGCCCTGGAGGCGATGGTTGCTTTTGGTCTCGGCAAACTAGAGACGCCGCAAAGCAGAAAAAAATACGAAGATAGTCGAGGCTTTAAGTCTCGTACTGGCTCCGTAATTGATGACATCCTGTACGCATCAGAGGGCGCAGCAGAACCAGAGATGGATGATTTACTCCGCAAGGTAAAGATGGGGTCGACTCTCAAGCCAAGCGAATCACGATCACTTCTTAATTCACTCAAGGACATCAAGAATAATAATGACGAATTCCTTGGTGACGAGCGTCTTGAAAATTTAATAAATCATGTTTCGGAAATGTCCTCAATTGACACAAACTCCAGAGAACGTGGACTTATGTCTGATACCGGGAAGGCACCAGACAAAAAATTGCTTAGTGATACATACGAGGAATTAATTGCCTACACCGGCGATGTCGCCTTTGATTACCTAGAAGCCGTTCACGGCGTTGATAAGGAAGACTACAAGTATCAAAGAGGTGACCGCGAGTACGACGGACCCCAGTATCCGAGTTATGACCTGTCTAGGGCAATAGGTGAATCGATGTCACAAGATGAGCAAAGAAATTTAATAGAGGCTATTAGGGCATACGACGATGACCCGAATACTGACCGATATGCAAAATCTGGTCCTGTTTATGATGCAATAAAAAAGGCAAAGCGTGGAGGCGGGCTTAGTTCAAGTACTACGGGAAGAAACTTGACCGACTACCAAGACCAATACGATTTCGTTGTCGGCAAAATGTTCGACAAACTGCCAGATAGAAAAGAACGCATCCAAGAATATCTTGACGAGGGTTACGACAGGGAGTTGGCCCGTGAAACGGCCATAGAAAAATGGCTGGAATTAGAAGAGAGCGAAAATCCAGAATTATTCATGGATGAAGTCAACAATAGAATTGAAGATTTAGATAGGGCAAAGCCAGGGCGTACCGGTCTTTCGTCATCCACTGACGCCAAACCAAAGGGTTCGATGTTTCCTCGCGAGAAACCACTCTCCGAAATGAGCATGGAGGATTTGTTTAATTTCACCGGGTACGACACTGTTGGACCTGCGAAACCGGGTTATGGCTATGACGGGCGATACAACCCAATGATACAAAACAAAATAAGAGACCAGCGCGATAAAGAAATCGCTCGCCGAATGATGGAATCTGTTGGAAAAATTGATAAACCCAAGAGCAAGAAAACACGTGGACTTAGGTCTGAGACCGGTGGTGATGACCTTGGCAGCGACATGGAAGATGCCATCCAGGCAATCGTTAAATTAAACCGAGGAGAAAAACTTTCCCTGGAAGAACAGCGTTTAGTTCTGCAAGCGCTAAAAGTTATCAAGAGGCCAGATGCCGACATCGACGAGGACGAACGCGTTGGTCTGATTGACATGGAATCACGAGTGAGAACTGGCGGCGTTGCTTCACGAACTGGTGGTAAAAAGAGAAATCTGAACGAAACAAGATCGAATGATGACGCGTTTCCTGAATTATCGGAAAGCGAAAGAGCAGAAGCATTACGGTGGTACGAAGAGGCCCTGTCAGCACTACCGAAAAATTCCCCTGAAGCATTTCAAGCAAGACTCGATGCTCATCAGCGCCTAATTGAGGTTATGGATAGTTTTTTCAGTGACAAATATACCCGCCACAATGAATCGTATGAAGAGAAGTATTACCGGGTTGCCAAGCAATTTGGTATTTCTCCAAGAGAAGTTGAAAAACGAATTAATACGGTTCAAAATGATCGGCGCGGTAGTTCTATCACTGGCCCTGAAAAAAGTGGAGTGATCGACCCAGAAAGAGTTAGAACAAAACGACCTCAAAAAACCGAGGGACTAAGTAGTTCGACATTTGAGTCAGTCAAAGAAATGGCCGAAGGTGCCAACGAAGATGACTTCATTTCAATGTATAAGAGATTTATTGACGGAGAAACTCTAAACCCTGCTGACAAATCAGAACTTGCTATGTCTATCGGGAATATTCTTGACAACAACCCAGACATCAACGAAGATGAGCGCGTCGAATTGATTGACCTTCTCGGCAACATCAAGAAGGGTGAACGTTCTGGGGGCATGTCTTCACGAAGCACGCGCCGCCCTGTTGAGCAAAATCTCACATCAAGAATGGCGACAGCGTCAACAGACAGGGCAAGTAGGCCAAGGGGTCTTTCTTCCTCAACCGATACGTCTGCTACAAAGACTCCAGTTTCAAAAGATGGAGTAAAGAAACCAAAACGCAAGAGCCGCTTAGTAATTGATATCACCGACTCTTTTGGTAAAAAGAAGGGTGAGGGTGACGGAGTCTTGTGGGAGTCGTTAACCGATGAGCAGAAGGCGCAAGCACAAGAAGCGCTGGCCGAACGCAAGGAAATGATTGCCAAACAATTGAAAACAAAAATATTCAAGCGTTGGTGGCAGAAAGCAACAGAAGAAGGAAGTGACAAGGAGTCACTAAGGGCTGTTCGACAACGCGCGAAGGGTACTGGTGGAAAGTATGCGGTTCGACCAACTGACGACCCATTGACAAAAGATGACATCGTTGATTTGCTCGTAACGATGGATGAGCAGGTTTCAAAAGGATTGCTCAAACAATACAAGGTTGACGAAAAAACAAATCAAATAGTGCTGGACAAAAACGGCAAACCAGTCATGACCGAAACTTACGCAAACGCCGCAAGATATCTCGACGACATGATGACCATCCTCAACATGGAGGAAGAAGATGACTTCTCCCTTCTCGAGCACCTGCATACAGGTTCAAGGCAGGCATTGCACAGGAAGATTGGTTCCGCTGTTACTGGTAAATTCAAGATGGGCGACTCATCCGTTGCCGGTTTTGCTGGTGGCCTACAAAAAGCCACTTCAGTTGATGAATTGAGTGACGCGGAACTCGGAAAAGCAAAAAAACTATCAATTGGAAAACGACTCCTACGAGTTAACGAATCCCGTGCGGCAAAAGCGCGTCAAAGAGCACTTAGAAAAACCGGTAATTTTAGAAAAGGAAGAATTCTACAGTCGGGTGACCCAGAACTAGAAATGAAGCGCGCTCGTTTGCGTGCTCGTGCTGGCAGGAGATCGATGCTGTCAAAGTTCCGCCGAACAATAGACGCTGACGAACTATCCAGCGACATGAGTAAGGTAAAGGGAGAAACATCGTTGATCGCAATTGACAACAATGGTGTTGTGAAAATTTCGCCACGGTATGTTGCCACGCTCGCAAAACTTGATGCCGATCTAAGTAGGGACAGGTCAAGCGAAGAGAATAAATCACGTGTATACGATCAACTTCTTGCCGACCTATGGGCCAATAGTGGATTCTCTGGTCAACCAACATTGGTGACAGAAGACGAAACTCGCAGACTTGTTGCCGCTGGATGGCAACCAGTAATCCGAGGAACCGGCTCAGAAGAAGTGAATAGCGAATCGTATGTCGAGCAATTTTTGACTGACGATTCTGAAAGTAGATTTATACCAGGTCAGGGTGCGCGCGCTTACGGTGTTGGTGAATACTTTGCCTTCCCAGGTAGCCACTGGTCCGGCTATAGAGGTTCGGCAAATCAAAGACATACCATTTTGGTATTAATCCCGCCAAGCGCAGACATTATCGGTTCAAGAGAACTGTCGAAAGAAAAAAACAAGATGCAAGAACTTACCGCAGCGTCAATTGAGGCTCTCAGGGGTCTTGGTGGACGAGAGATGGCAGAAGCACTTACACCCGGAGAATTAGCAAAAACATTAAGAGATGCTATGCCGTCTCTTCCGCAGGAAAAATCTCGAAGTGCGCAAATCATGAGTCAACTTGTAGACAGGCTTGATGAACTAGAAGGGATGCCTGCATCCACCGAGTCCATGCAGGAGAAGAAAAACATTCTCAACTCCATTGATTATCTATTCAGGTTCACTAAGCAAAAAGATGACGGATACTTCGCCCCACTCATTGGCGTTGACGCAATCGACGTGAACGGTGGTACCGGAACATCATCACCGCTTCTGCTTCACAACAGAGCCGGAGTCGCGGCGTTCCAAAGGCCCATGACTAGCGAGGAAGCAGAAAGACTCAGCAAGAACGAACAGGGTTCCTCAATAGGAAACGTTATATCTACATGGACCACGATGGATGATAGGCGTCGTGTCGTAAGTGCTACACCAGCACCCACTGGTTCACGAAGCAAGGTGGGGACAAAACGCAGACCATCAACACGGCGTCCAGACCCGGATGGCCCAACAGAAACAACTGACCCAACACCAGCGGTTCAAACACCAACTGTTCAAGCACCAAGCGCACCAACGTCAGCCATAAATACAGACGCATGGACAAGTAGTTCTCCACCTTCAACCGGTTCCAATCCAGCAACCATGCTCACGGACCCAAATGGAACAAAGTATTATGCAAAACTTCCAAAACGTGGAGAGCCAATATCCACGGCCACAGAGCGAATGGAAACCGAAGTGCTCGCAGGGAAATTGTACGAGTTGGCAGGTATCCCAGTGGCCGACCTGCAAATGGGTGCAAATAACGGAGAGCCGGTTATGCTTTCGCGAATGATTCAAACACGGATGCCGAACGGCAAAGGAGACAACGACAAGGCTAGGGATGGTTTTGTTGTTGATGCATGGCTGGCCAACTGGGATGCACCACTCAACGATAATATTAAGGTAGACAACAACGGCAGACCAGTCCGTCTTGATGTTGGCGGTTCACTTGACTACAGGGCTCAGGGTGCAAAAAAGGGCAGTGGGGGTTCGACTGGCTTTGGTCCAAGCGTTGGGGAAATGACGTCCATGCAGAAATCTGGCTCGAGTGCCGATTTCACAAATATGGACGCAGGCGAATTAAAGAAACAAACACAAAAACTTGGGACGGTTACTGATGATCAAATTAGAAAAACTGTTTCAGCAATAGTCAGCGACCCTGCGCGTGCAAAAATCCTTGCTGATACACTGATTGCTCGCAGGGATGACATCATAAAGCGCTATGGATGAGGCACAAATGAAAAACGAAAGAGACATGGAGGCCTACGCGCAAGCGGAAAAGACCATGAAGGCAGACCAAGATAAAATTTCAGAACTAATTGCTTATCCTCCTTTTTCAGAAATAGATGATGGTCAAGGAAGTCTTGACCACGATGGAATCAATCCGATATGGGGATACCCAGGACTCTCCAACAGGGGATTGCAACTAAGGGAAGCAATGCATGATGCAATCAAATCAATGAACGATGAAACAAAGGGTGTCGATTATTACGACGTCGACCCCGAAGTGTTAAAGAAGTCTTTCAAAGGTGTGATGGCTGAATTCTCCGACGACATAGACGAGGCCAGTCTTTACCAGAAACGTCACCCGGATAGCGTCGCGGCCCTTAAAGCCCACAAAACGAAATAGGTTTTCTCATGGAGAACGAAGAGGACACTAACTCAAAAATTAATGCCCTGCGTATATCCCAGATAATTGGTTGCTCTGGAGCCCACAAGAGCGACGGCAAGTGGATGCCCTGCGAGACACATGAAGAACTTGAAACTCTGTCTAATTCAGCAGAACCAAAAACAAAAAACTTAGAGATACTACATACTCGTTACCAAAAAAGAAAACGAAAAGGGAAGAAGCAGTGGGACAAACTCAAGGAACGAAAACCGCTTGGTTTTGCAACCCTTGAAGGTGGTGGAATAGTCTCTGCTCCAATAGTTGCGTTCCCCAGTGTAGAACTTTTTTCCAGCAAAGCCTATATACCCGGAATTACGCCACGCGATAACGACCCGGATGTATTCACCGATATTGAGTCGGCGCGAAAAAGAAGCAGAATGCTTGGCTGCATAGGTGTGCGGAGAATGCCATCGGCAACTGGTAGAACAATCTGGATGCCATGTACAAATAATTCGGATTACGCGCGGGTTGCTGGCACGACTTTTCTGGGTCGACGGAACCGGGATGAAGCGCAAAGAAGAGTTATCAGAACAATAGTTAGAAGGGAATTGGCAAATGCTTCCAAAAATCGTACCCGCAAGAAGTCACTCTTCGACGAGATGTACGACACCAAAGGAATAGGTAGGGTAATTGGCCGTGTTAACGGTTCTGGTTCTTTGACTCGCAGAATGCGAAGGTCATTGGCGAAAATTGAAGGTGTTTTAAATCCGTTTGAGCGTCGAGACGTAGACGGTGATGGAATGATTTTTGACGGAACTTGGCGAGAAATGCCAGACCCATCAACCGCCAAACCAGGTGGTCTTGCAAGCAGGGTCGACGCATCACCAGGCAGTGATGGAACGTGGTGGCATTCGCCAACCGACAACAGCGCATGGCTCACCCCTAAGAAAATAAAAAAG
>ERZ891418.636-NODE-636-length-11620-cov-4.621358_pt1 | contig 11620 bp, 8 predicted proteins | sample MGYA00521236_ERZ891418 | MGnify/ENA primary metagenome ERZ891418 (study PRJEB32303, sample SAMEA104408696) | aquatic metagenome | biome: Brackish water; feature: Chemocline; material: water | place: Baltic Sea | collected 2014-10-18T10:34:00 | depth 100 m ... | reverse complement strand
GCGGGAATAAGTGCGCAGATCGTGGTTCCCGGTCCGACCCCCGGCCCGGGTCCGATCCAACCATTTCCGAACCAGCCACGCGCCAACCAGTTCGGCGCATTCGAGGCTCCCCCCTACAAGTACGACCAAGTGCGTGGGGAGCTGGTGAACCTCGAAACACAACAAGTGAAACCGATCGCGATCACGGCGGACAGCCGGATCATCGCGGTCGCGAATGATGCCGACGGCCGGGTGGTCTTCCTCGGCCCCGATCTCGCGTTTCTCGGCGAGACTCGCGTGGGGCAGGGAATCTGTTCGATCATCGAGCGCCCTGGTATCGGATCGGACGTGGGCGAGTTCTGGGTGACGATGAGTCACCAGACCGCCACCATCGTCATCAGTCGCACCACGTTCCGGATCACTGACGTCATTCGCCCGGCGATTCCGAACGGTCAAGTCGGAGCGGGGCACGCGAGCACCCCGATGGGGATCGACTTCAACCAAGAAGTGTTCACCGACGCCGACGGGACCTTCGTCCCCATCGGAGCGCGCGCCTACATCGCGGCGAAGCACACGAATTCACTGATCGTCGTCGACGCCAACCTGAAGTCCGTGTTGGAGGTGATCGAGTTGACGGCGATGCACAATGCATCCATCGCGCACTTGAACGAGCCGCGCTCGGTCACTTACTTCCAAGGGAGCATCTACGTCTCGTCCCACCTGTCGGGGAACCAGACGACTCCGTCGCAATCCGTCAACCCCGGCTCTCCTGGCCTCCCGCTCGGATTCGACAACGTCGACATCATCGATCTCAACAACGATCCGAACCGCTCACTCCCCGACTACGACGTCGCGGAGCTCGAGCTGTCGACCGGTCAGATCACCATGATCTCCGGGCTCTACACCGTTGGGTTCGGCATGATGGGGCACCAACACTCCGGTCGGATCGCGGTCGGATCATTCCGAAGCCGGAACGGAGAATTCACCGGTGAAGGAGCGTTCCCAGCGGGTTCCGTGGTGCAGAACGGGGTGGGAATCTTCCGCGTGAACAATCCCGCTCAAACGACCGGCTTCTTCGTGGCCGAAGATCTCGGCCCGCAGGCCGAGGATCTCGTGCTCCCGATCGATCTCACCGACGATGCGCTCGGCCGGATCTACGTCGCGGCATACGGAAACTCGCGGGTGGGAGTCGTCCAGCCGACCGGCGCGTACTTCGGGTCGATCGACACCGACGACGGTCCGGCGGGCGTCGCGATCGCGCGCGGCGGCAAGCGGCTCTACGTCTACTGCCGGATCGAGGGGACAGTGCAAGTGTTCGATATTGCGAGCATCGTCTCCCCACCCTCCGCTCCCTTGGCCAGCTTCGACCTCTTCGATCCGACCTTTGTGAACGTGAAAGAGGGTCGCCGGATCTTCAACACTCCAAACTCAGGCAACGGCGCGACGAACTGCGCCTCGTGTCACCCGGAAGCGCGCAAAGATGGCTTGGGTTGGCAGCTCTCGAAGTTCTTCGATGTTGCACCGGGGCCGGCAACCGAGTTCAAGGACTTGAAGGGAGTGATGGTCACGCAAGACCTCCGCAACCTTTGGGGCACCGCTCCGTACCACTGGCGCGGTGAGCAGCCCGATATCGAATCGTTCAATGGCGCGTTCGTGAATCTGCTGAAGGGATCACTCCTGTCTCCCGGAGACATGGATTTGATGAAGAGCTACATCTTCAGCTGCTACTACCCACCGAACCCGCTCCAGCAGATGAGCCGTGTGTTCAGTGCCGAAGGGAAGGACGGGTTCCTCCAGTTCATCACTGACCCAGTGCGCTGCAACGTCTGCCACCTGCTTCCGACCGGAACCGATTGTTCGATCACCGAGGCGATCCTCGGTTCCACCTCACCGCGCTCGGTCGAATCGGCCCAGCTCATCGGCGCGTGGTCGAAGGAGTCGGACATTATCAACACCGACAACATCTCGCTTCCGACCGACGAGTTCCCGCTCGCGCCGATGACCGGGTTCGGCATGCAGCACGAAGGAGTTTTGAACGACATCAGTCAGTTCAACCGCTTCTTCTTCGCAGCGAAGACCGACCTTCCGGCATTGACCCAGTTCGTGCACGAGCTGGACAGCGGTCTCTCCCCCTTCAGTAGCTTCTGCCGCATGTGGACTCAGGCGAATGCCACCGCGGTGGGTCGAATTGTTAATTACATGATTCCGCAGGCGACCGCCATGAACGGCGACCTGGTCGCCACCGGTCGAATTCGCCCGAGCGGCGTCTGGATCGATGTCGGGCTTCTCTACGATCCGTCGATCACCGCGTTCCGCGCAGATACGACGAGCCTCGGCACCTTCACGTTCGCCGCCTTGAAGACCCTGGTCCAGAACGGCGACGCCGAGCTGTTTCTGTACGGAGTGCCGTACTGGTCGGGAGAGCGGATCGCGCTCGACCGCGATCGTGACGGAGTGCGCGATGGCGACGAGCTCACCCAAGGCCTCGACCCCCAGAACCCCGACACCGATGGCGATGGACTGTGGGACGGCTACGACCCGCAACCGCTCAATCCGTCGATCGGTGTTCTCTCCGTCAATGCGCCGATCGTGATCCCGAGCAGTTTCGAGGTGGTTTTCGAGAACACCAGCAACATCAAGTTCGCGTACTCGACCAACCAGCTGTCGCCGTCGCGGATCGAGTTCGGTGAAACGCCAGCGCTTGGAACCTTCAGCGGAGACCCGCTTCTACCCACCTTCGCCGCGAACGACTCGAACCTGTGGAAGACGAAGCACATGGCGTTCATTCGCCCGCAGCTGTCGCAGGGAGTCGAAGAGCTGAATGACGGAACGATGTACCACTTCGCGATCTGGACCCAGGGTCAGAACGGGGTCACGCTGGTGACTCCGGGTACGATGTTGGTCGCCGCGCTGCCGCAGACCGTCACTGATATCCAAACTCCCAACCGGCGCGTCGGCTCGATCGTCCTGACCTCGACCGACAACGGCAATGGCACGTTCACCTACGACGCGACGGTCCAGCTGGTCATGAACAATGGCAGCCCGACGGGAACGCCGTGCCTCTCGGGTCGCTTCGCGATCTACGACTCGAACGGGTTCTTCACGACGACCGCGAGCAGCGCACCGACGGCGGCGAACGGAATCGCGACCTTCTCGATCACCACGAGCGTCGGTGAACAGGTGACGGGGGATCGGGTCTGTTTCGATCTGCCGATGGTCATCGACACGATCAACTGTAACGGTACGTTGGCGACCCTCACCTTCCCCGGCCAATGGTCACCGGGACCGAGCAGTCTGGAGACCACTGCGCCCTGAAGAGTCTGGCTCAGCTTTGTGAGCGGGGGAGCCACCGAGGGGCGGCTCCCCTGTTCCTCTTGTTCTGGGGGTGGCGGCGGGCTTGCAACGCCGCTGAGGCTGCGCCGTCCCTGGTGTGCTCTCGATGAGCGATTCACAGCGCGACACACCTCCCCAGGGAATCGACCTCACGGTCGGTTCCCTGTTTCAGTCGGTTCCCAGTTTCAGTCCTGGCCCCGGCACGTTGGCGAGAGCTCAGGGGGATCGTTGGGAGAGGGAGGACTTGGGGCTACGCGTATGGATCGACGGTCGCGAGGTTCTTCTTCTTGAGCTTCTCCGGAGGATCCGAACTCCGCAGCGCATAGACGCTGACGATCGCGAGGGGGATGGTCACCCGCAATGTCTCGATGACCTTCACCGGGACCGCTTTGACCACTGCCACGGTGCCCTCTAGGTTGTCGACAAAGTCGGTCCCCTCGGTGCCCCCGAACACGTTCATGGCGAGCACGAAGAGGATGCCGGAAACGAACGGGAATGCGAGGGTGGCGAACACCGGCCCCAGCAAACCGTGGGCGCGGATCGCGGGGCGGATCACCCAGGCACCGACGAAGACCGCGGCGAGCCCGGGGAGGAAGAAATAGGTATCGGCCGCGACGCGGGGATCGATGGCCGGCATGATCGCTGCCCCGATCGTCAGCCGCAGCGCAATGTATGCGACGACGGCGATCGCTATGGACACAAAGAAGTATCGGAGCAAGAACCCTCCTCAGCTGAGTGTTCGCTCCCCCCTGGGCCTCGTCGAGGCCGCGCCCACGAGATCTGTGGGCACTGAAGAGAACACCGCAATGAAGAGTAGCATCCCCCCCTCGGAACAGTCGACCCGGGTGGGTTTGGTGCACCTGAGGAGGGCGTAGAGGCCGATCCCCCTCGGCCCCTGTCCCGTCATCGAACGAGCCGGTACACTGGAGAAACTACACACACCCACTCACGCGAGGAGGCCTCGATGCAGCGCAGAACTCCGCTCTTCGCGACCATCTGTACCGTGTCGGCACTCTGCCTCACACTGGTGGCGTGGCTCTCCCCGGCCGGGCCCAAGGGGTGTACGAAGCTCTGACATCCCCGAGCCGGCGGGGGCCTGCGGGCCCGACCCGACCTACGAGCCAAACTTCGGGTGCGCTAGTTACTCGGCCTGCCCGTAGACTCAAACGATGGGAGCCTGATGACCGCAGCCACGATCCGTGTCTCTCCCGCTTTGGTGTTCGCGCTCTTGTTTCTCGCGCTCCTGTTTCTCGCGTTCGGGGCACCGCTCCCCGAAGCGAAGGCGCAAATCACGCCGGCGCCCATCCAGTTCGAGGCGACGTCCATCCCGGTCGGGCTCTGCCCCGCCGAAGTCACTCAGGCCGATCTCGATGGCGATGGCGATCTCGATATCATCTTCGCGAACCATCACACCCATGATCTGCGCGTGCTCACCTCACTCGGCGGGGGGGTGTTCGTCCCGGGATCGATCACTCCGGTTCCTGGCTTCAGTGTCGCACACCCGATCTCGCTGACTCTCGGCGATTTCAACGGCGATGGTCTGATCGATGCCGCGGTCGTGGGTCATGAGAATAACGAGGCGACTCGCTTTCTCGGAGACGGGCTCGGCGGCTGGTCGAGCGCCCTCGCGATCCCCGTCGGCCTCTATCCGCTTCACATCGATTCGGGTGATTGGAACGAGGACGGGTTCATCGACTTCGTCACCGCGAACCGCGATGAGGACACGCTCTCGTTGATCTTCGGAAACGGGGACGGGACCTTCGCGCCGCACGTCACGATTCCCGCCGGGGACGGACCGACTGCAGTGATCGCGGCCGATCTCGACGGCGACAACCACGACGATCTCGTCGGTGTGAACTCGTTCGGGGGCACGCTCTCGATCCACTACGGACTCGGAAACGGCACCTTCGAGGCAGCGACGCAGATCACTGGTTTCCCGACTGCCTCGTCGGTGATCGCCAGTGACCTGAACGGCAACGGTGTCCTCGATCTGGTCGTGACCCACGTCGATGCCGCGCAGGTGATCCCCGGGCTCCCCGGCCGCCTGTACGGAACTCCGACCGTGGTGATGACAGGCGGGGGACCGCGGTCCGTGATCGCGACCGACCTGCTCGGCTCATCGGCACTCGACCTCGTGATCACGCGCCCCTTCCAGGATCAGATCGTGATTCTCGAAGGGGATGGCCTCGGTGGGTTCCAGATGACGGGCTCGGTCCCGACTGAAAATGGCCCGTGGGCGATCAGCGCGGCGGACTTCGACGTCGACGGCCTGACCGATCTCGTCGTCACCAACGAGGTCGAGCACACAGCGCTCATCCTCCTCAACCGTGGCCCCGGCCCTCAGTTCATCCGCGGCGACGAGAACCAGGATGGTGCGATCGACATCGCCGATCCGATCCTCACTCTGCAGCGTGCATTTATCATCGCCGGACAGAACCCCTTCCCTTGCCGAGAGTCGAGCGATGGGAACGACGACGGCCTGGTGAACATCGCCGACCCCATTTTCATTTTGGGGGTCTTGTTCAGCGGTGGCGGACCGATCCTTCAGCCCGCGGGGATCTGCGGGATCGACCCGACCGCGGATCACTTGGAGTGCGACAGCTTTTCGATCTGTCCGTAGTGGGGAGACCTCTGCGCCCTCGCGGATGATCCGGAAAGAAGCTAGAATGGGCCGAGTTCGTGGCTCTGCTCGCCCCATCCGATTCTGGAGGTCCTCATGATGCTGCGTTTGTTCGCGCAAGCCCTCATCGCGTTGTGCTCGATCGTCATTCCGATCCACGCGCTCGCTCAGACCTTCACGATCTCGATCGACCCGGTGGTCATCCCCTACGACCCTGCGACCGGGATCGGGTCTGCGACGACCACCCTGCGGATCGTCCAAGACATTATTGGGGGGATCCCCATCGCTCAGACCGCGGGCTTCTCGTTCTCGTACTCCCACGACTCGGCGATCTTCCAGAGCGTCGCCCTCGAGTTCGGTGGGCCGCTCCTCGATCTCAACGGGGGGAGCGGACCGGGTCTCGGAAGTATCGACCCATTTCCCGATGGCGGGACTGCCGGCGCTATTTTCAGTATCGTCGGGGCAGAGACGATCGCGTTCGGCGCACCCACCGCGGTCGCCACGCTGACGATCGCCACCACCCCTGCCGCATGGATCGGAAACTCGGGCGGAGGAATCGGCAGCTTCTCGCCGACGAACCCGGCGGGGGTGAGCCCACCCATTGACGACTTCATGGTCATCGGAGCGACATCGTTCCCGCTGGTCTGGGACTTCCCCACGATTCAGTTCGTGCCGATCGATGTGTTCTTCCTCCGCGGCGATGCCGACGGCGACGGTTCGGTGATCGCGATCGGGGATGCGATCACCATCCTCGGCGGGCTCTTCAGCGGTGGGACGATCGCGTGCGAGTCCGCCGCCGACACGAACGGCGATGGTGTGCTCGACCTCGCGGATCCGATCTACCTCCTCAACTACGGCTTCGGAGGCAGCGCGCCGCCGCCGGCGCCGTTCCCCGCCTGCGGGTTCGTCAACGGGACCCCGCTCGGGTGTGGTCAGTCGGGGTGCTGATCGGGTCGTGATCGCGGGAGATTCTGATGCGAGACGCAACGGTGCGGCGTCGGCCAAGATGACAAACGGGCTCGCACCGCGATCGGTGCGAGCCCGTTCTTCGTTCGAAGGGATCGAAACTTCACTCCCTCGGCTCAGAAGCTTACCGCGGATCGGTCCCTTCCGCCTCTGCCTCAGCGACCACCGCGTCGTAATCTTCGCCTTGGATGAACGTCTCCCCTTTGTACGTCTTCGCGAAGAAGAAGTAGATGACAGTCGCTCCACCCATCATTGCGGTGAAGAACCAGTAGTACGTCGCGCCGTCGAGGATCGTGGAGCCGTCATCGTTCTTGAAGATCTCCATGACGAGGTTCACGCCGGAGACATAGAAGTTTCCGAGAGAGACTCCGAGGAAATAGACCCCCATCACGAAGCTCTTCATGCGCTTGGGGCTCTGGGTATACGCAAACTCCAGGCAAACGATCGACACCAGAATTTCCGCGCTAGTGAGCACGACATACGCGATGAACTGCCAGCCGATGTTCGGCATCTCGGAGAGGTACGGTGCGATCTGCCCGTCGGTCCACCCGGCAGCTCGCGCAGTCTTGACGACTTCTGCGAGTGTGCGGGGCAACTCACCGTTCCCGAGCGAGGACCAGAGGGCCGGCGCGGACTCCGCGCCGACGAAGGACGCGGCAATCTGCCCGTTCGTCCAACCCGCATCGCGCGCCGCGGTCAAAATGTCGGCGAGGGCGGCGGGCATCGTTTCGGTGCTTCCGATTCCGGCCCAGATCGCCTGGGCAGACTCAGGACCTACGAGGAGCGGGGCGATCTGCGCATCGGACCAACCGGCGTGCTGGGCGACCGAGAGGATGCGTTCGAGATCGACCGGTGACTCATAGAGGGCCGCCCAGATCGATTGCACAGGATCGGCCCCGGAAAGGAACGGCGCGAGCACCTCCTCGGACCACCCCGCTGTCCTTGCCATCTCGACGACGGCATCGAGTGCTCCGGGATTCCCCCCGCCACCGAAGAGCGCGGTCCAGATCGCCTGCGCTGTTTCCGGCGCACGCCCGGAGATCACGGTCTCGATCAGAGCCGAGATCACGAACGCTCCGATCGTCAGCACAAAACCGATGCCAATTTTTCGCAGGGGAGTCACGTTGAAGAAGCGTCCCATGGTCGGGTAGACGAAGTAGGTGAAGACCGGAATGAGGAGCAGGATCAAGAGCGGATTCACCGCCTGGACTTGGCTCTCGAGCCAGTAGAACCCGAGAAACTGCCGGTCCATCCCCTCCGCTTGCAGCACCCACGCCGAGCCGGTCTGATCGAAGATCGCCCAGAACGCAGGCACGAAGATCAAGAAGAGCGGCGCGAGGTTGAGGAGCGCGCGCTTCCCCTCGGGACTGAAGGTCTCTTCCTTGAATCTCTTCCAACCGGTCGGCGGCACGTGGATGAAGCGCTTCCTCCCGCACCAGAAGACGAAGGTCGCGAGAGCCATCAAGACGCCCGGCAATCCGAACGCAGCCCACGGTCCGTACTCTTTGAGAAGGATCGGCGTCAAGATCGTGCTCGCCGCTGCGCCAAAGTTGATCGAGAAGTAGAACCAGTTGAAGATCATCGTGAGAAGATGCTTGTTCCCCTTCCCGAACTGGTCGCCCACGTGGGCAGAGACGCACGGTTTGATCCCGCCCGCGCCCACCGCGATGCAGAAGAGGCCGACGTACATCAGCGGCCGCATCCCATATGCCCCGGTCTCGGGCCCCACGTACATGAGGGCGAGCGCTCCGTGGCCGATGCAGTACATCATGCTGATCCAGATGATCGTCTTGTACTTGCCCCAAATCACGTCGGCGAGGATCGAGCCGAGGATCGGAAAGAAGTACGCACCCGCCGTGAAGAGGTGATAGACCCCCTTCGCCTGCTCGTCGCTCATGTTGTCGGGCTGGCCGGTCGCGTCGAGGAGATACTTCGTCATGAAGACGGTGAGGATCCCCTTCATCCCGTAAAAGCTGAACCGTTCGGCCGCTTCGTTTCCGATGATGAACGGGATCCCGGAGGGCATGGTCTTCAGATCGGGATCGGGGACGGTGCGATGGGACATGGACACCTCTCGCTACGAACAGCCCACGACCGGTCCATCCGGGCGTCGGGGAGAGAAGACGCTACGCAATGCGGGTCGAGGGCTCAAGAGCGGGAACCGCCGGCTTCTTCTCCGGTCGGGCGCCCGCCGGCCACGGGTGACCCCCTCGTGACCCCACCCAGCGGCTCATCGGGCACAATAGAGCCCGCTCGACTCCACGCGAGAGGATCCGGATGACCCCACTCCAGGCGCTCCCCCTTGCCTCGTCGCTGCTTCTCCTCGGCATGTCCGTGTCCGCCGCGGGGGTTCCCGAGGACGAGATGGGGGGAGTCTCGACCGCGATCGTTGCCCTCGTCGACGGGTCGATCCTCCACGGGACGATTCTCCATGAAACCACCAGCCAAGGGGCTTGGAAGATCGACGGCGTGCTCGGCGAGCTCACCGTTCCGCTCTCCCTCCTCGGTCGTTTGGATCGGGTCGGCAACGAGGGCAGAGTCTTCACCGCGGCGCTCTCCTCGGGGGATCGAGTTACCGGGACCATCCGCGACCCAGCGCTCGATCTCGCGACGATCATCGGTACGCTCGACGTCGCGTTCGAGCACGTCACGAGCATCGAGATCACCGCGACCACACTTCCCGTTCCCCGTACTGGCCCCATCCTCCACCACGACTTTCGCGGCTACACGCCGAACGACTTCGCGGGGAAGATCGCCGACCTCTCCGGCCACGACCGTACCGGCCGCTTCGTCGGTTCCGACCTTCGCTCCCCGGCCTCCTCGAGCACAGCTTCTTCGAGCATCGGTTTGACTCGGGGAGCCCGCTCTTCCCGACCGACACTCCATTCACGGTGGTCGTCACCTTTCGCACCTCGTGCACGGAGCCTTTGGAAATGATGCTGTGGAGCACGCACTACGCCGGCTCCGGCACCGACGGCGGCTGGCTCCAGGTCGACACCGAAACACACGGCGGGCGGTTGCGCTTCTTCCTCGGCCCCCAGCACACCGAGATCACGGGGGAGACGGTCGTCAATGATGGCCGGTGGCACACAGCGGTCGCGCGCTGGGATGGGCGGGCGATTCAGCTCTACCTCGACGGTGAGTGTGAAGGAACCGCGGTCACCTCGACTCCCATCATCTACACCCAACGCGCCCCGCTGCGTTTCGGGCACACCGCCTCGAACGGTGCAGTGCACCGAGCGGATGGAAGTCCGAAGAAGGAGAGCTACTACTTCCGCGGGGAGATCGGCGAAGCGTGGATCTATGACCGCACGCTCTATCTCGACGAATGCGGGCCGCGTGCAGAGAACGCGGCAGGCGAGAGCTCGGGAACGGAGTAGCCGTCCCGACGAAAAACGGGCGCACGCCGATAGAGCGTGCGCCCGTTCTTCTTCGGCGGCCTCAGATCAGCGAATGTCGCGGCTGAGCGTCACCGTGTGCAATTCGAAGCGTTGCTTTTCGAGAAAGCGAATGGCATCTGCATTCTCGGCACAGAGAGTCGCCTCGACCCGCGTGACCCCACTACGAGCGAGCGCATCGACGACCGCGCGGCACATCGTCTGGCCAATTCCCGCATCGCGAGAGTTGCGGTCGACGAACATCGAAGAGATCACTCCGACTTGCTCTTCGGCGAGCGAGGCGGGGCGGCTCTGAATCGTACCGAGGCAGTATCCGACCACCTGGCCCGACGGCTCCACCGCCACATGGAAGAACGTTTCAGCTTGCCCGAGGAGATCGTTCAGCTCTTTCCGCTGGGTGTCCACCGCATCGTCGGTAGGCTCGTGGCAGGAATGAAACTGCGATCGCATTTCTTGGAGAGCACACCAAAGGCGTGCCACGGATTCGAGATCGGCGACTTCTGCCGCTCGGATTGTCAGAGTGCTGCTGATCACTAGATGAGTCTCTCGATCGACCTGGGGTCCTTCGACTGCCGGTCTCGCGCCGGCTCGCTCCGCCACCCCACTGTTTTCGGCGACGACGATGGTCCACTTGAGGTCGCCAGCAGAAGTCTCAGTCGTCGAAGATTTTCGCGCGGCGCGGCGCGCACGAGATGAGCATCTCGTAAGTAAAGTCTTGTTCACTCCGGAGTGCCGAGGCCCTCACGAGAAGCCGAGAAACCGAGGATTCGAATCGGCAGTTCGATCGCAGCGGGGAGCATTCAAAGGGATCGAATCGGCGCGGCGCGCGCGAAAAAAAACTTGGGGCTCAAGAACGAGGGGGGGCGATCAAGCGGGCGTGGGCACGCGCTCCCAGGTGACGAAGGAGTAATGATATCGGTTCTTCTCGTCGGGCTCGAACGCAATGCGCGAGACTTCACGAAAGTTCATGCGGTCGATCTCGGGAAAGAACGTATCCCCCGTGAAGGCGCCCTCGACCTCGGTGATCACGAGCCGGTCGGCGGAGTCGAGGAAGAGCCGGTACACTTCCGCGCCACCGATGACGAAAAGCTCGGTCTCATCCGCCGCGCACTCGATCGCCTCCGCCACACTCGCAACTCCGTGGACTCCTTCCGGCAATCGGTCGGGAGAACCGGTCAAGACGAGGTTCCGCCGCTTTGGCAGAGGACGCCCGATCGAATCGAACGTCTTCCTCCCCATCAAGACCGTATGTCCAAGGGTCATGCGCTTGAAGTGCGCGAGATCGGCGTGGAGACGCCAGGGAAGGTCTCCGTCGCGTCCGATG
>ERZ891418.631-NODE-631-length-11681-cov-6.863410_pt1 | contig 11681 bp, 11 predicted proteins | sample MGYA00521236_ERZ891418 | MGnify/ENA primary metagenome ERZ891418 (study PRJEB32303, sample SAMEA104408696) | aquatic metagenome | biome: Brackish water; feature: Chemocline; material: water | place: Baltic Sea | collected 2014-10-18T10:34:00 | depth 100 m ... | reverse complement strand
GGTGAGGGCATCTGCTGCTTCGTCACACTCAAGAAAGGTGACGGCAGCGAGGAAATGGAAAAGGAACTGATCGCTCACGTCCGCAAGCAGATTGGCGTCGTCGCAACTCCGGACAAGATCAAGTTTGCGGCGGCCTTACCGAAAACGAGGTCGGGAAAAATCATGCGGCGTCTCCTGCGTGACATTGCAGCAGGTCGTGAGTCGGCAGGAGACCAGACGACGCTCGAAGATGTCAGCGTGCTCGACAAACTGCGGGCCAGTGACGAATAGAAATACGACGAATAGAATCGATCTGAAGTCGCCCGAAACAAAAAAGCCCGGCACGTTGATCATGCCGGGCTTTTTCGTGCGTGTGTTCTTCAGGCAGATTCAGCGAGCGCTGATCGCCTGGGCGATGGGTCGCAGAACTTCTTCGACAACGCAGACGTCAACCAGATCCTCACTGTGTCCGCGAAGAGTTTTGAGCGTGTCGGCAAAACTTGTATCCGGCCCAAGGCTGCCGTACTGACGAAGGGTGAAATAGACGCTGATCATCTCTTCCGGAAACTCGTTTCGACGAACCTGGTACGCACTTGTTCGAGTCTCGACCTGCAGCCGCGCCTGGCGTCGGCAGGAGTCTTCCAGGGCGAGCGTCACGGTCGGTTCATAATTGAGGACTGTCGCACCGGGAATTGCCGTGAACGGGTCGAAGGCCGGGCTCGTGCCAAGTGCCTCGGCAACGATCTCGTCATGATTGCCGCGATAGAGGTAGTCAAATCCAAGAACATAATCGAGCGCTTCGCAGTCCAGTTGACTGACTGAGAGCATGTACGGAATCAGCTCGAGAACCAGGTTGTGCTGGCCAAGTGCGTCCTCGATTCCGGTCGGGTTGAGGTAGCCGCTGCAGATTCGGCGTGGTTCGATTGAGAGCCACCGCTGCTGGCCATTCTCCTTGTCCTCCTCAAGAACAAAGTCGCCATTGTCGCGCGTGTAAAAGTTCCGCATCGACGGAAAGCTTTTCTGAACACGCTCAAAAAAGGTCAGAATCGTCTCGCGGCCGGCTGGAAGCTGCATCTCGGTCGAGAGATTCATGTTGCAGTACCAGTCGTCAGCCAGCGTGGAATAGACGTGCATTTGTCCCTCAGGATGTTGCGAACCGGACACGGATTGATCGGCTCCGGCAGACGCCGAGTCGGAAAGCGATCTCTAAAACTGGCGAGCGAACAAGCAGTGTAATCGTGCCTGCCAGAGTGGTCAAAAGGGCGACAGAAGTACGAGGTTCCAGGTATATTTCCCGCTGATGGCGGAATTCGTCATCGATCCCCCGGACGAGTGATTTCTCCGTTGACCGCAGGACTTTTGAAGGGAGCACGGAATGGCACAGGCAGCGAAAACGAACGGCGGGAAGCACGACACGGCTTTTCAACTGGCCATTTTCAAGACTCCGCTCGGCTGGTTCGGCATGCTTGGCCACGACGGGAAGCTTCAGAAAATTCATATCGGACAGTCGTCGAAGAAAGCGGTCGAAGACGTCTTTCGCGAAGAGTACGAGGACTCCACCTTCGAATTGACGGCGTGGAACCCGAGTCTCGAAAACCGACTTTGTCGTTTCGCCAGAGGCGAGGTCGTCAGCTTTGCAGATGTCAAACTGGAATGGCCGAAGCCGCTCACGGAATTCCGTCGTCGCGTGATCGAGCAGGCACGCGGTCTGGCCTGGGGCGAAACAGCAACCTACGGAGAGCTCGCCCGGCGTGCCGGTTCGCCTCGCGCGGCAAGAGCTGTTGGCAGCACCATGGCGACGAACCTTTTTCCCATCGTCGTACCCTGCCATCGAGTTGTCGGCTGCAACGGCGGGCTCGGCGGGTTTTCCGCTCCCAGTGGTGTGAGTCTCAAACGGCAGTTGCTGACGATGGAGGCGGATTCGCAGGCGTGACCCGACCCGCAGCCTTGAATGTTTGCAACCCGAATTTCGGCCAGAAACAGGAAGAGTGTCGACGCGAACTGAATTGCCGTGGCGGAGCTTCCGGACGACTGAATACGCTCGGTACAATCCTCCCATTCGTTAAGCATTCTCCCCTCTGGTCGTGCCCTGGCCGGATCGACTTGATCCGGTCGATTGCCAGCATTGGATTCTCGTCATGAATGTTGGCTTCGTCAGGCCGAGCGTTTCCGAACTGGCTCTCCACCTGTTCGAGTGGTCGCTCCATCCAGAGCTGTTTGAAATTCGAGCACAGCAGTCAATTCGCCAGGCCGACTACTCGGCCAGAGTCGCCATTTCTGACGCAGGGCACATCGTCGAGTTGCGTTGCGGTCAGTTGACACTGACAGAGGTCCTGGCCCGCAAAGACCAGCTGCTTCCGGAGCGAAAGCTGGTCATCAATCGCCGCATCAAGGGCTGCCGGGATGAGACCTGTCAGCTGGATTCCGGAGCGAAATACCACCTCAGTTTTCAGGTCGAGCGTCTTCCGCCGGAGGTGTTCCTCAACCTTCACGAGGAACTGCTGCTCGACTGCCAGCGGGCACCGATCGCTCACTCTTTTATCGCGGCCAATCGATTGTCGCCCGCAGCTTTAAGCTTCGTGCAGACCGACATCTGGCAACGCAGCCTGCTGATCCACGCCTTCCACACTTTCCCGGAAGACTGTGCGATCGTGAAAACTCAATCGCTGTTTGAGCTTTGATCCGTCTCGCAAAGCCGCTGCTTGAAGTAACCCGACGCGTCAGCGAGGGCGAATGTTGTTCGGTTGAGGATGCTCGACGGAACAGCCGCATGAGAGAACGGGACGACTAGAAACCAAAGACCGCTTCATCAATTTCTGCAAATTCTGAAGTTGGCTCCGAAATCGCGGTGTTTGGACTTCCCGACATTTTCATGAGCCATTAATGGTTTGTTGTCTTGCGGAAACGAACGATTTTCTGGCCGACTCACACAGCTCGGTCGTCAGATTCAGGGCACGGATGCTCAGGCAAACGACATTCGCAATTAGCGGCGAGAGACGGCCAGGATTTGCGGATCAGGCTGCGCGAATTCAGCGGAATCCCTTGAAACCAGCGAATTCTGCCCCCGGCATCCGTCCAGAGGGGCCGATAAATTCCCTGTGCGGAATGCGGAAACCTCACTCTGGCCGCATTTTCGGGCGACTGAGCTGTGATTCGCACCCCATAGTTCCCCAGCCGGCGACCGGCTCGTTGAGGATTGGCGAGTCTCACGATCATTCCGGAGCTCACAAGCCGACTTCGCTTAATGAAATCAGTGTTCACTTACGGGAAACGACATGAGCAGCGACAGCAAAAAGTTCAACCTGACGATTCTCATCGTTGGTGGGCTGGCCGTCTGGGCCATCGTGTGCTTTTTCATTCACGGCCCGGCGATTGCCGCATACCTGGTCATTCAGGCAGTCACGTCTGGAGTCTTTGCCTGGGAGATGCGCCGGATTGAGCGAGTTGCTGCGCAGCAGAAGGCTGCGCGGGTGAAAGCCGGAGAGCTGACGGGCGTTGTGCCGAGTGCACAGGCAGCCGCCTGAAAACAGCGCCGCAGCAGTCGAGCTGATTCTGGCTCGGGTGGCGCAAGAAGAAAGCCGGCCCACAAGGAGCCGGCTTTTCGTGTTTGTCGAAACCACTCGCGGCGATGACGTGTGCCGCGTCGATTCTGGTGCCAGGTGTTACGGCAGAAGATCTTTGACTGTGTCACGCTCGGATTTCAGTTCAGCGACAGTCGCATCGATTTTCGCCTGAGCAAACTCGTTATGCACAAATCCCTGATCGATGCTCCACGTGGAGCCATCGCTGGACACCGGGAAGCTTGAGATCAGGCCTTCTTCGACGCCGTAACTGCCGTCACTGCAGACGGCCGCGCTGAACGTCAACCCGGCAGGGGTTGGAGTGAGGATATCCCGAACATTGTCGAGAGCCGCGTTGGCTGCGGACGCGGCGCTGGATGCTCCCCGAGCGGCGATGACTTCGGCACCTCGCTTCTGGACTTTCTCGATGAACTCCGTCTGAAGCCACTTCTCGTCTCCAACAACGCCAGCGGCCGGAGAGCCATTGATCTTCGCGTTGTAGAAATCCGGGTACTGAGTGGCCGAGTGATTGCCCCAGATCGTCATGTTCTGAACGGCCTCAACCGGCTGGTTGGTTTTCTGAGCGAGCTGAGTCACAGCGCGGTTCTGGTCGAGCCGTGTCATGGCGTACCAGCGATCGCGCGGCACATCCGGTGCGTTCGACATCGCGATGAGGCAGTTCGTGTTGCACGGATTGCCGACGACGATGATGCGGACATTTTTCGCAGCGGATGCGTTGATCGCCTTGCCGGTGTTCGTGAAGATCGGCCCGTTGACTCGGATCAGGTCGCCGCGTTCCATGCCTTTTCCACGTGGCACGCTGCCCACGCACAGAACCAGATTGCAGTCGCCGAATCCGTCTTCAAGGTGATCGCTGTCCGCCTTCACAACTCCTGCGAGCGTCGGGAACGCACAATCGTGAAGCTCCATTTCGACACCATCGAGAGATGGCAGAACCGGCGGAATCTCAATCAGGTTCAGGATGATCGGCTGGTCCGGGCCGAGGATGGCTCCGGAAGCGAGGCGAAAGGCGAGTGCGTAGCCGATGTTTCCGGCGGCTCCTGTGACAGCAACGCGAATCGGTGGCTTCATAGCAGTGTCTCCTGAGAAGGCGTCAATAGTTTGTGTTTCTGGCTCAGTGTGGCGGGATTCTAGTCCTCGCGCGTGAGGCTTGCCACCGGTCACACTGACTGCACCTGCTCAGCCGGAAAACGACTTAACAAACTCGACGAGGTGCTCGCCGTCCGGCAGAATGCGAGCTCGCTGACGCATCCCCGATCTGTAATCGAAAGGCCACCCGGTGACGACTCGACACTGTCGTTGGATTTTCCTTTTCATCCTTGCCGCATTCCTCGCGCCGTACTCTCAGGCTGCCGAAGAACGCTCCCGGCCGAACATCATTCTCATCATGGCTGATGATGTCGGTGTTGAGGGGCTGGAGTCTTACGGCGGCACCAGTTACCGCACACCGCAGCTCAACCGACTCGCCGAGCACGGGCTGCGGTTCACTCATGCGTACGCTCAGCCGCTGTGTACGAATACCCGAATTCAGCTCATGACCGGGCTCTACAACAATCGCAACTGGAAGTTCTTCGGCATCCTCGACCCGAACGCGAAAACGATCGGACACTGGATGAGCGAGGCCGGATACCGCACGTGCATTGCCGGCAAATGGCAACTTCAGAGCTACGACCCGCCGGACTACCCCGGCGCGGAGAAGCGGCGCGGGACGGGGATGAAAGTGGAAGACACCGGATTCGATGAACACTGCCTCTGGCACACCGGGCACACGGAAGTCAAAGGGTCGCGCTACGCCGATCCAACGATTCTGCAGAACGGAAAGTTCCGAGACGACCTGAAGGGGAAGTACGGGCCCGACGTCTGGGTGGACTACATCAACGGGTACCTTGAGCGGAACCAGAAGTCAGAGAAACCGTTTTTTGTTTACTACCCGATGGCGCTGCCTCACTGGCCGATGGTGCCCACGCCGGACAGTCCGGAGTGGAAGAACCCTGCAACGCGGAATCTGGAAGACGTCCGATTCGTCAAGGACATGATCGAGTACATGGACAAGAACGTCGGACGGATCGTGGCGAAAGTCGATGAGCTGGGTCTGGCTGAAAACACGCTCATCCTCTTTTACAGCGACAACGGGACTCACCTGAAAGTGACTTCACAAACGAAGACCGGACCAGTCGCCGGCGGCAAAGGCGAGATGACGGACGCGGGAACTCACGTGCCGTTCATCGCTCGCTGGACCGGTCACATTTCGCACGGAGTCAACGACGATCTGGTCGACTCAACCGACTTTCTGCCCACGATCCTTGAGGCAGCGGGGCGGCCGATCTCGAAAGATGTCCGGATTGACGGCCGGAGTTTCTTTCCGCAGTTGCTGGGAAAAAAAGGCACGCCGCGCGAATGGACGTTCTGTCATTTCGACCCGCGACCAGGCTGGGACAAAGATCGATTTCAGCTGAACCGGTACGCGCGCGACAAGCGGTACAAACTGTACGACGACGGACGGCTGTTCGACGTGCCTAAAGACCAGTTTGAGAAGCATCCGATCGAACTCGCGACAGCACCTTCTGACGTGCGGTCGGCGGCGATTCGATTGCAGGCCGTGCTGGACTCGATGCCGAGTCCTCCGACACCGCCTCGCGACTGACGGGTCAGGATTTCACCGATCGTCGCCCGTGGGGGCGAGGCCGGATCGCTCGCGGGACAGGCAGATTTCTGCCGCGACGGACGCTCGGACCAGGTGCATCCCGGTTCGAAGGAGCGTGGCGGCGGCCATGACCATCACGCCGGCATTGATTGGCAGTCGATCGTCAACAAACTCGACCGCCATCTTGATCAGGAACAGGCCGCCCGCCACAAGCAACCAGCCGATCAGTTCTCGGATTCGCGGAAACATTCTGAGACTCCTCAAAGTTCGATGGTTAACGTCGATTTCGACGTTGTTTCATTTCCTGGTACATGACAGCACGCAACTCGCGATCGCACCACACGGTGAGCACGCTGCGCAGGAACACGCGCGCTTCACGAACCGAGAGACTCCGCCAGGTCACCGTCTCGATCAGCAAGTCAGTTACGAGAAAAATCGAAAGCAGCAACACGGCCAGAGAGATCAGCCGCAACCCGCTGGGAATCAACCAGGCGTCGTCGAGCGCGCCCGGATCGACCGGGATCACTCGCAGCAGAAGTGCGGCTCCGGCAACCGCAAGGACAATCCGCAGCACTGCGGTGGATCGTTCCGCGATACCAAAGTCGGCGGTATGTCGTGTGAATTCCTGCTCCGCGGATGCGCGGAGATTTCCCGGAAGGAAGCGACGCGTTGCCTCTGACAAATTCACGATTGGCGACAGCCCGCGGGCGATCATCAGAAACCGGCTTCCTGCAACCAGCAGTGTCATGACACCGGCGGCGGTGATCAGATCGAGCAGGGAAACGTGATCGATCAGCCGTTGAGGCTGTCCGGCGAATAACGCGCCCTGGATCACGAGTAACAGAATGCCAACGGTCCACAGCCGAAGAATGGCAAGCGCGGCGAGGCCTGCGGCAAATCCCAGCAGCAGTCCGGCTCCGCCGCGTGAAAACATGGTCACAGAAGCGGCCGCACCCGCTGCGATGGCGATGCCGTAAAAGAACGCGGGTGACGTTTCGTCAGAAGCCCGATGCGACATTGCTGGAGCGTCGCGGTTGGAATCGGAGATTCGCTTGAGGATGCCGTCTGGTTTCATCGACGGACTCCTGCCGTTGAACGGCCACTGCGAGCCAGGTCGGCCTCGATTAATGTCAGCTGGATTGCCCGCCGATCGGCTGCGAACGCGACGGGGACTCCCAGTCGGCGCAGTTCCCGTTTGAGCCGCTCGGCCGCCGCGACCAGTCGCGTCCGCTCAGCCCGCTCCACAAGATCCTCGACGGTGTCCGGTTTCTCCGGTGAGTCCGCAGGCTTTGCCTTCAAGGTTTCGTCCGGCCACGGGCAGATCACGACGACGCGATGATGTCTCGCCCGGGCAAGGCGGATGACCTGCTTGAGCCGCTCAAGCGACCCCGTGTAGTCGACCAGATCGAGCAGCAGTACGAACAGTTCGTTGTCCCGACCGTGGGCAACGGCACTGGTCAGAGCCGCCGTCAATGTGTCGAAGCGAGCGTCCCAGTCGTGTACCTCGCGGCCGCGTCGTTCGACAACGGGCCACGTCCAGGCGAGACCTGACTCGGTGAGGTAACGCTGACAAAGCGCCGCGAGCCGCAGGTCGTCCTGCTCCAGTTGAGACGGGGCATCGGCGGGCAGACCGTACACTTCGGTCAAAGCCGCCGTGAGTCGAGCTCGCCGCTGATTGAGGTTCCGGAGAAACGGGCGAATAGGAAACAGCCGGAACGGAAGCTGATTGACGCGAGGCAGCAGCAGTTCCGGTTGTCGATCCTGCAGGGTTGCCCAGGTGTGTTCGAGAAGTGGCGTTGTCAATCTGGCAAGTGGCGGTTGGGTGGGTACGGCGCACTCGGTCAGCTGGTCGAGGATCCGATAAAAGTGCCGTTCTCCGAGACCGGACGGAACAGCCATTGTGTGGGCGTTGTCAAAACAGACCAGACCAACGGGATCTCTCAGAGACATCGTCGAGCGTGCGATGCTTCCGGCCAGCAGGATGATCTGATCGATCGGCCTTAGACCAAATGCGCCCAGTTTTGTTCCGAAAGACGCATCAACAAACAGCGTCGTCCGAACAGGAACTTCGCTTTCATATTGCCTTGTCATCAGGACGTCGCGCTTCGCGGACACTTTCCATGCGATCGACTTCGGTGGATCGCCAGGGACGTATTCCCGAAGTTCGAGCAACTCCGATCCCATGCCTGCCCGCTGCATTCGGTGAATGCCTGGCGGCGGCAGCGAGTTGACCTGCTTGGTCGTTGGATGAGCTGTGTCGATGCCAATGCACGTTGGCAGGACTCGAAACGACTGTCGCGCCGGGAGGAACCGCTGAATGAAAAACAGTCCCTGAAGATCGCCGAACCGGACAGTCACTCCGGGAAGAATTGCGGAACCGGCTCCGCGAGGCGTCGCGGTGTAGCTGAACTCGAACGGGTCCGCGCCCTGCAGATAACCGTCGACAATGTTCGCTCCGTCGGAGCACTCCATGTTTTCCGGCAGGACGTCCTCAAGACGCAGCCAGGGAATTCTCATCGACGAATCCGGGCTGACGCGGACGGTGATTCGAACAAGTCGCCGAGTCCAGAATCGGCCGGTTGGTGAGGAGATCCCGTTGACCAGTCGTTCGCAGGAAAGGCCTCGCAGTTGAACATCAGCCCGCCAGCGAAACTGCACCCACTCAAAAAAGAGCCAGACCAGAACCGACAGCGATACCAGCGCCAGGAGCTCCTGCGCGTTGAACACGCCGAGACCGGCACCGACGGTTCCCAGCAGCAACAGAAAATGACCTCGGGGTGTCAGCATGACTGATGGGTCGATCGGTCAGTTTTTCAAAACCGGGACAGAGTGGATCAGTTCCTCGACGATCGCCGCGACCGTCTGGCCTTCCATTTCCGCCTCAGGCTTGAGGATCAGTCGATGGCCAAGGACGGGCAGGGCGATCGCCTGAATATCTTCGTGAGTCATGTACAGCAGACCGCCGAGCAGCGCGTGAGCTCGGGCGGCTTTCATCAGAAAGATGGCCGCTCGCGGACTGGCTCCCAGAACAAGGTCGGGATGCTCGCGACTTTTGCGGGTCAGGTCGACGATGTATTCCTGCAGCTCGCGCGACCCGAAGACGGAATCGACAAACGTTTGAATTTCGGCGATCTCTTCGGGAGTCGTGATCGGACCGGGCTTGGCCACAGGCTTACTGTGAAGGTCGAGCATGTCGATCTCGTGGCCGCGACTCGGATACCCGATCTGAATCCGAAAGAGGAACCGGTCCAGCTGTGCTTCCGGAAGCCGGTACACACCTTCCTGCTCAATCGGGTTCTGCGTGGCGAGCACCATAAACGGGGCCGGCAGCGGAAGCGTTTTGCCCTCGACCGTGACCTGCTGCTCCTGCATCGCCTCCAGCAGGGCGGACTGCGTTCGGGCCGGCGCCCGGTTCAGCTCATCGGCGAGCAGCATCTGACAGAAGATCGGGCCTTTGCGAAGCACAAATTCGCTGGTGTTCCGGTCGAGAATCTGCGTTCCGGTGACGTCTGTTGGAAGCAGGTCGGGAGTAAACTGAACCCGTTGAAAATCGATGTCGAGGACGTCGGAAAACGTTCGACAGAGCGTCGTCTTTGCCGTGCCCGGGACGCCTTCGAGCAGCGCGTGCCCGCCGGCAATCATTGCGGTCAACAGTTGCAGGATCTCAGCGTCGAGGCCGACGACAACCTGACCGATTGACGCGAGAGTCTGGTCGCGGAGTTCGCGGACGCGGGCTGCCACTTCGGTAATATCAGTGAACGCCACTCAAAGCCTCATGGTGTGAATCAGTGTTGTGTCGATTGATGAATTGCAGAATGAGCTTCTGGTGGGGCTCGCTTCGCTCGGCCCACCCTACGATGCGTGTTGTGATCGACCAGCCGTGGAGGATAGCTGGCCGTCGACCTGCGGGGGAATGAACCAGGGGTGCAGAAGTCGGCCTTGCTCGTGCAAGGCACGAATTTGCTCGATCCGGGCCACGAGTGACTGCAGGGCCTTGCGGGTCACCGGTTTTCGATCGGTGTTTCGTGCGAGCTGGCTGAATCGAGTCAGCCATGCCCGCGTGTTGCGTTTCAGGATGAGGCTGCCGTCGATCTGAACGTCTCTCGCGTCGATCGACCAGCTTCGAGGATCGTCCGATCGAGTCAGCTCGCGGAACAGATCCCGCGCGAGCTCCCGTGCGGCCGGCCTCAGGTTGTCGGACTGCAGCTGCTCCTCGACGCGGGTCGCGAGCAGGGTGCTCGCCGGACGACGAAGCGCGGGCTCGACGGACTGCCCTTTGCTCGGGAATCGCCGAAACAGAATCCACCCGGCCAGACAGGCCAGCGCCAGGAAGACCCATCTCCAGTAGTACCCCGATTCCACTTCGCGAGGATAATTAATCGCGAGCTCATTAAAGACGTCGGCGTCTTCCAGGCCGGCGGCAAAATTATTGGCGAACGCCAGGTACGATTCTTTCGGAAGATCGGGCAAATCCTCCGGATTGATGTCAGGCATGTCGCCCGGATTCGTCGAGGGGGCCGCTCCAGGCAGCGCGGGGATTCCGTTGACCAGAACGAGAACGTTCTTCCGACCGCCCGCCGCCAGCCATCCCGTCACGTTGAGTGCGAACATTGCGTTGTCACCGTGCCACAACATCCCGTTAATCAAGAGGCTGTGGTCGCCGACGGCGAGCAGTCGCCCCGGGTTCCCGTCAGGAAGCATCATCGCGGCGACGAGAGGTTTGCCGCCGCCCTGTCCGTGCTGAGTCCTTGCGCTGTGAGGCAGCCAGGCCAGCATCGACCATTCACCCATCGATCGGCCGATCCGGTCGATCCATCCCGCTCTGTTGGCAACCAGTGTGCTGACACCTCTCATCAGAGGTTCGGTCTTCTCGATATTCGTGACGAGCGGGCAGTCGGCGTAGCCTTTGTAGGCGGTTTGAAACGTGTGGACCTGAACCGGTCCCTCAGCCATGACGCAAAGGCCTTCCGCATCCATCGCGCGATCGGTGGCGATGAGGACAGCTCCGCCGCGGCGAACAAACGTTGAGATCTGCGGCCACATCCAATCGGGAAGCCGATCAAGTTGACCGGCCAGAACGATGACGGATTTCGACGGGTCGTTCTGCAGAGTTGCGACCAGATCGTCTGTTGTTTTGAGACCTCGCTGTTCCAGCATCAGTTGAAACATGTCGAAGCCGAACATCCATTCGGCATCGAGCTCACCGGGCCCGCTTCCGCCAGCCGCACCACGGGGCGCCTGCTGAGCAGACACCGGGGCGACGAGGGGCACTGTTCCCGCCGCCAGCAGCAGGACGAGCGCGACTGTTCGGCGGCGCCACGTCAGGCGGGATTTCTTTGAACTGACCTGCGTCATGACCGGCCGATCCGTCGCACAGCCTCGCCCGCCCGAGACAATTGCTCGTCCGTCAGCAACTCGTTTGCCGGAAGGTACCGAGCCTGCTCATAGAGCTCGGCCAGCGCTTCCACATCGGATCG
>ERZ891418.630-NODE-630-length-11692-cov-34.520495_pt1 | contig 11692 bp, 19 predicted proteins | sample MGYA00521236_ERZ891418 | MGnify/ENA primary metagenome ERZ891418 (study PRJEB32303, sample SAMEA104408696) | aquatic metagenome | biome: Brackish water; feature: Chemocline; material: water | place: Baltic Sea | collected 2014-10-18T10:34:00 | depth 100 m ... | reverse complement strand
GGGGCAATCTTGTAATGGCCCGGAATACCCGGCTGGTTATTAGCTCCGTGGTTTTTGGAGATATAGTATTCATCGCAAGCACCGGTAAAAGTGCCCGGCCCCTTTTCCGTGTACTTCACGATGACCCCGTCGTTAATCTTCTTACCCTTCAGCAGGTCCACACACCGCCCCAGAACGTCGGGAGACAGGACGCCGTCGTCTGCGAACCACGTAAAGATAGGAGCGTGTACGTGCTCAGCTACGGCCCTCTGAAGGCATCTGGCTGGCGACCCACTATCCTCAAGCAAGCTTGCCCTCACCATATTCGGTGTTCGTGATCTATATTGAGCAAACTCGTCAATAAATACGTCGTCGAAGGACGGCGATACGATGACTAGTTCCCAAGTTTTGTCGCCTAGGGCGGCAGGGATGGATTCCAGCAGTCTTGGAAGAATTTGGTGACGTATTGACGGCACCACTATACTAAGATCCATTATGAATTCCTCAACATGTTAACATAAACCTGTTCCTCTGGAAAGTTTAGAGAGCAATGTCTGCTGAAATTGATTCCGGTCTGAGAAGTTTCGTCCTGTTCTCGCGTGAAATTATTATGACTATGATGAAGTAGTTTTACATAATCAACCCCCCTAAGCATCCTATCGGGGAAATGCTTAAATATTCTGAAGAGAGTAGAGTCGGCACCCCATACATTGACCTTAGTTGGGAAAAGTCCGTTCATTGCCTCGCAGGATTTCCTAGAGAGCATCGGGAAACAAGATCCGTGACTATCAATCAAAATCCCTCTACCCGCCGCGTCTACTGTGTGGGTACTATCATCCACGGAAATATATAGATGTCCTTCGGGATCGGGGTGGGCTGAGATCAACTCTTTAAGTACGCGATCCCATTCTTCCGTGACATTTTCCACGTCATCGTTCAGAGCCCATATGTATTTACCACTAGAGCACTGAGCGGCGTGATTCATGTAATCCCGACTGAACTCTATCTGATTCCTTCTTATTGTGATAATCTTGAAGTTATAGTCATTGGACTCAAAATACTCCTCGACCTTGGCCCGATGTTCCTTGTCGTCCAAGTCCATAGTGACCACAAACTCGAAGCAGTTTTTGTCAACTGCTTTGGACACAAAAGACTCGACACAGCTCTTAAACAAGTCTAGTCGAATCAGACCTCTCGTAGGAACCAACAGACTAAACACAACGTTCTCATGAACTCTCATTTTTCACCAACTAAACGTATAAGAAAAGGATCTCTATGGGGTGTCGGAGACAGCCCCATTGAACAGTAATCTTGTAATATATTTTTCTCTATCAGCCATGCCTACCGTTGAGGGACTAAAATCACCGATAACGCTATGATCCATAACGCCTCTCCCACACGGGGCTGGAATCCCGCTTCCAGTCATTAACCGAATTTCCGTCGAACCTATCTTTTTTGAACAGTTTTTCATCCTCATAAAAGGAAAGGTGTATAGGGGCATGGTCACCAGAAAGGCCGGGCATGTGCGAGCATTCTAGGACAGGCTTATCTAGCACGGCGATTTTCATCTTCTTGAAGTTTTTATATGCGGTTGCAGCCAAAACTGTGTGTCCCCAGCATGTACAGGCGTAGCGACTGTCAAACCCGCCAATATAGTCAAAGAAAGACTTTTGAAAGAAGGCCACGTTGAATATCAGCCAGTGAGGCTCAATATCGCCGAAGTCATTATTACCATAACATTTGAGTATAGAAAGGTCAATTTGTGGATTGCCGCCCTCTTTGTAGTTTGTCGTCACTACATCCTTCCCTTTTAGAAGGTCGAGTGCTTGGTCTATCATGCCTTTCATATAGACACAATCGTCGCTCCCAAAATGTACCACTTCGCCCTCTGCAAGAATTGCCCCAATATGCTGACACCTATTAGGATGGCCGAGATCGCGAATAAATTTCACGTTCCTGTTTGCTATAGTCCCATTTACGCAATCGTGTACGTGAGGCCCTACAAAAATTACTTCATAGGTATATCTCGTACATGATTTCGCAATACTATCAAGAAGGAGTGGCCAATTCTCCGTTCTGATAGAGGGGATTACTATCGAGAGGTCATACACGGATAATATCCGTTTCAACTAGTTCGGCGATTATGTGGCCGACGAGAATATGGCACTCCTGCACTCTTGGAGTGTCGTTGGATGGAATTACGATACTATAGTCAGACATTGCGTGTAGTTCGGTGATGTTAGAACCCGTTAACACTACTGTAGCAATGCCTAATTCATCACAACACTCAACTGCCCGCATTATGTTCTTGGAACTTCCAGACGTGGTCAGCCCAATAAATACATCGCCGCTATTTCCAAAAGCTTCTAACTGTCTTGTAAAGACGTTCTTATACCCATAATCATTGGCGACAGCGGTTAGGCAGGCGGTGGGGCCGGTAAGAGAAAGGCAGGGTAGGGCTTTTCGTTCTTTGTAAAACTTCCCAACAAATTCCCCAGCAATATGCTCCGCTTGTGAGGCAGATCCGCCGTTCCCGGCGATCAGGACCTTGTTTCCCGAGTTCAGGGCTTCGACGATCACGTCGGCGACTTCTCTTATTGTACCACACAACTCGCCGTCGCGAGCAATTTTATCGATCAATCTGGCGGATTCCCGCATCTTTTCTTCAATCATGTAAATTACTCCTTCGGGAATTTACCCATATAGTTTATGACTTCATCGACACTGTCTTCCAGGGAAATTTCCGCCTCGAAACCGAGAATTCTTCTCGCTTTGGAAACGTCGGGGGATCTCATCTGGACATCGTAGTTTAATGGCGTATGATACTCGAAAACTGGATCGCAGCCATGAATCTTGTTCCAGACTATAGTGGCTAATTCTGCTACCGTAGTAGCCCTGTCTGAGGAGATGTTGAAATCTTCATTGGTAATACAGTCCTTGTGATTAGGATGTTCGGCGATTATCCTTATTCCACGAGCAATGTCCTTCCCGTTGGTGTAATGGCGAACTTGTGACCCATCTCCCAGGATTACACACTTATCCCCCTTTTCACTTTTAAGTGCCCGAGAAACTAAGTCAGGGAGAACGTGACTCATAAGCATCTCATTATTCCCAATAGTCATCCTGTCTTCCTTAATAGATTTATCTTCTCCTACACCAACACAGTTAAATGGTCTGGCAATATTATAGGAAACGCCGTACTGCTCATAAGCGGCTCTACAGTAATACTCACAAGCAAGTTTTTGGAAACCATAACTAGAGCTTGGCGGCTTACAGTTCACAACCTCACTCTCTGGAGTTGGGTAGACATCAGTGTTTTCGAAAACCATGCTGCTTGATATAACCACTATCTTACCAAGCTTATTAGCCTGATGAAGCTTGATAGCAAAATCAAATGTATTACCCATAATCCTTTCGTTGTTGGCTAGGAGATCATAACTGTATTTGTTAAAATAAGAGATCCCGCCGATAAGAGCTGCTCCCGCGATAATAATATCAAATCCGTCAAACCAACCCGGAATCTCAGCACGGGAATCGGCGAGTGGTTTAGTGAGGTCGTGCTTATAAAGGGCAAAGTTAGGGTGTTCATCTTGTGGGCGAGTCACCGGGCCATATTTTTGCATGTTGTCGATTCCAACAACTTTGTGCCCACGAGACAGAAACTCGTCGCAGACGTAACTACCGATAAAACCCTGCGACCCGGTAATTAGTATATTCATTGTTCCCTAGTACCAGAAAAAGGAGTTGACTCATATAATTTATTAGCGTCTACTGTAGCTTGGATCATTGGCATATCAACCCCAACCTCTTTGGCAAACGACAACAGTCCCGGTAAATCCTTATTAAAACAGATAGAGGACCATCCTCTGCAATTTCTGTTGATATCAAAATATCTGTCCGGTAACCCACCAGCCTTAAGAAAAGCTCTTTTTATTGGGTTGTATTCAACATCAAGACTTTCTGCTAACTCGTAAAACTCATTAGCCAAGGTCACTCTTAGAGCACCGAAGCAATTATGGAAGTATTTTACTAATTCCGCCTGTGTTGGAGTAACCTTCATGGTCTCCCAGGGGAAATCTCCATGACATTCTTTTACCAATTCATAGACTGAGTCATCTTGACATCCCACTAAGAGAAGACGGTTCAGTTCTACCATATCAACATCTGGATTCTTTTCTCTGAGAAACTCCGGAACAAAAATCAGATCTTTAAAGGGTTCTATCCTAACAAGTGTGTGTACAATCCACGCAGCCCTAACCGTTTTTTCCGTAGTATACTTGTCTATTAGACCCTTTGTGGTCCCCGGCGTCACGGTGGACTTAATGGCAACCACGCCTTTATACTCGTAAGAAGCCAGTTCCTCAACTACCAACTCAACTATAGAGGTATCGCAAGACCCGTCCTCTTTCATAGGGGTGGGGACACAGACATAGACTATATTGGTCTGACAAAGGTCATCCCAATGGGAGTCCTCGCTGCAACCCTTAGATTTGTCCGTATCAAAACAGGTTACTTCATGTCCGTTTTTCAAAAATCCGAAACGGCAGGCACTTCCAACTATCCCGAGTCCGACAATTCCTATTTTTACCATAGTTGTTAAACCTCTCTCACACAACCCACAGGACAACAAAAAACATCCTTTTTATTGTCTTCAAACACCTTGAACTCATCATCTTCCCAAAGCTCTTTTTTAGTAATAACGTTTGGCCTACCATCTGCAAACGCCACTAAGTAGACATCTTCGTTTCTCCAGTTTGGAGACACTTGATCTCTCAGTTTACTGGCTGGATTATCGGCTTGCTTAGTCCATCTTTCCGTCATTAACCCATTCCACTCTTCTGTGTCGGCCAGTACTCTTTTGAATGGGATGACCGTAGAGTCCAACTCAGCACAATTACAAAGTACGCCAACTAAATTCTTGCTCATAAAACAACCCCCGCGTTTTCAACGCTACTTAATTTCCAGTTTCTTAACCACTGCCGCCATAGACTTCAGTTTTATCCTCTATCTTACCCCTCACGGTCATCCTTATTATACCCCGCCAGAGCCATTTCCAGAACGAGAGTTCCGGGCTCATCCGTAATTAACACATTATGGGGCGGGAAATTGCTCACCGAGCTAGACCAGAATTGTTCAGGGGCTAGAAAATTGCCGCCCAACATAGGCACGACTAACGCGGGGTTGTGACTTCGTCTATTTTATTAATTGACCTCTATATAGCTCGAAAATTTTATCTTCAGCCATCTGTTTTCTTACAAAAGATAGATCTTCCGGATAATCGACACTGACAGAAAGATTCTCTACTTTTTTGGTGATTATTTTATGACCGTTCTCAATAAACCTAAGATATTCATGATCCTCAATCTTTTCCATTGGAGACTTTTCCATAGTCATATATTTTTCAAGAGCATCTCTAGAAATAGTCGTAATATGATAAGCTTTAAGTCGATAATCAACTCGGTTTTTTGCGGAACAAGGAATATCGCCACGAGAGATATACATAACCTCGTCCTTATGATTTATTACAACCTTGAAATCTCCAGGAGAATTCTCTTTCTTAAACTCGGATACTAAAAGAGACAGATCGGCGTCTTCCGAAGAATTAAATGTTAAGACACTATCTCTAATATGAGTAGGGTTCAGGAGAGGCTCGTCACCCATGATCTGGACAAAAGTATCTCCATTAACGTTTTTAATCGCTTCGATCATTCTCTCCGTCCCGTTTCTATGGTCTGTAGACGTTAATATCGCCTTCCCTCCATACTTTTTCACAATAAACGCTATTTCCTCGCTGTCGGTAGCTACGAACACATCCGAAACGGCAGAACTTAACTCCGCTCTTTTAAAAACGTGTACAATCATTGGAATACCGCAAATATCTATCAAAGGTTTTTGAAAAATACGACTAGATTCTAATCTAGATGGAATTATACACGCTGGCAGATTCATTATACGTATACTTGTAAACCAATTATTTTCTTCATATCACTTATAGATATTTCTATCATGAATTCATTATTTGTTTTTCCTATATGATAGATCTTTACGTCTCCAAAAGTAGTCTTGTTCATGTTTTCAGAGTCTTTTAAGTGATTTTCAAGTATCGTATTTCTGGGAGTATTGGATAGTCGCTCAGTATTTTTACAACATTGATTTCTCCAATACCCAGAGTTATCACCATCATATCCAAATAAAAACAACTCTTTCCCGCCGTATTTTTGAAATTGTGAGATAAAAGCACCTATACTAGCCCCGTCCTTTATTAACCCCCTCGGACTATCTAAAGAGATTCCATAGACACTATTTATAGATCTTCCATCTCTCCAATACCTTATTGTATATTTTGGCTTTATAAATTCTAAAAATGGCTGAATTAAATCGGATCTGTGAACGACCCAATCTCCCCAAGAATTCATTTCTTCTCTATACGGAAACACCAAGTCTAAGCTCGGTCCAGCACCAAGAACAAACAATCTTTCAGGAAAAGATGTTTCTGAATAAACTATTGGGACTCTCCAGCTAATTGGTGATTATAAGAGATGTTTGAGTTATCGTCACAAAAATCAATCAACTTTTTAAAATACTCTTCATCCGATTGTCTAACTATCTTGCTTTTTTCTTCTCTTGTATCAAAACTAAGATCGTTGTGTGTATAAGGCATAAAAATAGGGTGTTCTCCTTTCTTAGCTAAATAGTAAGACAGCCAATTATCAGCCCATATATGACGAAACCCCTCGTTAAAAATGACCCCACCCATATTGTCTTCTATTGACCACCTACTTCCAGCGGGAAATGACATAATCGGAATATTAGATGGTCTATATCGGTTAAATGTTGGGACAAAACAATGGTGGTAGTCGGTATACCCAATAGAACAAATCTCGTGCTGTCTATTTTTAAATGTATCCGATTTCAAAAATTCTTCAAGATGAACCACATTCGGGTTTAATAGAATGTCATCGCAGGTGACTAAAAAATATTCCCCCTGGCTCTCTTTAAGACATTGATTGGTCGGAGTAATACTTCCTATATTCCCATCCCTGTCTTTTATTAGTTTTATATTTGGCTTGTTCAGAGATAAATCATTGTCAGAGCAAATAACAATCTCGTAATCTACAGAGCTTAATGTCTTCTCTATGTGATCGACAACCCTATAGATAGAATCTCTAACGCTGGTAATTAAAATAGATATCATGTTTTAACTACTTACTCCACAAAGGTCTAATATACTTCATGTTCTCTTGATCTGTGAGACTCGACCTATTCGTGTGTTTATAGCCGCTCTCAGACGTCTCGTCTTTTTCTCTTGATCCGTTATGATGACTATGATGTGCAAGCTTGATTTCTTTGGATAGGTCTATGATAGAGTTGGGGACGCCTTGGAATATCTTGAACAGAGCTATGTCTGCCCCCCAGATATTGATCTCCTGCGGAAACAGGCCGTTTATCTTTTCTGCCGCGAGCCTACTAATAAGTGGGAAACAACACCCTTTATCATAGATAATATTCCTATCCTCTGTCGTGTGTGTGCTATCGTCTGTCAGAATATAAATATTGCGGTACTCGTTAACCCTCATGAATTGCGATACGGTATTATGTATAATCTCGTCATAACCCGAAGTTTCCATCTCTGTATCGTCATTCAAGGCCCAGATCATGCTTCCCTGCGAGCACTGGGTTGCATAATTCATGTAATCCCGATTGAAATATCTTAGGTCTCTCCGGCGGGTTATTAGTTTCACATTATACTGGTTTTCCAAGAAGTAGGCTTCTATTTCCCTTCTATAATCAACATCGTCCAAATCCGTGACAATAATCGCCTCAAGGAAGTTCCCCCACTTCGCTTTAGAAAAGAATGAATGAACACACTTCTTTAGTAGCTCAAGCCTGAACAGTCCTCTGGTAGGTATGACTAGACTGATAAAAATATCATCTTCCGTCTTCATCTACTTGCCGCCCTTCCTTTTAGTAGTCTTTTTGACGGCCCTTTTGGTCGTCTTTTTGACGACCCTCTTTGATATCTCAATATCCGCAATAGCTTCCGCCCTACGACCCCAGACAGGAGGGACATTCTTCCAGTTTTCGAGTTCTACACCACCGACTCTCATTTCATTCTGCCACATACCGTTAAACAGATATCTGTCGTGCTTTGTTTGGGCGTTATGAATAGGAGCGTGATCCCCAGAGGTCTCAGGTTGCCAATCCGCAGAACACACTTCTTTGTCGGACAAGACGTATTTTACAGGCTTCGTGTTTTGTATGCGATATAGTAAATCGTGAGTTGCGTGATTCAGATACTCGAAAGAACAGTCAAATCCACCAAACTCTATAAAAAGATCTCTCTTCATAAGGAAATGTATGCAGGAGCCCCAACAAGGATCAACACCCTTAAAAACCTGTGGGTTGTAAGAGCTATCACTATACCAGTAGCAAGGGGAGAGCTTTACCCCCGTATGATTCTGCCCCTCTTTATATCTCATGGCTATAATTTCTTCGTTTACAAGATCAAGCCTGTTGACCTCATTCGCTATCTCAGTGCCGAAAAATAGGACGTCGTCCACCGTATGATAGATGATATCGCCAACACATTCAATAGCGGCTATTTGAGCTGCTCGTGTAGGACAGCCAAAATCTTCTACCCACTTGAAATTATCCAAATCGAGCAGTTCCTTGGGCGGTTTGAACGGACCACAGGTTACAACTTCAAAATCTATACCGTTACATGCTACGGCTAGAGAGTTGTACCAATCCATTAATAGTGGCACCCGGATAGTCGGCATAAAAACTGATAATTTCATACTAGATCCTCATATTTCTTTTCCGTTCCCGTAAATCGTAAATTCCAGACTTCCGGACATCTTTGATAATTATTCAAACTAATCTTATTTCTACCCGCACTATCTTTCCAGAAACTTTTAAAAATGTCTATATCACACGAGTTTGCAATATGCATAGCTTTATGATCGCCGGATACATTTGGCATATGATCAACGCTACATACCACTCTTTTAGATAGAGAGAATTTTGTATCGGGGCTATTTGACTGAATCCTGAATAGTAGGAAGGTGAAGTTCGGCAGTTGTAGTATACTAGGTGGCGGCTCGAATGGACCGCAGCAAACCACTTCAAAAGTGTGAGAAGGGCAGGCCAGGACAAGACTTTCATACCATGCTTCTAGCAGGTGGACACGGATGGTGGGGAGTATAACAGAAACGTCGGGTATCATACTTCTCCCCGACCTTCCTGTTCACAATAGTCCGCAAAGCTCACATTACCATCTGTGTGAAACTTATTAGCAACTTCCGGGTTTTTAGCAACCATTTCTGCCACTGCCTCGTAGGTGAATGGACCGTCTGACCAATTGTCGAAGAAGAGGGGGCTATCCGCCCCATTATTTTGTTGACTCATACTCAATACCTTTGTAATAACTAACACTAATAGTATCCAAATACGGTCTGCCGTGTGGATAGAATGCCCATTTGCGAACCATATTATCTTTAAGTATCTTCTCTATATTGCTAAGCTCTCTATTATCCCATAAAGATCTTAGAGTGTCACAGTCAGCGAATCCGGGGGTTATAGAGCCAATGTCTGAATCTACAGTCTCCCAGTCTTGGGATGTGTTACTCCATACGTGGCGATAACGAAGTATCATTTCGCCCCTCTTGGACAACCACTAGCTGGAAAACTGACGTATCCCTCGTATGGTTCTTTTGAACCAAGAATATTTATCTCGTCTCTAGTAATAGGTCGGCCATGCTCCTCTTCGAAACGCTTTATGGCTTCTATAACTTCAGGTCTCATATCGTGCATGTTATTTGGTTGCCTCAACATTCAAGCTTACCAAAATTCCGTCACCCCTAAGTATTCTCCCATGAGAAAGAGCGATATCCGGCTGGTCGCTTGGCAAATAGGCTTGACTAAAGTCATCGCAGTAGGAATGGGGTGGTGTAGAAAACCAGTCGTATCGTTTCACTTCTTTGAAACCAACATAGTTCAGTTTTTCCGTTAGGAATTTTTCGTCATAAATACAATAATGAAAATCAAATGAGTGTTTTTGCGATCCACAGATAGAATGGAGTATTTCCCTAATATCTCCCGTGTAGGAATATCTCTTCGCTAAGTTTTCAAAATCCGGCACGGCTAATCTTAGAATACCACCAGGTTTAAGTATCTCATACCACCGCTCAAGAGCTGTTATTGATTGTTCATAATTTAAATGTTCAAAAAGATGACTAGCGTAGATCAGATCCACACTGTTTTTCTCAAACTTCTCTAAAGTGAATGCGTTATCGATCACATCTGGACTACAATCTTCCCGAGCATCAATATTTATGAATCCCGGCAGTTGTTTATCGTAACAACCAAGATTCAATTTGATTTCAGTCATTACTAGTCCTATTCGGAAATGCTACGGCACAAAACTGCTTGCGGTCATGAGTAAGCATAATACACGCCTCTTTGTCCGACCCAGCCTCTTCGACTATCTTTTTGTAGATATCGTCAAAATCAACATCTTTATTATCATTGAGTGGTGCCGTAAAGTAGTCACATGAGTCACAAATGATTCTCTGAGCCTCGTTGTTTCTCCAGACTACAACGGTTTGTAAACGACTAACTCCAGGAGGTAGTAAGTCTAACGGGAATTCTGGTTTAGAGTTTTCCGACATAACAACTATTTGTGTTTCATACATTAAAGTATATCTCCGTAAAACAATAGAATCCCACCTTCTTGTGTCTAAAAAGCTGTTGGTCTTCAAAAATCTGAATTTTGTCTATAGACACCGGAGTATTAGGAAGAATGTCTACCGTCTTCTGTTTATAGATATTATCTTTTATATGAAGAAACTCATCAGGAATAACTATACTGTTATGACCACCAAGAATCTTATATTGGATATTGGCTACCATATTGGTCAATAAATGATTAATGAACACCTTGCGTATAAGAAACTTTCCATTAATCTTTTCATAAGCTTCGTCAATTAGACAATCACACGAAAAACAAACTGTTTTACTGGGAAGTCTAATATGATTCGCGTCTTTTTCACTGATAAGCGGCGATTTTAGAAGCTTAGACATGGCAACGGGTTCATATTCATTAGCCAGCCGCTCTAACTCTTTGAGGTTGTATTCCGCCAGCGTTATACGTTTATCAACTACGGGCTCTGGTGAGGCAAATACAGGACCGCCCAAAGCAAATGTTAAGGTTGAAAAACCGGCAATCTTATTAAATTCTCTTCGTTTCATATTACATCCACCTATTCTCTATAGAATCGTAACTAAACTCCGTCTCCGACAAAAAGATATTCTCGCGAATCCAATGAGCCAACTCGTCGTTCACACAATGCTCGTTCTCATCATACTGACTGTCATCGTGTAGCACCAGTTTCTGACACTCCTCATACCCCATCCCCACTCGCTTGGCCTCGTCAGAGGTCAGCCTATCCAAAAATGTGTCTATCATAAACGGGTGGTCGTAATTTAACCTACCCGTCCTCTGATGGTAATTGGCAGGATGATCACCGCTAGACTGCCCATCCATAGACACTTCGTGATTTACCACAATTTCGGGCATATACAACCACTGCTTTTTCAGGGCGGCACACATAAAAGAGAAGGTGCTCTCAGTACAGTAGCCCGCGAATACATCCGGCATTAATCCGCCGTAATAGTCAAATAATTCTCGGTGGAAAAGCTGGGTGTGTAGGTT
>ERZ891418.629-NODE-629-length-11705-cov-4.428069_pt1 | contig 11705 bp, 10 predicted proteins | sample MGYA00521236_ERZ891418 | MGnify/ENA primary metagenome ERZ891418 (study PRJEB32303, sample SAMEA104408696) | aquatic metagenome | biome: Brackish water; feature: Chemocline; material: water | place: Baltic Sea | collected 2014-10-18T10:34:00 | depth 100 m ... | reverse complement strand
TCTCAAACACGATTGCTCTGCCGGTGTGCTTCAAAAGCTCAGGCGAGGCTGCTATGTGTTTGATCACGGCTCCATCGGGAGCGAGCGAGCCCTTCAGTACGGTGAGCCCGCCTTCTTTGGCGAGTGGGTTCTCTAATGTAAGAATCACATCATCGTTGTGACATTCAGCATCGGCGATATTTTCGCCTAGGGAATCGCCAGTGACAGTGAGGCAGTCGAGATTGAGAAGACTCGACATCTTCTTCAAAACCGCCTCAACACCACCTGCATAGTACAAATCTTCCATCAGGTACTTACCACCGGGTTTCAGGTTGACGATTACTGGTGTCGATTCTGATAGTTCGTTGAATCGTTCCAAAGGCAGTTTGATGCCTGCTCGACCCGCAATCGCTGTGAGATGGATGATCGCGTTCGTTGAACCGCCAGCGGCGAGAAGCATGCGGATCGCGTTGTCGAAGGCGTCTTGAGTGAGGATGTCTGACGGTCGGATGCCTTTACGAACCAGATCAACAGCAGCACGGCCCGAATCTTCGGCGAGGACTTTCCTTCGAGAGTCGGCACCGGGAATAGCGGCTCCACCCGGTAGTGACATTCCGATCGTTTCGACGATAGCGCCCATGGTCGATGCCGTACCCATAACCATGCAGTGACCCGGTGATCGATAGATCGCTGCTTCCATGGAATCGTAATCGGCTTGGGTAATCTCCCCTGCTCTCAATTCAGACCAGTACCGTCGGCAATCAGTACAAGAACCGAGTTCTTCACCCTTCCAATTTCCTTTTAGTTGAGGTCCACCGGTTAGAACGATGGCGGGAAGGTCGGCTGATGCCGCACCCATAAGCATTGCCGGGGTGGTTTTGTCGCAACCTGAAAGAAGAACGACACCGTCGATAGGCAGACCGCGGATCATTTCCTCTACGTCCATCGACATCAGGTTTCGACAGAACATCGAAGTGGGTGATAGGAAGAATTCTCCGAGTGAAATCGTCGGGAATTCGATTGGGAATCCACCGGCGGCAAGAACCCCACGTTTTACATGCTCTGCTAGTCCTCTAAGGTGGGCGTTGCAATGTGTTGCTTCTGACCATGAGTTGGCAATTCCAATGATTGGACGACCTGCAAATGATTCTTCTGACCAGCCTTGGTTTTTGAGACCAGCTCGATGCAGGAAACCTTCAAGGTCTTTGGTGCCGAACCACTCAGCGGAGCGAAGAATTTTGTCATTTGCTTGGTCGGTACGCATCTATTGGAGTCCTATCAACTTGCTAAAGAATTTCCGAGAGGCGGCGAGTTTAGCAAACCGTGAAGTGATAATTTGATGTCAGCCGTAGCCGTAGGTCGCATTTCATTATGATCATTGGAGCTTCGGTTAGTCGCAACACTGAATAGAAAAGATTAGAAAATTGTCATCAGGAACAAACTTTCGATTCCCTGAACTTACTGTTGCCGGTTCGCCGATCAATATGGGGCGGCAGATCGGTGAACATTTTCGGTCACAGATCGTAAAACTTTCAGAATTGGTTTTGGATCGCTTCAACAAAGGAACGACCCGACCCATTTCATGGGAACGGGCTGAAGAAGTGGCACGACGGAGCTTTGATCGAGTCGAGGATGTTTTTCCTGGCCCTCTCGACGAACTCCGAGGTACCGCAGAGTCGTCAGGTGTCTCTTTGGAGCGCTTGATGGTTTTGAACGCCCGCAACATGCTTGGTGACACCTCAGAAGGCTGTACATCGATCATGGTTGGATCAGAGGCTTCTGAATCTGGCAAAGGGTTTGCTGGGCAGAACTGGGACAATGATCCCGCGATGAGTTCTTTGTCTGCGGTTATTACTCGCAAAGGCGAAGGGGTCAGTTCGTTCACATCTTGGATGCAGCCAGGGTTGGTCGCCTACATGGGGTTCAACTCGGCGGGTATTGGAATATGTATGAACGCGTTGAACGGTCCGAGCGATTCGGCAGGATTGCCGTGGTACTTCTTCGTGCGTTCGATTCTCGAATCAACTTCGAGTGCTGCTGCCGTTAACGCTGTCGAATCGTCTCCCAGAGCACTTACGGCGAATGCGGCGATGATTACTGCCGAAGGACCGTTGGATATGGAGATCACTCCGGGGTCTGTTGAGTCGATCCGGGCTGACTCGGAATCAGGCGGAGTGTTGGTTCACACGAATCATTGCGTTCACCCATCTCTCGAATCGAACAATTCAGAATTTAGTGATCGAATTTACGGTCAATCTTTTGATCGACGAGATCGTGGTCTGGCGATCCTTGCCGAGAATATGACTACTGGCAAGCTCACATTAGATCATGCCAAGGAGTTGCTATCCGATCACGATGGATTCCCAACCTCGATTTGTCGTCATCCGAACGACGAGCCGACTACCGGATGGCAACGTACTGTTATATCGATCATCCTCGAACCGGGTGATAATCGAATGCACGTTTCGAACGGCAATCCGTGCGAGAACAATTACGAAATTTACTACGCGGGCTGATTCGGGTCGAATAAGCTTAGGAGAGCGACTCAATTGAGATTTAGCAAACCAGCATTGATGGGCGCGGGTCTGGGATTTGCGCTGGGGATAGCCTTCCTCATCTTTTCTCTATTCCAGTTCGATAGAGAAGTCAGTGACGTCAAGGGACAAATTTTGCTGACAGTGGTTTTTGTGATGCCATTCATGGTGCTCATCGGCCTTGGAATAGGCGGGCTATGGAGCAAGTTGTACGGCCCCGACAGTCTCTAACGCTTCAAGCGTAGCAATCTCAATATTCGGGTGACTACGTTGCCCGGCTTCGCAGCGCGGTGTTTGCTCAGCCGTTCTTCTGTACATGTCGCACACGTGCAGTAAGGCGGGTGCTTCTTGCCTCGGTAAGCTTGTTGGTCCAATGCGGTTCGCTTTCGCACTAAGTTGAAATCTGCGAGATTAGTTTCGATTACAGTTTAGATGTATTCGGTCGCATTGTGATTCGGCAGCGTGTTGGAAACTATAGCGGACGCTAAAAATCTCCGTGAACGATTTCTCCATACAGCAGAGGATGTTTTGCTGGTGAGAGGTGTTGTCGAACTAGGTAGGATGAGCCAGACTGATGGCTCTTTATGCAGCGGCTACGTTCGCAGCCTTGAGCGCCCAATTCACACACATCTCAACTTCACCAGGTTCCCACGGCTTTGTTACCTAATCACGAACACCGAGTTGAACAGCTTTGACCATGTTCTGCCGGTGTTGCGTGCGGATACTACATGGTGACGGACTATTTACCGTTCAAGTTCTACCCCGCCTCTGGAACTAGGTCGCACACCTCATCCATCGAGTCGAGTCGCATGTATGCTGAGTGAGTCACGCAAAGTCTGCGGGCAATTGTGGTATCGAGTACAACCAATCATTACCCCAATTCGGTAAACGGCTCTCAAATAGGGTCGCACAACGCTCACATCTCAATAAGTGCTTATTACTAACTCCGCCGATGTCGCAGATTTCTGCGCGCAGGCCGCCAAATCTGAGTTTGTTACTGTCGATACTGAGTTTGTCCGTGAGAAAACTTACTGGCCAATACTCTGCCTAATACAGATAGCTACACGCGATGAAGCAGTGGCGATCGATCCGTTGGCAAAAGGTATAGATCTCGAACCTATGTACGAACTGATGAGGAACACTTCGGTTTTGAAGGTGTTTCACTCGGCAAGTCAGGACATGCAGATCATGTTCAACGCCAGTGGTTCGATGGTCGAACCGGTGTTCGACACCCAGATCGCAGCAATGGTCAGTGGCTACGGAGATCAACCGGCGTACGCCACGCTCGTACAGCGAATTGTCGGCGAGACGATCGATAAACGATCGCAAATGACCGATTGGGCACGCCGTCCGCTCACTGACAATCAGGTTGATTACGCTATCGGCGATGTGACTTATCTCATCGACGTTTACGACAAACTAGTCGAAGAGCTTACAGATTCAGATCGTACTTCATGGGCTCACGAAGAGATGAGACATCTCCGTGATCAAGATTTGTACGATGTCGATCCTCGAGATCTATGGCGTAAAGTTCGACTTCGACGTCCAACCCGTCGAGCACTCGCTGTACTAAGAGAAATTACTGAATGGCGAGAAGTCAGCGCACAGAACCGTGATATTCCAAAGGGGTGGGTCTGTCGAGACGAAGCCCTTGCTGAAATCGCGTTGAATGCTCCTCAAACACCTGCTGACCTCGAACGAGTCAGGGGCGTGAATGAGCGATTTGCTCATGGCCGTGACGGAACAGCGCTTCTTGCCGCCGTCAAAGTAGGCTTAGAAATTCCCGACGACGACTGCCCTGACCCAGAAAAGGGTGGTCCGCCATTGCGTGGGCACGAAACGCTCGTCGCTCTTTTACAGGCATTGCTAAAGTTGCGAAGTGACGAAAGCGGTGTCGCTGCCCAGATGATTGCCAATAGAAACGAGCTCGATCGAATCGCCACTGAGGAAGAACCCGATGTACGGGCTTTGAGTGGCTGGAGACGGGCAATCTACGGTGAGGATGCGCTTGCCCTGAAACAAGGAAAGATCGCACTCACGGCGGACGGTCTAACCGTTCGGGTCGTTTCTGCCTGATACGGCAAATGTGGCTCAGTCGCTTTATACTCGGCAAATCACCAATTAGGTTTAATCACGAGGAAGACTCTTCATGGTCAACGCGCTCAAAAGCGATGTGTTTATTACAGGTGCTGCCAGAACACCTCTCGGAAAATTCCAAGGTGCTCTCGCCAGCACTCCAGCGACCGAACTTGGTGCAACGGCTATTCGAGCCGCCGTCGATCGATCCGGTTTAACTGGCGACGACATTGAATACTCCGTTATGGGAAATATGCTTTCGGCTGGTTTAGGCCAAACTCCAGCGCGGCAGGCCGCTATCAGCGCCGGTATACCGAACTCGGCATCTGCATTAACTATCAACAAAGCTTGTGCTTCAGGCATGCAGGCTGTGATTTTGGCGGCTCAATCAATTCAGTTGAACGAGGCTTCAGCAGTTGTAGCTGGCGGCATGGAGAACATGAGCACTGCTCCTCACTTACTGGTCAATAGCCGGACTGGGCATCGATTGGGCGATACGAATTTGATCGACTCCATGATTCATGATGGGCTTTGGTGTCCATTCGAGAATCGGCATATGGGTGGATCAGCTGAGGCGATTAGCGAGAAGTACGGCGTTACGCGAGAACAGCAAGACGAATTCTCAGAACGCAGTCACCGGCTCGCCTCAACGGCGAGTGCGGAAGGTGCTTTCAACGACGAAATCATTCAAGTTGAAGTAACCGACAGACGTGGCAAAATTATCATAGTCGACACGGATGAAGGGCCACGCGCCGGCACGAACATGGATGGGCTATCAGCACTTCAAACTGTTTTCCCGCCGGGTTTAACTGTTACACCAGGGAATTCTTCGTCGATTAGTGACGGAGCCGCAGCTGTGGTCGTGACCAATGCCGAAGTGGCTGGTGAATCGTCGAGCGGGCCGGTGGCACGAATTACAGGATATGCGCATGCTGCGAACGAACCGGGAATGCTATTTGACGCACCTCGAATAGCCGTTCAAAACCTCCTAAACAAAACAGGCCAGTCGTTAGACGAGTTCGACTTGATTGAAGTTAACGAAGCGTTTGCGGCGCAGGTTCTTGCAAATGGGCAGGCACTGAAATGGGATTGGGATCGCGTTAATCTGCGGGGTGGAGCAATCGCGCTGGGACATCCGATTGGCGCAAGTGGATCTAGGATCCTCGTCACACTAATGCACGGTTTACAGTCATCTCGGGGCAAAGAAGGACTCGCCGTAATTTGTCACGCTGGTGGCGGTGCTGTCGCCATGAGCATCTCACTCCAATAATCGTCTGCTACTCAACTACGCAAGACTAAGGAATCCGATATGGCGTTTGATCCTAGCCAAATGGACGTTATCGACCGACGACAGGTAGAGGCGATGATATTGGGGCCAATGCTACGAGCTTTCCAAGAAGAGATCGGTGTCGAACGCACCAACGAGATCGCCCGTGCAGCAATAACGAAGTTGGCCCGAGAGCAAGGCGCCCAGTTTGCTGAAGGAATCGGTGCTAACGGACTGGAAGATTATGCATCTAACAAAGATGCATGGCGGCGACATGGAGCACTCGAAGTCGACATCATCGAGAGTAGTCCGACTAAATATTCGTTCGACGTTACTCGCTGCAAGTACGCCGAAATGTACAAGTCACTCGGCTACGGTGATCTAGGTGATATTTTTTCCTGCACACGCGATTTCGAGTTCTGCAACGGGTTTAATTCCGAAGTGAAGTTGAAACGGACCCAGACAATAATGCAGGGAGCTTCACATTGTGACTTCAGGTATTCGTTGGACGATCAACAAGCTCAAGCAGAATCAGAGGACGATTAGCCAAACCGTGTGAAAAGTCTTGATCAGACCCGATCAATAAAACAGTTTTGCTGCGAAGTTCGTACAATCAACTACCGCTTCATACTTTCGAGGGATCTTTAAAATTGACTCAACTTACCTGCCCTGTAGATCAGACCGCCTTACAAGATTCAAAAACTTCTGGTGAAGAGTCGTCCCAATGTGCTGAATGCTCTGGTATTTGGCTGACAACGGCTGCTCTCGAGTCGCTCGAAGATAATGCGGCTAGTGATGACATGGTCAAAGGTCAGCGTCAATACGGCAAGCATGAAGTCGAACACCTATGTCCTCACTGTGGTGAAGCGATGGTGCGATTCCGTTACCGGGGCTACAACCTAGAGATCGAGGCGTGCCCAATCGATACGGGATTCTGGCTCGATAAGAGCGAGGATCGTGAGATTCGAGATGTCATGAAACAACGGGGCTCAAATCTTGACAGATCGGCATCAGCAGAGAAAAGCTGGCATAAGGCTCGTCGCGGCGAGAAGCTAGGCGTTTTTCAGCGTGTGAAACAGCTATTGGGTTTCCACTAAGGCTAAAATCGATTCATGTTTGATTCAGATCGTAAAAGCGCCGACATAACCCTGTGCATATTTCCTCACTTACGTGAATTTATTGCGATTGACGCCCGAAAAGTTCGACCGGGTGGTCCCGCGGTTCTGAACCTATCGATTTCAAACATTCTGAGCGAAGATTTTTACTCAAAGGTTGAACAAGATTTTTCTAAACTGATTCGACGCCATGACGTCGGTTTCCTTGAGCTAATGGGCATTCCGCAGCAAGTCGAAGCAGTCGTTCGTGCGAATTCTTTAAAGCGAATTATCGCCGAACTCGGGATCAATGTTGACCCGGCATCTAGCGATCCGGGAGGCAGCGTTGGCGTGCTTTTCTTCTCAGGTTTATTGCTCGCTTTCGAAAAACCACAGCTGAGCGACGCTACCCGAGAGTTGTTTGGCAGCAGACTGACGCAACTTGCGTTAGAACAGCTCAACGATCAGGTGTTCACGCTGATGGTAAAAGAGCGTGATTCGATCAAAGACACCACTCAACGGGATCTCGCTGGACTGATTTCGGGCAAGAGCGGGCCGTACATAACTCTCTGGGAAAGTAGCGGGAAGTAGCCGCTGTTCAGTTTGAACCAGACCCATAGCTGTATCGTCTATAGTCACTGATTCAACAATAAGCGGCGCCCATGGTGGCTTTTCGCTCAAAGTACTACTCGACGAACCAAACTATGGATGACTCCTTCCTCGATGTTTTTCTAGGTCACCCAGCCGATGGCACCTTAACGGCTTGGCTTGCTGATGGTGGTCTTTGGGCCTTTCTGATTGCACTCGCAGCCGTCGTTGGCTGGATCGTCGTTCGGATCGTTTTACGACGAGGATTGAAACAAGCGATTCGTGGATTAGATCAACACGAAGCGACCGCCGACGTTGGGATGGCGGTCCAAGCCGCAAATTCCTGGATTTCGAACATCTTATTGGGGGTGGTGTTCGGTGTGGCGGCTATTCTCGGTATCTTGCATGTGCTAGGCAACAACGTCGATCCGGCAGTCGACTATTTACAAAACGCTGGATCATCGACCGGAAACTGGCTCGCAACTGACGGATTGCGAATTGTTCTGATTCTGTTCATGAGTTGGGTTGCTACGCGGGTTGCACGACGGGTTATTCCTCGATTGCTTGGGTCTGTGATGCTGGGCCAGGCTTCGACGGCTGATCATGACGAAGTTCTCAAACGATCGGAAACGCTTTCCAGCGTGTTTGTTGGTGCGGCGGTCGCATTTATATATGTCTCGGCACTGTTCATGGTGCTTACGGCACTGACAGTTCCAATCGGCCCAGTGCTTGGAGGATTCGGCGTCGCAGGTATCGCTGTTGGGTTTGGCGCCCAGTACCTCGTGCGAGATTTGATAGCAGGAATTTTCATCATTGCCGAGAACCAATATCGAACCGGCGATGTGGTGACAATCGCAGGAATTTCGGGGTTGGTCGAATCGATCAACCTAAGGCGTACAGTACTACGTGATCTCGATGGGCAAGTGCACGTTATTCCGAACGGAGAAATTACCGTTGCATCTAACAAGACTAAGTACTGGTCTCGAGTAAACCTCGATGTCGGTGTTGCCTACAAGGAAGATGTCAATCGTGTGGTCGAAGTCCTCAACGAAATCGGTCATGAAATCGCAGCAGATCCTTATTACGGATTAATGCTGATCACCCCACCACAAGTTCTGCGATTGAACTCACTTGACGATTCTGCGGTAACATTCAAGATGCTCGGTGACTGTAAGCCGATGAAGCAGTGGGAAATTATGGGTGAGATGCGGAAACGCATCAAAATACGGTTCGACGCGGAAGGTATTGAAATTCCATTTCCGCACCAGACTGTTTACTGGGGAGATGACCAACCCCCGTTCCGGCCTGAAGTGGTTGCCGGCGCTGTTCGTGACGTTAGTACTCCGGGAACTACTGAATCTAACTCTGCTTCCCGTCCAGCATCGTCACACCGTGAACCAACGGCAGCGCCAGTTGTAAAAGCCCCTGCTACTGGAAGCCCTGACGGCGAAATACTGACGCCTGAACGGCGGGAAGAATTGCTTGCTGCAATAGCGATGGCTACCGCCTCTCGCGTTTCTGATGCTTCAACAATGGACATCAAAGCACGGACGTTGCTCGTAGACACTTCTGACACCGAATAGCGGATCGTTAATGGGTGTGGTCGACTTCGTTCAGTTCACTGAGAAATTGGCGAGCCGCCGAGGTCGGATCGATCGATCTGAGGATGTCCAATATGGCTTCTGACTTGGTGAATCGACTTTCCAGAGACTCGTCTGCTGCCGCTTCCATGGCGAAGGAGATACCGGCGATATCCGTGATGCCGACTGTCGAAACGCTGTCGCCAAACAAACCCTTTGTGGCGTCGTTCTCACTAAGAATCATTCCACCGTTCTTGGTATTCACAATCGGGCCGCCGAGTGGGCTTCGTCCGACGCCGTCTGCCACGGGAACCGACACCAACGTGTCGTAGATGCTGAGGGCTGCGATTGCTCGATAGAAGTTGTTCTCTTCGTAGACTCGGACGGGATTTGAATTCTTTGCGAGATCGTTCACTTTCCGTGCAGCTCGACGAATTTCCTCAGACACCCTCTTATAAGCAGAGATGTGAGTCGGCCCAGGCGTGAGCATCAGCAAGAAACGGGTTGATTCGGTTAGATCGGGTCGCCGCTTCAATAGTTCACCGTAAGCGTTAATGGCCCTCACGATGTTCTTGTGCGGCTCGGAACGTTCGACTGTCACAAACGTATGTATTGGCTCGGCGACAGCCAGGTCATAGATAAATCGCTGGGTCTGCGGGAACCTGACGACTTCTTTGAATTTTGGAGACCTCACCAATGGCGCCAAAACGCTTAGGCGGATGCTGTGCGTACCTACAATTAGAGTGCTAGACCGATATTTGATCTCAGGTAGATGATCGTCTGATTGCGAACTGAAAAAGGAACGTACACAGGCAATAAAGGCGTTTATATCGGCATCGGTCGGAAATGAAACAACATCAGCGGCGAGAAGACTATCTAACAATTTTGACCGCCATGCTATTGGAAGGAGTTCGAGTTCCGAAGGCCACGGCCATGGGGTTTCGAACGAGAAGTGAATCAGTGATTTGGGATGACGTTCTCGGATCATCCCGGGGACCAGAATCAGCTGATAGTCACGACAAATTACGCAATTTGGCTTCCGTCCGCGATATTAGATATACGATCATCGAACGATTGATTAACCGCCCTGTAGCCTCGTTCCCAGGCGTCGTGCTCTTGTGTTCCGATGTACGGGGTGAACGTTGGACTCCATGATCGGTGGAGCAGGAACCACAAGGGATTGCAAATTACGTTGTAGAACTTGTGGTGAACTCGACGTGGTGGTGAAACGAACTTCACAGCCCAGTCACTAGGAAGTACATCGTTTTGAATTAAACCATGGTCATCTGATCGAGATTCGGCAGCGTTGCGGTCTGCTACACCCACTGCACCAGAAACCCACGAAATTGGCAGGTTAGAAAGGTGTTCCAACATTTCTGACGATCGAGATGTGTCGCGTCGAGCAACAGCTTTCCCTGACTGATCTTCAGTGAAGTTGAGCGGACCGCGGCTTGAAGCCACGATTAGTTTCCGGCCGGATAATAGCTTCATCGCCATTTCAGACAGGGAATAATTGGTGGCTTCGCTGGGGGAGCGACGCGCTATTTGAAGGATCACCGCTCTGTTGAGCCATGGAATTTGCCCTACCGTGGCATCAAAAGCTCATGATCTAGCCTGTAGCGCACACGGCGGTCGTTTACATTTATAACCGAATTCAATCACGCTAACTGGTAGTCGTCAAAATTCGAACGTCGTAAATCATCTTTGACACGCAAATTGATCGGTAACTAAAATCAGTTGTTCCATATCGTTCTGATCTATTTTAGCGCGCAGTTCGGAGAACTATGACCTCCCGCCCTCCAAAGACAGCAGATGAACTACGAGAGGCTTTCCTTTCGTACTTTGAAGGAAATGACCACCTTCGAATGCCCTCGGCATCGTTGATCCCTGCCGCTGACCCGACATTGCTTCTCACAAACTCGGGCATGGCTCAGTTCAAGCCGTACTTCTCTGGAGAAAAAGATCCACCGCACCCGCGTGTCACGACATCGCAAAAATGCTTCCGAACCACCGACATCGAAGAAGTTGGGGACGACACGCATTTAACGATGTTTGAAATGCTGGGCAATTTCAGCTTCGGTGACTACTTCAAAAAAGAGGCCTGCGCTTGGGCGCTTGACCTGCTTACAAATAGGTTTGGTCTTGATCCAGAGCGCCTCTACTACACCGTCTACACCACCGATGACGAAGCAGAAGACATTTGGCAAGAGCTCGGAATTCCAGCCGATCGAATATACCGATTTGGCGACGAAGACAACTGGTGGGGTCCGGCTGGTGACGAGGGTGTTTGTGGACCTAGCTCGGAGATCAACTACTACCAAGGGTCACTTGATGATGTTCCAGCGGTAGACGATCCGGCTCGTAACGGCGTGTGGGGCCCGAACTACCACGACGATTTTGTTGAGCTATACAACCTCGTGTTCACTCAGTTCTACCGAGACCTAGACGGTAACGACACGGTGCTACCGGCGAAGAATATCGACACCGGTATGGGCTTCGAGCGCATGCTCGCAGTGCTTCAGGGTGCGTCCAATGTGTACGAGACCGATGCGTTCAGGCCAATCATCGCCCACGTCGAGCAGTTGTC
>ERZ891418.626-NODE-626-length-11710-cov-7.535564_pt1 | contig 11710 bp, 8 predicted proteins | sample MGYA00521236_ERZ891418 | MGnify/ENA primary metagenome ERZ891418 (study PRJEB32303, sample SAMEA104408696) | aquatic metagenome | biome: Brackish water; feature: Chemocline; material: water | place: Baltic Sea | collected 2014-10-18T10:34:00 | depth 100 m ... | reverse complement strand
CGGCGACGTGGCCTCGTTCAAAGTCTTCGTCGTCCTGACCACCGGCAACCAGGCCGGCAGCAACACGGCGACGATTACCAGACCGTAAGAACGTCGTCGCTTCGCTCCTCGGTCCGGCCTGTTTGTTTTCAACCTGCTGACTGGGTGGCTCGGCCACCCTGCGACACAATCTGCCGATCGGTTGGTTTCCTGGTGAGGAGCCTTTTGGGAAATGCCTCGCCTTGCAGCAACCGGTTGCTCTACGGCAAGCCGTTCAGTTTGCGGATTGTCCACTCGGTGGTGAGCAGGACAAAAAAGACCACCAGGACCAGCCAGTGGTCCCAGAGTGTTGTCTCCTCGCGAGCTTCGGTTTCTTCTTCGGGCGGTTTCAACAGCTCGACGATTCTCTGGATCCGGTCCGGCGTCAGCAGTTCTCCGCCGGACGCTTCCGCGATCTGTGACAGGAGATCGCGGTTCGCCGCCAGGTCGCTCAGTTCCGTCGTCTGAGAATCGTGTATGTACAGCGCGGTCGAGAGGTCGTCGGCTCCCAGATTGGCACCATCGGCAACCAGCTTCACCTGCCAGGAACCCACCGGCAGTTCGGCGAGCCGGGCCTGCATGCTCAACGGTTGCCCGTCGACGGGAATCATTTCAATTTTCGCAAACGGAGCGCCGCCGTCGTCGGGTTGACGGCGAATCTCGACGAAGGCTTTCATGTTCGGGTTGAGGTCCAGAAAACTTTTCTGCCAGCGGGTCCGCACGAGGCCGTCTTCGCCGACGTCGATCTGCGACTTGTCCAGGCTGAGCCGCACGAAGTCGTTGCCGGCCGACGCTTTGTTTTCGGCAGCCCACCGCGCGAGCTGACCCCAGAACCGGTGGTGGTATTTGTCGCCGACCCGGTGCCGCCAGCGCCACGTGCTGTCGATGCCGATCCACAAGACCTGACCGAACCCGTAATACTGATGCACGATGACCGCGTTTTCCCGCTCTTCCTGCAGCGAGGCATCGTCGCTGCGATGCGCGGCCGCGAAGACGGACGCCCCCGGACGAGCCTCGCCGAGCAGTCCCCAGGAATGTCCGGGCAGGCCGCTCCAGATCTCGCGGTTGGTGGGCGGGTCCGTGTCGAACTGCAGCATCGATTGCCGTTCGCCTTCCGGCGTCAGTCTCAGATGAAAGCCCCGTTCCTCGGGAGCGAGGTCCACCTGTCCGACCGTGACATCGGCAACTCGAAGATTCCTCATCGGCAGCAACCTCAGGACAGAATCCGATCGATGCCGCACAGGAAACGAATCTTTGCCAGCCATCAGGACGACCGTGCCTCCCTCGTCCCGAACAAACGTCTCGACGGACTGCCAGGCCGCTTCAGAAAATCGTTCGGGAGCCACATCGCCAATGACCATCAGGTCGATATCGGCGAAAGCCGAATCACTGAGGTCGGCCGGATCCGCAGGCAGATCCAGCCGCTTCGGGAAGAAACCCTCCGGCAACACGCCCAGATACGGCTGCTCGAAGAGGACATGCGACAGCTCGATCCGCTCATCACGACTCATCGCGTTATCGATGAAACGAAATTCCCATCGGGCGTCACCTTCCACGACGAGAACACGCGACTTGTCCTCGACGACGCGAATGGCGAGTTTCCGTTCGTTGTTATCTTTGCGGGTTTCCTTCGGCCGGATCTCCGTCTTCAGCGTGAACTCCTTCCGGCCGACCTCGTCAGCCTCCAGTGGAAAATCGACATCGACAATGGCCGGTCCGGTTCCGGCGCGAGGCACGACAGCGGTTGTCGTTTCGACCGTGCCGTCGCTGTGTTCCAGGTTCACCGTAATTTCCTCACCGCGAAACCCGTCGGCGGCGATGCGGGCGCGGAGCAGGGGGGTGTCCTTCTTGAAAACGACCTGCGGATAATCGAGTGAGATGACAGCCAGGTCGCGTGGCCTCTCTTCCGAACCGATCATGACCGGCACGACTGGAGTACCGAGCGTCCCCAGACGCTGCGCCGCTTCGACCGGGTCGCGACCGGAGTTGTGCTGACCGTCCGTGAGGACGACGGCTCCGATCACTTTTGAGCCAGGGCTTGAGCTGGCTTTCAGCGCGGCGTCCGTGATGTCCGTCGAGCTGGGGAACAGCGTCGCGGCGTCCTGCTTGATGAGCTCGCCCAGCGCGGAATCGTCGACCGATTCGCTGCGGGTTGCGAACAGTCGAACTTCGACTTCACCAATTTTCCTGAGCTGGACGAGCAGCGGCGATTGAGTTCCCGTGAGCAGTCGCTGAGCGATCTCTCGTCGCGGCATTTTCCGGACGGCCTCCAGAACTTCCTCGACGTTTTGTTTTCTCAGCTCAGCGAGCTCGGCGCGCCGGCTTTCGGCCGCCGCTTCGGATTCATCGACCCACTTCGGTTCCTCGCCGTTCTCGTAAGACTCGATCCAGCCGTCGAGCCGATCGTTGATGGTGTCGTTGCCGATCATCTCGAGTGCTCGCGCCCAGCGCAGCAGCTCACCTTTTCCCGCGTAGGTATCGCTGGTCTCCATGCTGCGTGAGACGTCGACCGAGACGATGATCCGCCCGCTTTGGTCACGCTGCGTCACCCACGTGGCGACGGGTTGAAGAAACGTAAACAGCAGCACGGCGATGACGAGGATTCTGAGGCAGAGCAGGGTGTTGCCGACTTTTGTCGGGACCAGTTGCCGTTCATAGCGAAGCAGCATCACAATCATCGCGACGGCCGCGACGCAGGTGAGCAGCGTCGCCCAGAACCAGAACGACCCGGCAAGGCCCTGGAACATAAACTGGCGTGAGATTGTGGTTTGAGCAAACAGCATGAGCAGTTCGTTGAAAAGTCGCGGCACGGCGTAAGCCTGGGTTGTTAAAAGTTTGAGGTGGCAGTGGCGATCTGACCGTTCTTGCAGGGACTGTTTCTGTTCCGCTTGCCGGGGTTCCGAGATTGATTTCCGACGTTGTGCTTCTCGGCGCTCTCCAGTTCTCTGCGTTGTCGCCTTTGTGAGTTGCAACTTGCAACACAGAGAACTGGAGAGCGCGGAGAAACCAAAGCAAGTCCAACGCAAGCAAGGCACACGCCGGGATGAGCAAACATCACGCGGAACAAAAACGGATCAAGCTGCCTCCATCGTCAACCCCGAATTTTTAACAGCCCAGGGTAAGCCTCCTGCTTGCCGAGAGTGGGGTAAGCATCCTGCTTGCCGACGTTCTGTGTGCGGACATCGCAAGCTGGAAGCTTACGCCACGGAAACTGCGCCCCGTAAATTCCGCTTTGACGAAGCACTACTCGCCGCGAGGCGGACGGCCCATCAGGGAATCCGTTGCCGATTCCGGCCTCTTGCCTTCGAACAGGACCGCGTAAACCTCGCGCGTAATCGGCATGTCCACGTTGTGTTTCTGAGCGAGCTCGTGAACGCTGCGCGTCGTACGGACTCCTTCGGCGACGGCCGACATGCTGCTGAGAATTTCGTCGAGCGATTTGCCTTTGCCCAGTTCCATACCGACGTGGCGGTTTCGGCTGAATCCGCTGATGCAGGTTGTGATGAGGTCGCCGATTCCCGCGAGGCCGAACAGGGTGTTGGGATCCGCTCCGAACGCCGAGCCGAACCGAGTCAGCTCAACGAGCCCTCGCGTCATCAGTCCGGCCTTGGCGTTATCACCGAAGCTCATTCCATCGCAGATACCGACAGCGATGGCGATGACGTTTTTCAGTGCGCCGCCGAGCTCAACGCCGACAATGTCCTCGTTGGTGTAGACGCGAAAGCGGTCTGTGCTGAAAACTTCCTGGACGAGCTTTGCGAGTTCCGGATCCGCCGAGGCGGCGACAAGGCTCGCGGGTTTGCGGCGGGCAATCTCTTCCGCGTGGCTGGGGCCCGCCAGGACAGCGACCTGCGAGCAGCCCAGGACGTCCGTCACGATCTGGCTGGGACGAAGAAACGTTTCGTTTTCAAGGCCTTTAATGACGCTCACAACGGGCACAGTGGAAGGCAGAATGTCCCGGTACCGGGTCAACGCCTCGCGCAGAAACGCGGTTGGGATTGCAGCGACAATTAAAGCTGCGTCCTCAACGGCGGCTGCAAGATCGCTGGTGATTTCGATTCCGTCGGGAATCGGAATGCCCGGAAGCAGGCGGGCGTTCTCGCGGTCCCGCTGCATCTGCTCAGCGAAGTCCGGGTTCCTCGCCCAGACAGTCACGTGCTGATCGGGTTTTTCCGAAAGCACGGCCGCACAGGCTGTCCCCATCGCTCCGCCACCAAGAACTGTGATCTTCATCTGCGTCGTCGTCCGATTGTCTGTCGAGGCAAATTGCCTGGCGGTGGATGTGGCCGGGAGTAGGACTCGTTGATCTGTGACGGTTGTTACGGCTTCGAGGAGTTTGACCGGCTCATCCTGACAACTCTGCAGAAGCCGATTTGCCGACTGCGAAAATGCGACCTAAGTTGAAGCGTCTCAGACAGACGGCGTGCCAGGCGAATTTGCGTAACGCCAATCCCGGCCGCAACTGCAACCTGATCCGGGACACACTCCACTTGCCTTTTCGCCGTTCCACGCCAGGCGAAGCGGGCTGATTTTTGAAACGTCCGGAAGGAGTATCGTCATGCAGGCAACCGAGCTGCAACAGACCACGAGTGGTTCCACGGTGTTCGAAGACCGCCGAAAAGAGAACGGCCCTTCGCGATCCGGCGGACCGGAGCGGCGTCAGTTTCAGGACTCGCGAGATTCGGGTAACCCTGACGCGATCGAGCTTGCCGAGGCCATCGACAGCTACAAGTCGACGCACCGACGCCGATTCATCACGTTCGAAGAACTGCACAGCGTGATCGAGAGTCTCGGCTATGTGAAGACCCGGTAGACTGGTTCGTTGACGAGGCTTTACAGCAGACGAGGCTCTACAGCAGACGCATCTGTTTCGCGTCGTGCTGCAGCCGTTTCGCCAGCTTGCGGCCGGTTGTGGAGAGCGGGTACGCCTCGAAGTCAGCCGGCGCGACCCAGCGTTGTGTCTCGGTTTCGGCGAGGGCCGACGGATTCTCAACGCTCGCGAACAGACACTGCAGCCGGATCTGGTAGCGAGTCACCGAGTGTTTCTGCTCGGCGAGAAATCGCTCGATCTGAATTCGCAGTCCGGTTTGCTCCTGGACTGCCTGCTCAACGTGCGCGGTGAATCTCCGCGCGAGCGGTTTGCCGGATTCGAAACCGGATTCCGGGACGAGCAATTCGGCCTCGCCCAACGGAAATCGAACGAAGTCCCACAGACCCGCCCAGCGCTGATCTTCCGCGTTCTGACGAAGCAGAAAGCGGCCGCCGTGGCGGACGGCGACGGAAACTTCGACGACCTGCGTGATCTGCTGTCGCGGCGCTCTCCTCGGGATCTGCTCCTGTTTGCCGAGGGCGAACGCCTGGCACGACGAGCGGACCGGGCAGCTCGGGCAATCCGGTTCGGTCGGTGTGCAGACGAGCGAACCGAGTTCCATGATCGACTGATTAAACGGTCCGACGTTTTTCCGTGGCAGCAGATGCTCGGCGAACGCCCACAGCGTCTTCTGGCCGCGCGATGCGCGCGGGTCGTCTTCGTATCCGAGCATCCGTGAGAACAGTCGCAGCGTGTTCGCTTCAACAATCGGTGCCGGAATGTCAAACGCGAAGGACAGAATCGCGCCGGCGGTGTAGCGACCGATGCCGGGCAGCGCCATGAGGTCGTCGACAGTACGCGGAAACTCGCCGTCGGTAGTCTCGACAAGTTGCTTTGCTGTTTTATGAATGTTCCTCGCGCGGCTGTAATAGCCGAGGCCCTCCCAGTAGCGCAGCACGTCATCCTGCTCGGCCCGCGCGAGGTCGTGGATCGTCGGGAAGCGGGTGAGGAATCGCTCGAAGTACGGCACCACTGCAGTCACCGTCGTCTGCTGCAGCATGATCTCGCTGATCCAGATCGGGTACGCCTCGCCGGTCTCGCGCCACGGAAGAGTCCGGGCTCGCTTCGCGTACCACGACTGCAGACTCCGCCGCAGCCGGGTGCGCGTTGCCGAGTCGAGCGGTTCAAAAAGTGGCTCGGTCGGCATCGCAGCGGGCTCTCAATCCAAAGGCGGCTCAGCGGGAACTGTGGGTTCAGGCGGAGTGCCACTTTGTTTGAGCGGCGCGGCGGGCAGTCTGACATCCCATCGCAGCGCGACAAGCCTCACGACGAGGACTGCGGCAATTCCGGTCCAGAGGGCAACAGACTCGGGAGCAATCTCGCGAACACCCAGAAAAACCCAGCAACCGGAAAAGGAACAGGTCGCGTAAAGCGGCGTGTGAGGACGAAAAATGCTGGGGACGTCGTTACAGATGACGTCGCCAATCACTCCGCCAAAAGTGCCGGTGATGACTCCAAAAAGAGACGCGATGAACAGCGACGTGTCCGCTTCGAGCGCGTACCCGGCCCCGACGATGCTGAACAGGCCGAGCCCCAGCGCGTCCGGAACGTGCAGCCAGTGCTCGATCCGCGACGGCATTCTCGTCAACGGCGTCAGCACGGCTGCGATCAGGAAGACCAGCACGGGGTAATGAGCATTGCTGATCCAGAACAACGGATGCCGGTCCAGCAACAGATCCCTCAGCGTGCCACCGCCGAACGCCATCACGAAAGCGACACTGAAGACTCCGACGAAATCCATTTCCTTCCGCCGGGCGAGCAGCCCGCCATAAATCGATGCGGCGACCACGGCAAGAAGCTCGATCAGCTGCAGCATGTTGTCGTCCCGTCAGGTCAGAGTCGCAGGAAACCGTCGGACACAGTCCACCTGGGACGCGTTCGGCCCTGCTTCACACGGTCGCCACGCTCGCTCGCATGAGTTGACGAGGACGCGCCCCGTCACTGCGACCTGCCTGCAGGTTTCGAACATCCGACTGAACTCGGCTGTTGGCCGAGCTGCACCGGCAATCAGCCCTGGACCTTTCGGTAGAAATATTTGCGGACGATTTCCTCTGATGGAGGGGTCGTCGCGCGGGTTGCCAGGAAGGTGATCAGGAAGGACACGCCCAGGCCGACGATGATCGGGTCGAAGTCGAACAGACGGTACGGGCGGAAGAAGCTTCCGTTCGTAAAGATGCCGGCTGTGTACATCGCGAAGTGAGCGGCGAATCCGGACAGCATGCCGATGATGCAGCCCGATTCAGTCGCTCTCGGCCAGTACAGCAGGAAGACGACCGGAGCCAGGAAGCACGCCGCCAGGCCGCTGCCGACGTACACGATGATATCCTGCAGGAAGTTCGGCGGATTAATCGCAACGACCATCGCCGCGGTGCCGACAATCAGCGTGCAGAGGTAGCTCATCTTTTTGATGGATCCCTCGCTGGCGTCCGGCTTGATGTTTCGCTGGTAGATGTCCCGCACGACAGCCGACGAGATCATCAGCAGGAAGCTGTCGACCGTCGACATGACGGCGGCAAACGGAGCAGCGATCAGCAGGCCGCCCAGCCAGCCGGCTCCGATGGAGTCGGTCAGGTAGACAGCCATTTCGGGCATGATGCGGTCGGGCTCGGCTTCCATGCCGGGGACAAGAACCCGGGCGCAACAGAAGATGACGACCAGCGGCAGATAGATGCAGGTGTAATAAATCGCGACTGTGAAGATCGCCCGTTGAAGTGTGCGGGAATTGTTAAAGGCCATCAGGCGAACCATGTTGCTCGGCTGACCGGCTCCGGAAATCGCCCACATGAAGAAGAAGGAAATCGCGACGGACAGCGGCAGGAAGCCGAGCGAATCGCGAGGGCTCGGCCCCGGACCAGTCACATAGTGGCCCTGCTCACCGTGTCCGTACTGGTAGGAGACCGGGGACATGCTCGCGCTGACCAGCGTGAGCGGGTTGTCTTTGTTCCACGTCATCACCGCGGAGTCAAAGTCGTTACCTTCGGCGACTCGCAGGTCGACATTCCGAGGTACTTGAAACGGACCGGCTGCCTCGACGACCCGGAAATTCCGCAGCGTTCCTTTGGAGTCCTTCGCGACGACGTATTCTCCACTTTTGAACTCATAGTCACCGGTCATCGGACCGGGATGAACCGTGATCGAGCCACGGGAATCGCCAGGATTTGAAAACGTCACCGCGACCAGGTCCTCGCGGAAGTTGAGATCGATTTCGCCTTTCATTGTCACGGAGTCGTCTTCTCCCGCGAGGATCCGTTTGACCTCGGACGGGGAAGTAATTTCGAGGACTTCCACGAAGTTGATTTCGTCTCCGGGCTGGATCGTGGCCGGGCGGGCAACGCGGAAGACGCGCGTGGGATTCCGGGTAGAACTCATCAGCCAGTCGTCGTTGTCGAGCACGACGGCTTCGGTCAGCGGTTTCGTGCTTGCGACTTCCGCATAGCCTCGCATCGGTGGAGTCATCGTCGACATTTCCTGAGTCGCGAAGCTCAGTCCTCCGACCGCAGAGATCGCGAGCGGCAGCAGAATCAGGACGCCGAGAATCATCACGATGCCCTGCATGACGTCCGTCCAGACGACCGCATGGAAGCCGCCGTAAGTCGTGTACGCGATGACGGCGACGCCGAAGAACAACAGGCAGACCAGGTACTGCCCGTCGGTGCCGAAGAACGTCGAGCCCTCCAGCCAGGTCGACACGCTCGCCGAGAAGTCGGTAAAGATCTTCACGTCGCTCAGCAGGACTTTGAGGATGGTGGCTCCCGCTTTGAACTGAGCCACCAGGTTAAACGACATGAAAAAGACGATCAGGATCACAGCCAGCAATCCGAACCGCTTGCTGTTAAACCGGTCCCGCAGCACGTCAGGAATCGTGATCGCTCCTGAAATTCGCGCGACTTGATTCAGTCGCTTTCCGATGAACCCCATCGTGCAGATCGGCACAACCATGTAACTGCCAATCCACAAAGCCAGCACCCAGCCGTGCGTATAAATCTTCGCCGGGAACCCGGTGAACGATCCGCCGGACGAGCTCGTCGCGGCGAACGTCAGAGCGAACGCCCACACGCCCAGGCCGCGGCTGCCGAGGAAGTATTCGCTCATGAAGCTTTTGGACTTCATCAGCTGATTGGACAACGCGGCGATTCCGAAAACCGCCAACGTGTAAATCATAAATGTGACGAGAGCCGCGTTGGAATCGGCGGCGAGCAGAGGAGTCATCATTTGGACCCCTCCCCGTCAGCGGACGCCGTTTTCGAGTCGACCGGCTCTTCGCCCGCGACCTCTCCGAGCGGGTCATTCTTGATGTACCGGAAACACAGCCAGATCGTCGCGCCGTCGGCTGCCAGCCAGGGAAGGAGCAGTCCCCAGAAAATCCAGCTGGGCATTCCCATCACGGTCGGCACCTGACGCGGCACAACTTCCTGCCCGTAACCCATCGCGTAGCAGACCGGAACGGCCCACAGCAGACAGAGGAACCAGAGCAGAAAAATCGCGATCGCCTCGCGACGCGAATTCAGAAAAACCGGGTCGAGCTCAAATTGCTCGCCGCCGGAACTGGCCGGTGCGGCATCAGCCGGAGGAGACATAAGAACTTCTTTCGTCAGGGCGAGGTCTCAGGGAGCGGATCAGTGTAGCCCGTTGCCCGAACGGATCAAATTCAGTCAATGCGTCCTGCCGTGAGTGAAAGTCGGATTTATCGTGTCTGCTGTGCGACGCTGCCGGTCATTGAGATCGAATTTCACGTAGAGGCGCAAAGCTCGCTGAGAAAACGCTACTCTGCGATCTTTGCGCCTCTGCGTGAAATTCGCGTCCGCCTGACTGAATAAAGAGCGAACCATGCACCGTCTGTCTCTCCGTCTTCGCCACAGATTTCTGTGCCTGCTGTTCTTCGTCCTGGCAATCTCTTTTCCCCTGGAGAGTCACGCCCAGGACCGCCGCCCGCGCGTTTACAAATCGAGCGTCACGCCGAACTGGTTCGCAGACAACGCGCACTTCTGGTACCGCAACGAGGGCAAGGAAGGTCGCTTTGAGTACGTCCTCGTCGACGCCGTCAACGGAATTCGCAAACCGGCGTTCGATCATGACCGCCTGGCGAAGCTGCTGCTGGAATCGGGCCTCAAAGCGGACGCTGTCGAGAAGCTTTCCCTGGACCGGCTTCGATTTGACATCGCGGAAAAGAAATTCGCCTTTCGAGTTGCCGGCGGTTTCTGGCGGTGCAGTCTCGACACGGACAAACTCACGAAGCTCACCGAAAAAGAATTCGCAGGCGAGTCCGCCGGTTCCGGGAATGCGGCAGGCTACGTCCCTCGCCAGAGCCAACAGAACGGACCGGAGACCTACATCACTTTTATCAACAGCACGAAAGAGCCTGTCGAAGTTCACTGGGTCGACTTGTCCGGCAAACGCGTCAGCTACGGCAGAATCGAATCTGGCAAGGAACGGGAACAGCACACCTTCGCACTTCACGTGTGGGAAGTGACGAATGAGAAAGGCGAACTCCTGACCGCATTCGTCGGTGCCGAGGCTCACACGTGAGCCGAAATCACGGGCAAGGTCAAAGTGAACCGCGACCCGCCAGACCAGCGTCGCCCGCGGCGCGGAGCACGTGGCCCGCGCGATCGATCGCCCGACGGGAAATGGCGAGCGTTTGTCAAAGATGGCAACATCGTCGTCGCTCCGCTCGGCGAGAACGCGAAAGGCGAACAGGAAAAGCAGCTCAGCACGGACGGCACGAACGCGAAGCCGTACGGCATGCTCGACTGGGCCGACGATTCCAAATCGCTGGTCGCGTTCCGGATCACTCCCGGTGAAAGCAAAGAGGTCTACCTCATCGAGTCCTCACCGGAAGAAGGCGGCCGGGCGAAGCTGCGGACTCGTGGATACCCCCTGCCCGGTGACCGATTCACCTCGTATGAATTGAATCTGTTCGACGTCGCGACTGGTGAGCAGACCAGGCCGGAAGTCGATCCCGTCGACTTCGGCAGCCCGCGACTTCGCTGGCACCGCGACGGGAAACGGTTCACCTATGAAAAGGTCGATCGAGGTCACCAGCGGTTTCGAGTCATCGAGGTCGAAGCGGCGACGGGAAAAACCCGCAACATCATCGACGAGTCCACCGACACGTTTATCTGGACGGCTCACGGTCCGGGACTTCGCATCACGACCTACCTCGATGAGACCGACGAGATTATTTACGCCTCTGAAAAAGACGGCTGGCGACACCTCTATCTGGTCGACGGGGAGAAAGGTGAAGTCAAAAACCGGATCACCTCGGGCGAGTGGGTGATGCGCGACATTGAACGAATCGACACCCAGAAGCGGCAAATCTGGTTCAAGGCCAGCGGCCTCGACGCCGACCAGGATCCGTACCTCATCCACTTCTGCCGGGTTGATTTCGACGGCTCGAACCTTGTTCGACTGACGGAAGCAAACGGCAATCACACGATCCATTTTTCTCCCGACGAGAAATACCTCATCGACTCTTACTCGCGGGTCGACGCCGCGCCGGCGACCGAATTGCGGCGTGTCTCGGATGGCAGACTGATGTGCGAACTGGAGAAAGCTGACGTCTCCGAGTTGCTCGATTCGGACTGGACTTATCCGGAGGTCTTCTCCGCCAAAGGCCGCGACGGAAAGACCGATATCTGGGGATTTATCTGTCGGCCTCGCGACTTCGATCCGAATAAAAAATACGCCCTCATCGAGGACATTTACGCCGGTCCGCACGATTCGTTCGTCCCCAAGTCGTTCAGCCCGGCCAGCCGGTACCGGTCGTACACGGGGCGCAACCGGGACTCCTCTATGTGGTGGTGGTGGGGTAGAGTCGGTTTT
>ERZ891418.624-NODE-624-length-11718-cov-5.183486_pt1 | contig 11718 bp, 13 predicted proteins | sample MGYA00521236_ERZ891418 | MGnify/ENA primary metagenome ERZ891418 (study PRJEB32303, sample SAMEA104408696) | aquatic metagenome | biome: Brackish water; feature: Chemocline; material: water | place: Baltic Sea | collected 2014-10-18T10:34:00 | depth 100 m ... | reverse complement strand
CTAGTTCATCTAATATAGTAACCTGCATAGGTCTGATAACGGTATTATCCATTAAAATAGAAGCTGTTTGTAGTTCTTCTGCATTATTACCTAATCCAGAATTCTCTTTTATTCCAACAAGCATAGGCGATACAATTCTGTGAGAAACCATTATCTTTCTAGTTGATTCATCACTTAAGAATTTATATTGTTCGTGAGCATCACTTAATATGACTGGTTCTATACTTGCGGCAAGTTCTTTGCTATCATTAAATGCTAATATAAACCTACCAGCATTACTAGAACCACTAAATTTGTTTTGAATATTAGATTCAATCATCGCTCTTGCCTCATCTGTAGGTACGCCATTATTAAAGTTAATAAGCATACTTGGAGCAAGTCCATTCTGTATGTTATTTATATGATAGTTCGCTACTTCCTCTTCTAGCTCACAATATTGTAAGCCTCCTTGATAATCTACAGGAGAGTAGTAATAATATCCAGCTCTATATGGTTTTATATAAAGTATTTCAAGACCTGATTTACTTTGACCAAAAGCAGGTATTCTTTTAGGATTAATATTAATATTAATTTCTGACCAATCTTTAGCATAGTAATAAGCCTTTATTTCACCATCATTTGCCACCTTCTCCGCCCTTAAAGTCTCTACAGGCATGTGTTCTACTTGAACAATCTTAGAACGGTCTTTAGAATATATTATTTGAACTGCTGCTTGACCCATCATTTTATAGTCATAGCATATTCTTTTTAAACAATGTTTAGTAAGAAGACTTTTCATCTCTTTATATTCTTTTGGCTTGTCTTTGCTATCAACAGCATCAAGTCCTTTACCATAAATCATTTCACAAATGCCATTAATACAAGCATTATTAGTGGGAGAACCATTGTACCTTTCAATTAAGAAAGAAAAGTAATTGTTATCATCTCCGTATTCTACCCATTCTCTATTATAAGCCTCTCTAATTTGTGGTTTAGTATAAGAAGACATGTTTACAACATGTATTTTACCCTCGCTTACTTTAGGCTTAGATTGATAATTCAATCTAGTACTTCTTAATTTATTAATCTTTTTTGTCATATTATTACGAAATCGTTATTATACGTGTCTTCTGTGATGTATGCTCCAGAATTTACATCAAATATATTAAAATTAGTTTGGTCTGTGCAAAAAATAGTTCCTCTAAATATTATTACGTTGCCATTTTTTATAGCAAACGAATAAAACCTTCCTTCAATCATTAAAGGATTACTTTCGGCATCTATGAAAGAACCTGTTACAGTCATATACCCATTAGAATTACTAACAGTTACTACTACAGCAACAGTTGTTCTCTTCGATTTATCTGTTAATTCAAACGTCACTGGATTAATAGCACTTCTTGGAATAACCTTAAAAGTCTGAGCGTTAATTGAAGTTGTTAATACTACCATATTATAAGTAACAAATAAACCTTAATTTGTTTTCACAAAAAAAGGGATACCGAAGCATCCCTTTAATAAATTGTATTAAATTTAAGTACTATGAATTAGAACCTAAAACAATAGTTACCGCTGCACTAGCCATTTCAGCATATGGATACGTTGCTGCAGCTGTATCAATAGGAGTTGCTTGGTTAACAAAGTTAGCAGGTTTTTGTTCCATACCTGATAATGTTAATGTATAACCACTTAAATCTCCCATAGCAGCGCCAGTTACAATAGTTCCTCCAGAAACATCAGCTCCATTAGTAAGTCCCATTAAAAAGATGTTACCGTTATAATCTTCAACAGCTACATGAGGTCTTCCGTAAGCTAATAGTTTTAATTCCTTATTATCTTCTTTAGATAATTTGTGTAGTGTTAAATTCAACGTTTGTTCGAAGAATGTAGTTCCATTCTCTCTTGAAGAAGTAATGTTTTGCTCAAATGATGAGTTTCCTTTTACTTCATATTTAAAGGCACTGAAAGTTCCAGATAAATTCGTAATTTCATCGTCAGTTAGTGTTACTGTCCCTAAATCACCAAAATCGGTAAAATAAACGTTTTTTATACCACCAACTACGTCTTTGCAAGGTTCTTTTCTACCTAATGATAAGTTACAAGCCATAATTTTATATTTTTTATATTAAAAAAGGGTAAGCAAGCGTTACCTACTCACCCTTCTTATGTTAAACAATTTATTAAGAATAAAGAACTATATCAGAACCTATTCCGTACTGTACACCAGCAGTAAATCTCATTACAACTCTCACATTTTGAGAACCGTCTAAATCACCCATATCAAGTAATTTCACTTCTTGAGAATCTGATAATAAACCAGTTCCAAAGAATAAGTTAGATTTTTCAGCAGCCATTGCAGTATCATCAGCAAGTCCGTTAGCAACAAATAACTTAACTCCATCAAAAGAAAGAGCGCCATCTCCGTACCACATGTGAGATTGAGCATTTACACCTGAGTTAGTAGCAGCAAATCCGCCTAAAGCTCTAACATAAGCTCTAGCTATGTTTTGAGATATATAGATATGTAAGTCTTCTTTTCCGTAAAGTGCAGCAGGAACAGCATCAACTATTTTTCCTAATTCAGCAATAACATTTGCAGAAGTAACAACTCCAGCAACAACGTCAATAACATCAGCATCAGCAGTAGCTAAAGTAACGAATCCATCAAATTCACCAGCATTTCCAGTAACACCACTCCAGATGTTTGACTCAGTTTTTTCAGCAACTAATCCAGAAACGTGTCCGATTAAGAAATCAGAGAATTTAGGAGGCAAGTTGTCGTAAGCAGAGTATCCCATTTGTACAGCTTCCCAATCAGAACGGAAATCTTTCTTACAAAGTTCTAGGTTTACTTGAAACTCTTCTGGTGTAAGTATTCTTTCAGTAAGAGTTACTGTGCCTGTGTCAGTAAAGTCACAAGTTGCGTCTTTAATAATATTAGCATCAGTAGCAACCTTTTTGATTACTTCTTGGAATTTAATATTAGGTTTGATTTCAATACCGCCTTTATCAAGAGTAACGCCTGATAATAAAGCAGCTGCGATGTACTTGCCAGCAAATTGACCAGCGTAAGTAGTTGTAATGTTTGTAGTAGTAGCCATTTTTTATTTAGTTTTGATTTTGGTTTATTTTAAGTTTGATATTCTGTTCATCACTCTATCTCTAGTATTCATAATTCTATTTTGAGAATATAAATACTTTGGAGCTTGTTCATTTTCAGGATTATGCTTAATAGGTTTTGATGCAGGCTCAGAAGATAATTTTTCTATTTTAGATTGCATAGATAGTTTTTCACCATCGTAACCCATTTTCATTTCCTCAATAAGACCTTTAAGTTCAGATATTTTAGACTCAAACTCATCTCTTGAAATCCAATTACCGTCTTCTTTTACGTCTTCTTTTTGGTCAGCTATTCCATCTTTATAGCCTTCCTCTTCAGCTTGTGGAACATCTTCCAATTCAACTTTATCTTGACAAGCAAGTTCAGTTAATTCTTGAGACATTTGTTCTTCTTCTTTAATTTGTTCAGAAAGATTTACCTCTTCCTTAATTTCAATTTCTTTTACGTCACCTTTTTTAACTAATGATAGTTTTTCCATGATGTCGCTCAAAATTGATGTAGCTTTAGTGTTTTCCATAAATTTCGTGTTATAATTAACTTGTATAGATAAATAATAAACTAAATATAGTTTGTTAGGTTTTTAACTATGTACTAGATATATTACCTATTCCTTGTGCTCTTAATGTTCCATTACAGCATTTCCTTGAATATGTTTTGCCATCTCTACATAAACACCCTCTTGAATTGTTTTTAGGAGATGATTTGCCTAGCGTTTCATTTTTACTTGCCATTTGCTTTGTTTATGATGTTACTTATTTCAGATAAAATCTGTTCTGCTTCCCCTTCTTTTATTTCATTAATCTTACTCATAGCTAACTTATCAGTAAAATAACCTTCTATAGAAAATCCTTTTACTTTACCAGTTTTTACATAATTATTCCAAACTTCGTCATTATTTACTTTTATTGAAACCATCCAAGTACCTATAGGTAAACTCATATCATATTTACGAGATTTATCGTGTATTTCATCTTCTATAATCCAAGATTCAACTACAGATAAGCCATGCAATTCAGCTTGATGCTCAAGTGTAGATTTATTCTGATTTCCTCTCATTAAAAACAATTGAGAGGCTTGTCTAACTGTATCTTCACTAAAGAATATATAATATTCGTTTTCACCTTCTTTTCTGTATATATTTTTGTTAGGAATAAGAGCAGCTCCCATTAATATCTTTTTTTCCTTGCTAACTTCAGCAAGTTTTATTTCTTGATGTTTAGATAACGCAATAAAATTTTCTTCTATTGCTGGTTCGTCAACTATTGATATAGCTTCTATGCCAGATAATAATTGTTCTTCGTCTATAAGTAACTCTACTATTTTCATATTAAATTTATTTATTAATTAACCTAAGGTTGCTGTACTTGTAATATTTCTATCTAATTCTTGATCCGATGATATTTCTTTGCTAACTACAAATGCTTGAATTGGTTTACCTGTTATTGAAGCTAATCCTGATGCAAGTTGACTTGCTCCGCCAGTTCCTACTACATTAAAGTCAGGTGCTTCAACTCCAGCTCCAGCTCCAGTTCCAGACACACTTACTCCATCTATTCCAGCAGTTTTTACAGCCATAATAGCACGTACATTAGCTAATCCTTGTGCGATTGCTGCTGATGCTGCAATTGCTGCCCTTATAGGAGAATCTATAGATGGAACCATTTGACTTTCATAAGCTTTTTGTGCTGCACTATAAGTAGAAATTGTTGTTGAAGCTATAGCTAATGCTTTTCCTGCGCCAGTAGCTTTTCCTGCTATCTGTGAGGCAGCCATAAGTCCTTTACCTATATCATCTAAAGCCTGTAGTCTCGAATCTCTTTCTATTTTATTTATTTTAAGAATAGCATCAGAATTATCTTTTCTTTTTTTTGCATATTTATCATCAGATTCCACCAACTTACTTAATGCTTCAATTCCAGCATCACCTGCGGTATCTAATATTTCCGATGCTTTTAAAGACATATCTATTTGATTCATAGTCCATCCTTCAAGCATTTTCTCTAATATAAAACCAGAATCATCAGCTCTTTTCTCTAAATACAGAAACAAAGAATCAAATTCCTCTTTAGTTAAGTCTGCTAAAGATTTAACTTTACCCCTTAATATCCCAGATTCTGTTTTTTCACTTAATTTATCTATTGCTTTTGAAGATTCTAATATCTCTTTTTGGCTTAATATTATTTGAGCTCTTAAATCTTTAACCCTATCTAAATCTCCTGAACTAAGTGCTTCTCTTTCTTTTCTTCTGAGTGTTATTAATCTAGTCTCTTCTTTAAATATATCAAACATTTCTTTAGCTATCTTAACCCTAGTCTTTAAAGAAAGCTCTTCGTCTGTAAGTATTTTTGTATTAGAAATTCCAGCTTGATTAAATCTAAAAGCAAGTTCCATTAATTTTTCTTGACTTGCATCTATTTCTGTAACTAAATTACCTAAAGAATCCATAGTTACTTTAGTGACTAATAAAAGAGACTGTTCAATTAACTTTACTTGTCTTTCTCTTTTTTGTATATTGGCATCTAATTCTTTATTAAGTTCCTTTAGAGCTTTAGCTTCTATTTCTGCTGCAGTTGCCGCACCCTTAAAGAACTTTATTATTTGTGGACCAAATGAAATTAATAATTGTATTCCTATCATTAAACCACCTACGCCCCATATACTTTTTAATAGAACTTTCATTGATGCTACAAAACCACCATTTGTTCTAGCGAAAGACTGAAATAAACTAATTACCTGACCTAAATTGTTGGCTATTGCACCAAATCCATAAGATGCATCAGAAGCTAAACGCCCAGTTTCTAAAAGTATAGCATTATTAAGTCCAGATTGCGCTCTGCCTTTTGTAGTTGCTGTTGTGTTTTTTACTTGAGCAGTAGCTAATCCTTCTACCGCTTGAGTTACCTTACTAATAGCTGCTGTTGCTTCTTTTTCGCTAACCTGTATTTGAATAAGTATTTTCTTAGTTGCCATGTCTTAATCTATTAAGTTGTTCTTTCATTTGTTCAAAATCCTTTACTCCTGCATATTTTCCTTTAGCTATTTCAATATTTTCACTAACACCATACCAATCAGATGAACTAAGTAAATCAAGTATATTTTTTATCATAGGTTATAGTTTATTAAGTAATTCTAATTGACTTATCTCAGTTTTAAAGTTAGTAGTTATAGAATTAATACGAAACACCTTGTCTTGTATCGTTAATTCATCATTTAATCTGTAATTTGCCAATATATCTGTTGGCAAGTATGCTCTTAGTTTATATATTCTTTTCTTTTCATTAAATATTCCATTTATGTAATTAGCATAAAACTTTTTATATAATGAATTTGTTGCACCACTATAATTAGTTAAACTCCATTCATCAACTTCATCATCAAAGTTTATTGTATATGCTGGAGCTGTAGAGCTTGTTCCATCTTCGTTTGTATTAGACGGTCTATAATATTGAGTAAGTTCAGTATATCCAGAACCATCAGAAATCCATTTTATGCCAGATGTAGCTGATAGTCCAGTTTGTGGTATAGCATAAAATACTAAAGGCTTAGTTAGTACTGGAGAATAATTACCAGTTGGTGGAGTTAAATCCGCATCTGGTGCAAAATCTCCATCGGCAGAATATCCCCACAATATATCTGTCAAGTATAGAGTTGTAGCGCTAGCATAAGGACTGGATGATGTTCTGTTAGAATCAAATATCCTTTCAAATTTCATATGTTCAAAAGGTACATTAACCTCATATTTACTTCCTCTATCAACAAAATCAGGTTTAACCTCTTCATTGCCAAATATATCATTAAATTGTTCTTCATGATTTATAGAAAACAAGGTACTTGGTTCTTCATAATTAAAATCAATTTCATTATATTCAAAAGCCCTATTTATTTGTGAAGTTGAAGTATCAACGTGTTTTGTTATATCATAATTTCCTTCTGAAGGATTATTAACTCTATCAGCGTAAAAATTATCTAAAGTATCTATATATATTTTTCCAAAATCAGCGTCTGCTAAATCATCAATATAGTAAGCTGTTAAATTGAACATCTTGAATAATCCAGTAAGAAAATCTATTATTTTTATTTCAGGAACATTCTCTGTTATTATTATTTCACTTTGTGTAGTTATTGAATCGCCAGTAGCATTGATATTCCATATAGCCTGGTTACTTCCTGTTACTGTGCCTGATGAATTTAATTGGTATTCGATTAATGTTATACTAGGATTAAAAGCCAAAGTTTGGCTTGATTCTACTATCCATTTAATTTGATAGTTAATAAGCTCGTAAGAACTGATTATATCAAACGTCATAGTTCTATTTGCTCCAACATCCAAACTAGATTGAGCTAAAATATCTCCAGTTACATAATCTATTGCTTTTATACTATAAGGGATAAGTTGATTTGCTCCAGTAGTAGTTATGGTTAAAGTGGCATTATAAGATTTAGCACTATTTTGCGTAGAAACAGTCCAAGTATCATTATATACATTAAACCCTAAATCTCCTGAAGAGAATCCCCAAGGTGTGCATATTCTACTTAAAAGTGTCTCTTGATTCTCATCTCCTCCAATAGCTCCGCTATTTCTACTTAGCCACAAATATAAATTAGAGAAAGCATTGCTTGCAAAGAAATCCCTAGTAAATATTATTTCATATTTATCTTCAATAGCTTCTATTATTGTTAAGCATTTTATTGCTGGCTTTAAATCATCAAAAGCTAATCCTATTGAATTATCAGAAGCTGTGTAATATAAATTACCATTATAATTTGGTGTAGCAGGATTTGAATCATAGAAAAGCCTTTTGGTGTGAGTAATTAAAGGGTAAACTATTTTACCAGAAAATAAACCGCTTTGTAACCCAGTTTTGACTACACTGCTACTATATAAATGAGTGTAATCGTCTAATTGATTTAAAGTACTTAATTCATTTTCTTTAAGTAAGTCTTTTAGATTTACTGTATTGCCATAAAAAACTAATTCATAAGAGAATACTTGATTGTTTTTCATCTTTGCATTATTAAGAGATATTTTACCTCTTCTAAATGGAGATAAATCTAATTCCATTATAGCATCCTTTCTGCTTCTAGCATCAAATCCGTTGTCTATATTTGAGTTATACCAATGCTGAAATATTTTATTATTCTCTTTGCTTGCAGGTATTGTAAATGTCTGACTAAAATCAGTAAACACCTTTGCAATATCTCTTATATCTTGTATTTTAGATGTTAATGAGATTGTCTCATCATCAAACATATCTACTCTTCTATATATTCCTTCAGTGTCTTTTATATACAATACTATTATTTGCATTATAGGATATTATTTATTTTATCATAAGCATAATCAAATGAAATGCTATAAGTAATTAATTTTTCATTTACCGATTTCTTAAATAATAAAGAATTAGATTTAAGGTTTATAGGCAAGGTATTTGTTAAGTTATATATCCAAACTTGTTCAGATAATAACATTTGTCTTATTATTTCATTATATTCTTCGCTATAAAATCCTGAGTTTACTATTATAGATTCTTTACCATTTACCATAAACTTCTTATCTTGATGTTTAGTCAATGAATAGCTAGGATTTCCTCCTGAGTTCTCTATATCTAAAATATTATTCTTAAAGGTTTCTGAGGTGATGTTTATATTAGTACTAGACTTCTTAAAGAACCATATATTTTGAAGTGCTCCATATTTATTATAAAATATAATATTCATTGGAGTATATTTTGGTTCACATACTTTTTTAAGTGTAATTACTACGTCTGGATAAGAAGCATTACTACTAGAAAATGTAACGTAATCTCCATCATTTAAATCCTCAGTATCTGTAATAATAATATATTGTATTTTTTGATTAGTATTGCCATCATCAGTAATAACTATATCTGTAGTTCCAGAACCCCAGCTAACATTATAAGTATCCCAAAAATCATCAGCATTTTCCCAATAAACATCTGCTCCAGCTCCACTTGTTAAACTTACTGTTATGGTTGATGCTTCAGCATAAACAGGCATTTTAATATCTTGACCATCATTGTAATAAACTGTATTATTATCTTGCATTACCATTGGAGTAGAATATTGAGTGCTTCTTGGATTAACTCCATTCTCGAAATATCCATAACCATCTATGCCAAGAAACTGTGTAGTTGTTATATCTTGTCCTCCTACTTGAACTATAGCTCCTGCTGAATCTTTAATAGTAATGTCCGTTTCAATCCATAAAGTGTCAGTTGAATAGTTTCCATATTCTGTTTCCATAAAATCCCTTACAAGTTCACTTAATTCAAATACAACATAAGGTTGAGCAAACAATATATAATTTTCACCTGAAGTCATTATATCCGTATCTAAAGATAATGTTGTATCACTATCAATAGCAGTTACACTAGCAGTAGTGCTATCAGTTGTGTTTGTTATATAACTACCAACTTGAGCGGTAGTATTAAAGTTTTGTGTACTGTCAACTAATTTATTAGTAGTTGTGGCAGTTGCAGTTCCTCTATCTACTTCATCTAATAACTGTTGTTTACTTAGAGTGTATTTCTTATAAGCTGCTGTTCTTTGTGAAGTCGTTCCTGACCAAATATATAATTCTAACTTAGCAGTGCTTAAATCTGCGTTAGACACCTTAAAGTAAAAAGGACTTCTTGTATTAATTACTGTTGACATATTTATTTCTATATTTTAAATGTATTTCCACTTTGGATGTATCCAACTTTCTTCATAAATCCATCTAAATCTATGTTTATATCTTTTTCTACTTCTGAAACAACTCCTAATATGTTATTAAATTGCTGATTAAATAAATCTGTTAGAAAGTTAGTTGGTTTTATTCCTTCTCTATTTATCTTTTGCGCTATTTGATTTGCTATCCTATTTTTAGTTTCTGCTGTACTTTTCAAACTATTACCTCTTGCGTCTATTAATTTTACTGGTTTTGCATTAATCCAACTTATTAGTTTATTTACATCAACACTTGTACCCACCTTAGTTCCTTCGTCTACTTTCTCTCCATAAGCATTTCCGTTAATATTGAATTGTGAAAACCCATCTTTTAATATTTTCTTTTGCAAGTTTAGGCTATCCTTTAAACTTCCGCTAGAATCTATAGGACTGTTTACGATTCTACCAGAAGAATAAGTTCTTTTTCTAGGCTTGTCTATTTCTTTTTTAGATAAAGCAATTAGTTTATTGGCATAGTTAGTTAAGAATATTTCTGTATTTTTTAACCTAAAGCTCATTAGCAGGGAGATTGTCCGTTAGTATTAATATCTGATATTTGATTATTGGCAACAGTAATAGTCAGTTCTAAGCTCCATCCAGCAAGTAGATTCTCAAATCTATCTTCAAACATAGTAGCTGTATAATCACTGTCTATTTGATATAAATCAGTAAACAACTCTCCACGTCTTAAAGCAGATTGTAATCCATTGATTACTGTAAACTGAGTATTTAATACATCTTGTTTATTATTTATACCATGAAAATAATTATTTTGTTCCTTTTCATTCTCTGATGTCTCGTTTACAATATCCATAGCAATAACTTGTATATTGAATTGAACAACGTGGTCTTGAAATGTACAACTGTTTACCATTATGTGTGACAATGGAAATATAGTTTGCTTGGATAAGTCTACTTCAAATATATCTCCAAAGGTAACTGAATTAACACTTGTGTTTCCTTGAAGATAAGCTCTTAGTGTGTCTAATATGTCGTAAAAATTGGTCATCGTTTATATGCTTTTTTTATTTCTTGTTCTTCTATTTCTATTTTCTCTTTTTCAAATGCCAGATAATTTAAGCATTGGTATAGTGGAGACTTGGTAACATCATCGAATTTGAGGACATCTCCTTTAGCGAGAGCATAAATTGATTGATACCACCCCCATTTTTTTGCAAATGAGCCTCTAGCGTCAGCAAATCCTCTTTCCTCAGGTTCTCCTCCATATATTTCGGGATAGCTCCCAATAAGTCCTTCCCTAAATGATAAAAAAAAACCATAGAACTAATAGCTACATCTAATGGCATCTCTTTCATTAATTCTTGTATCTCTGTATTTGTGTCATATGGAGCAATATCATATTTTTCATTTGACTTAAAGTTAACTGGTCTATACAAGACAGCCATCGCTATATGCATCTTTTGCCAATCTATAATGTTAGTTTCAATATCAATGTATTCTCCTAAACTAATATCATCTAGCTTAGGTATGAATCCCATATCAACCTCCAATAAATTAAATCTTGTTATTAGCTTAGGTTTTTCTTCAAACGCTTTATTAAGTACTTCTAATACTTTATTAAATTCTTTTAATGGAATATTATCAACTTGCTTTAATGATACGTTGCAGAATATCTCTACAAGTTTCATATTCAAGAAATCATTTACCTTCTCATTTTCTTCTCCATCTTTGCTTTTGTTTTGCTCAATGACTTTCATATATTTTTGGTATTGCCAAAGTTTAATGTCATTAAGGCTTGCTGGTACTTCTAATTCAATTTGTTTTAGTGCCATATTATAATTAATAGTTTAGTTTGTTTTTGTACTTTACTAACTCCAACTGCATATTTGTCAGTTATATAGTATTATATATAGTATATTATACATAGT
>ERZ891418.621-NODE-621-length-11754-cov-6.241901_pt1 | contig 11754 bp, 14 predicted proteins | sample MGYA00521236_ERZ891418 | MGnify/ENA primary metagenome ERZ891418 (study PRJEB32303, sample SAMEA104408696) | aquatic metagenome | biome: Brackish water; feature: Chemocline; material: water | place: Baltic Sea | collected 2014-10-18T10:34:00 | depth 100 m ... | reverse complement strand
AGCCACTGCGGGAACTGCCCTCTGAAATTCCTGGCGACCTGCGGCTTCCCGACGGCTTCCGCGAGCCGCGAATCTGCTTTCCTGGAGTTCTCGCCGTCGAGGGCCCACCGTGGAAAAATGACAGCGTTGAGAAAGACGCGCAGGTCGAGAAATTCGCCGACAGCTTTCACGCCAGCGACTCGATCAACCGCTTCCCGCTGATCGTGGTGGTCGACGATGCCGAGTTCACCGCGCAGCGGCTGAAGAATTTTCTGTGGGTCACGTTCACCCGCTCGGATCCGGCGAGCAATCTTCACGGCATCGAATCATCGATCGAGGACAAACATTGGGGTTGTCGCGGATCGGTCGTCATCGATGCGCGAATCAAGTCGCACCACGCTCCGCCGCTGATCGAGGACCCGTCGATCACGCGCCGAGTCGACGAGCTTGCGGCGCCGGGCGGTCCGTTGCACGGTCTGTTTTGATTCGGGCAGGTCCTCGCTGTCGAACTTTTGTGACGGACCCGGATCTCTCAGCCGAGTGTCCGGACAAGCTTGATCCGTACGCCGAGTCCGACTCACGTGACATTCGTGAATCCGCAGGCGGGACTGCTGCAAACCGCCGCAACGTCAATTCATTTGCGTCTGGCATCGTTGGCAAATCCGGGTAGTCTCGGAAGATGGGTGGCGCGCTGTCCGAAATGGTCTCGGACGGCAATGTCTCTCTCGCAGGCTCTCCTCATGCTGACCGAAATTCTCACAAGCGAAGCCTTCTGGTTCTGGACGATGATCGTCGTTCAGTCGGCTCTGATTGTGTTTTTTGTCGAGCATGGCAGCCCGATCGGTGCCGGTTTCAGCATCCTCACACTTCTGGGCGGTATCGGATTCTTTCCCAGTCAGTGGGATTCCATCGGTCTGGCCAGTCTTCGCGAGAACGGTCTGTGGAGCTGGCTCGGCACCAACATCTGGATGCTCTTGGCCGGCCTCGCTCTGTACGTTCTGATCGGGCTTGGCTGGGGCATGCTTCGCTGGTGGATGTTCGTGCGACACCTGCGTGAGGACTACGAGCAGCACAAGGCAAAATGGCTGATGCCGTCTTCGCTCGACCATTCGGCCGCGGCGCTGCGTTCGCGAGCTGACTATTCCTCGCTGCCCGGCGAGCGAGCTCGCTTGATTCAGTGGGCCGAGGTGTGTGCGAAAGCCGCGATCCATGGCGGCGGCTCGCTGAGTTCCGATCTTAAACCCGCGTGGAAGGACTACGTGCAGAATGGTTACCGGCACTGATCTCACACGCCCGCGCACGATCGAGGGCATCACCCGTCCCGATCCACGGCACCACTACGGCCAGATTCTCTCGTGGGTCATCTGCTGGCCCTGGAACCTGCTGTGGACGTTCGCCGTCCACAACCCGCTCCGCTACATCTGCCAATTCGCTCTGCACGAAATCCAGTCGACACTCGACGAAATTGCAACGGGCGAGTTCAGCGAGATCACCCGCGACCTGGAAGAGCGGGCTCCATTAAGAGGACATCCCTCAGCCCCGCAGCCGAATTCAGAGCCGGCAACCTGGACGCCTCACGTTTCGACGAATGAAGCCTCGTCGATCGAAACGGTCAACGAGGCCACCTTCGTGACAGTGCCCGGTGCATCTGCGCCCGGTGCATCTGCGGTGCCTTCGCGACCTGTTGAGCGATCTGCTGTCGAGACGCTCGAAAAATCGCCCTCCTGGGCGTCGCTGTTGAGTGCGACTCCACCAGCAACCGCCGATTTGTCTGGCTCCTACTCACCCCCGGCGCTGCCACCGACTCATGAGCCCGACCCGTGGTATTACGCCCCTGGCGGCCGACCTCACGAACCGCAGACGCCAGAATCGAATTGACTCCTATGAGTCATCACGCGTGTCTGGATCGCGACGACACCGATTACCCCATCAATTCAGTGATCGGCGTCGGGTCGCTGACCAGGTGGGTCGGGCGGCCTTGCGGGGTGTAGAGCATCTTGTCCGGGTTGATGCCGAGTTTCGTGTAGACGGTCGACACGAAATTCTCGGGCGACAGGACTCGCTCGACAGCGGAGTAGCCGTTCTTGTCGGTGGCCCCGACGACCGTGCCGCCGGGTGTTCCGCCGCCAGCCATCAGGACGGACATCGCGTTCGCCCAGTGGTCTCGGCCGGCCGTCGTCTGGCCGTTCAGTGTGGAAAGTTTCGGGGTTCGTCCGAACTCACCCAGGGCCAGGACGAGGGTCGTGTCGAGGAGACCTCGATCGTCCAGATCCGAAATCAGCGTCGCCACTGAGTTGTCCCAGTTCGGCAGACGTGTCCGGCAAGTGGCGAAAATGTTGCTGTGGTGATCCCAGCCGCCGTCATAAACCGTGACGAACGGAACACCGCCCTCGACCAGTCGGCGAGCCAGCAGGCAGCGCTGCCCGAATGAGTCGCGGCCGTAAGCTGAGCGGATTTCGTCGGGCTCTTTGTGGATGTCAAACGCGGCCTGAGCGGACGGCGAGGTGATCAGGTTCATGCCCTGCTGGTAGTACTCGTCAATCGCGAGAACCGGGTCGCCAGCTGCCTGGTCGGCAATTCGCGGGAGTCTGTCGACGAGCCGCCGCAGATCGGAGCGATGCTGAAACTGGTCTTCGGTCAGCCCCTTCGGCAGGGCGACGTCGCGGACCTGGAAGCTGGTCGAATTTGGATCGTCCGGAACGACAAACGGCGCGTATTTTGCGCCGAGGAAGTTCGGTCCACCGGACCGCGACATGCTTGGCATCGAGAAATACGAAGGCAGCCCGGCCGGCCTCGGAAGCTCGTGAGCCGCGACGGATCCCATGCTCGGGTGGAAGCTGACGAAGGCTCCGCAGCCGACGGGAATTCGGGGCGGGGAACCGGTCATCATGTAGTGGTTGCCGGCTCCGTGGTTGCCCTGGTTGTGGCGGATCGAGCGGATCATGGCGAACTTGTCCGCCATCGCGGCCAGTTTCGTCATGTGTTCGGAAAAATGAACTCCCGGCAGAGCGGTCGCGATCGGATCGAACTCACCGCGCAGCTCAGCCGGCGCGTCGGGTTTCGGATCAAAGGTCTCGAAATGAGTTGGACCTCCGTCCATCCAGATCAGGATGCAGCGATCCGCCTTTGCGAGCGGGTTGGCCGAGTCACCGGCCGTCCCTTTCAGGCGCAGGGTGTCAATGAACCCCGTTCCGAGCATCGCTCCGCCGAGCCCCAGCTTCAGGCAGTCGCGACGCGTCGTTCCCTCGCAGTTTCGCCAGATTCCCATTGGATTACCCGTAAATTGGACTTCGTGGAAGGAGCCGGATGAATGTTGTTTTCATCGGCCAGCAGGCAGGTCAGATCACAGTTCTATTATCGAGCAAAGTCCGCGCAAAGAAAACGCCGCAAGCTGAAGCTCGCGGCGTCCTGACCGTGACGGTGATGTCGCCGCAGTGGTTGCTCAGAAGGATGGATCCAGAAGTTCGCCGTCGTGACGGTTTCCCAGGTAGGAGTACGTCGTGCTGTCGATCTTCTCGCTGACGAATCTCACGGACCCGTCGCCGAGAGCAAAGTGGCTTCCCCCCGGGTGGTGGCTGCTGAATCCCAGGACCGATCTGGGAGCCGTCTGCTCGGCAGTGAGCTCAATTTGACCATAGTGTCGCGGCTTATCGGGGTCGCCAAAAATGCTGTTGGGCTGCGTCCCGGTGTTGCGGAGTGTCGCCCGAGTGCCCGAGTACCAGCCGAGGCCGTGATCGAGTTCTGTGATCGCCTTCTCGCCGAAGAAGAGCGTGTTAGTACTCCCGTCGGACACGTCGCGGTTTCCAATGCCGCTGTTCAGAAAAAACACGCCGTCGTTGTCTGCCGCGATCTGCGTTTCTGTTCCTGAATGAACGCCAGCGTAATTCGACGGTGCCGGCTCTTTGTCACCGTAGCGATGTCCCGGATCAGACGGGCAGATCAGAGTCGCCATAGTCGATTTCATGACCTTTTCATCCTGCTCATACACGCCCTTTGAAAAATCAAAATGGTTGAAGAGTGGACCCTGATCCAAATGCGACAGGATCAGGACAGTCCAGGACACGTGGTAGCCCTTCGGTGTCGATTCAATCGGGCCGTCGGTATTGATCGTCCCGGACGGCAACGACTCCCAGGCCATCTCGTAGTTGAGAGTCGCGAGGGCGATCTGAGCCATGTTGTTTTTGCACTGAGATCGCCGTGCCGCTTCGCGCGCCTGCTGAACGGCCGGCAGCAGCAGCGCGATCAGAATTGCAATGATGGCGATCACGACGAGCAGCTCGATGAGCGTAAAGCCGCGCCGCGATCTCGTGTTCGTTTGAGAGTGGCGTTTCATTTCTGGTCTCTCCAAAAGTGGATGGTCGTCAAGTCAGATGGAACTCACGTAAAAATGTGAGCAGGACATTTTTGCTGCCACGCTCGCCAGAACGCGGGTTTATCAGCCTCAGCCCACCCTCTGGCGACGGTGGCAACCTGAATTACTCTCCGGAAACTTTTACAAACACCTGGCGGGAAAGCCGGACTCGCGGATTCCCCTCCGGCGGATAGTTCACTGTGATGTCGACCTGACGATTGCTCTTCGGTGAGAGGTCTCGCCGTGTCGGATTAGCGTCGATCGTCGAGACAGCGATCTCGACACTCGCTCCGTGTTGCTGCCCAAGCTCTTCCGCCAGCACCGGCCAGGTCTCGCCCGCGTAAGCGGGATCGCTTGCGAGTTTCGCCGCCGCCCTTGCCGCCGCTGAGTGGACCAGCCAGTCGGCCTGAAGCCGCAGTTCCTCGGTTCGAACGAGCGACCGCTGAGTCAGCGTGGTCCGCACAAGAACTGCCGCCGTCGCTGCGACGAGGATCAGGCTGATCAAAAAGATCGGAAAAATGCTTCCGCGCCGACTCTGTGTGGTGCGAGGCTCTTGAGACTGTGAGATGGTCCGTTTCATTCGGCCGCCCCTCCTTCGTGACGCCGGCTCAGGCCGACAGCGGTCGAAATGCGAAGGGATGTTGCCGCGTAGCTGGCTTCCGAGGAGTCCACCGGAGCGACCTGCAGAACAGCCAGAGACCCCGTCGCTTCCGCCTGACTGAGAGAAAACGTGGCGGTCGCGTTCTGGCAGCGGTATCGCTCACCCGGCGTGAGTTCAGGACCTGTTTGAGAATCGGCGGGTCGGTGCGCCCGGTGAACGAACTCGCCGTCCGAACGCCATGTGACTGTGCCATCGTCGAATGTCAGCTCCAAAGCGTTTCCGGCTTCGCCCGTCTGCTTCGCGGATCTGGCTGCGTGAACATCGTTTCGAAAATCGCGAGCCAGCCGTGTCCACGTGCCGGTCTGGACGACGGCTTTTGTCATTTCGACCTGCTGGTGAAGCAGCCGGAACAGCAACATTCCGCTCAGCGTGATGAGGATCGACATGCAGGTCATGACGACGACCATTTGAGCCAGCATCGATCCGCGTCGGTTTCGTTGTTTCCGTTTCACAATGAGTCCTCCGTCGGGGAAGACGCGCTGCGGAACCAGGCAGACAATCGGACCGGTTTCATTCCGTCGCCCGCAGCGGGATTCCAGGTGAGCCCCAGGCTCACCTGGCGGAGTCCGTCGACCTCGCCAGTCACGACCGCCGTAAGCGCTGCGTCGGGAAGCGACACAGACTTTGCTGCCGTGGCTCGAAGATTCTCAACGGTCTCCGGCGCGAGCTGTTCCGGCGTCAGGACAGAAATCTGCTCCATCAGATTCGCGAGTTCGAGCTACGCGATTCGACGTTCCTCGTTCACGCGACTGGCTGTCGAAACCCGCTTGACGATCGGCCCGATGGACGAGACCAGCACGCCGAACAGAATGGTCGCGACGACCAGTTCGACTGTGCCGAACCCGCTTCTTTGGCGGCTATTGTCTTTCGGTGATGTCAACGCACGTCTCACAGGTTTGCTCCGGTCAACTCAGGTCGTTGAGGAGTTTCACCATCGGCATGAAAACGCCGAGGATGATGAAGGCACACAGCAGGCCGAACGCCACGATCACGGCCGGCTCAATGAAACTCGACGCCATTTGAACGCGATGTTCGAGCGTTCGTTCGCGGGAACTGGCCAGTTCGTCCAAAGCCCACGGCAGATTGCCGGCGGCCGTGGCGACGCGGATCAGCTGCAGATCCTGGCTCCTCAGATAGCCGCTACTGGTGAGAAGTTGCCAGGCGTCGCCACCGGCCTGAACTCCTTCGGTGACCGCGGCCAGATTCGACCGCGCTGAATTTCGCTGATGTGTTTTCGCCATCGCGCTCAGCGCATCGTTCAACGGTCTTCCGGATCGAATGACAGCGCTGAGCTGCCTCAGCACATCAGGCCCGTCGAGCTTTGGAAACAGTTTCGCAAAGACTTTTGAGTTGAGATTCTTCCAGGCAAGCGGTTCCCCGAGGCCAAGTCGAATGAGCATCCGCAGCGGATACACACCGATCAGAACGAGGACCGGCCAGTAGTTGACGGCGTATTCGGCACACCAGATCAGGTTCTCGGTCACGCCCGGCAGTTCTGCCCCAAAGCCTTCGAAGATCGCCTTGAATTTCGGCATGATGAAGATCATCAGAAAACTGACGATTCCGGTTGCGATACTGGCATAAGCCAGCAGGTAGGTGATCAGGCCCGTCACGTTCGACAGCGTAAAGCGTGTTCGGATCGAGTCGAGGTACTGCTTCGAACAGACGACGAGCGTCTTTTCGAGCGTGCCAGTCTTCTCTGCGGTCTGGATCGACGCGATGACCCACGCGGGCAGGATCAGTCCCGACCCGAAGAAAAATCGAACCAGCAGGCTCACCGGGTTGTACTGGATGAACCATCGCCAGAGCGTCGACCCGTGAAACGAGTTCTTGCGATTAACCATCAGCGAGTCGCCGAGCGATAAACCGGTTTCAAGGTCTCGAGCCAGCTGTCGAATGCTGGCGGCGTTTTCTCCGAACGTACACCCTGCGTGATTTCGAAGCTCGGCCGGCAGGTTTCTTCCGGATCGAATAGTGACAGTGATGATCCACAGCAGCTGGCACTGTCGCCTGGCTCGAACCAGCTGCAGCGAAAGCGGGACGCCGATCAGCAGGACGAGTAGTAGAAACACCAGGTTGTGGGGAACGACGGCCAGGGTGATGAGCAGAAACACCACTCCACCGGCCCAGCCGAGGAACGCGATGCTGCCGAGCGACCGATCAATCGAAAGCTGGAGTTCGTCGTTGTCTTCGTCGACCAGTCGCCCAACGGATTTGGCGCAGCCGTGAAGCATCACACCGACCAGGCACACCAGTACTCCAGCACAAGTGCTCGCGGCGGTCAGGCCAATCTCCTCCTCGCCGCTCACAATCGCTGACAGAATCGACAGTCCGATCAGGCCCATGAATGCGATAAGTCCTCCCGTTGCGAGCAGGATGTGCGCCGCGAATCGAATCCGGCGGGACGCACGTCGTGAGTTGCTCGCTGTCCTGGACGAACCGGTCCGCACGACGAACCAGCACGCCGGCACAACAATCAGCAGCAAGACGACGGCAAGCCCCACCCCGGCAGCAGCGATGTCAGAAGAGTTGATCATGAGAACTCGAAATCCCGGATCGGGAAACTTCACGAGTGAACGAGTAAAAAGGTCAGGAGAGATCGTTCAACAGCTTCACAAGCGGAAGGAACATCGAAACAACAAACAGAGAAACCATGCAGGCCACCATCAGGATGGCGACTGGTTCCAGAGCGGCGGTAATTGTTCTTGAGTGGACTTCGGCGTGAGCCACGTAGATCTCGCCGGCGCCCCGGACGATGTCACCCGGACTCTGTCCGTCGCGTCGGTCACTCACATCCCAGCTCATGACATTCAAAATGTCTCGCGGAAAATGAGGCACCAACTCTCCCTGCGTCGGTCCATTTCCGGCTTCCGCCTTCAGACTTAACAGGTAAGAACCCTCACGCAGATTCCAGTCGGACACGCCATCCCCGGCCAGCTTCAAGGCCTCCGGCAAGGGAATGCGATGGTCGATCAGAATTGCCAGCAGGTGGCAGTACTCAGCCAGAGCTCCATAACGCAACGTCGGGCCGAAGAGTGGGACGCAGTACAGGAGCCGTCGCCAGGCCGCCGGGCCGATCACGTTTCTTGTGATCGCCCGAAGGACAAGCGGCAGGCCAAGCAACACGGCCAGCGAGACGGGCCACACCTGCACCGCGGCGATCGTGAACGACGAAAGGTCCAGGATCGCCTCCGTCAAACCGGGCAACTGCACTCCGAAGTCGTCGAAGATGACTCGAAACTGCGGCATGAGGAAATACAGGAGTCCTCCGGCGATCACGAACGCGATCAGAAACAGGGTCAACGGATACGCCAGAGAAACTCGAATCCGGCTCTGGATCGTCGCCCGCAGCCGACTGAACTGAACGTAGTGGTTGATGCCGCCAGCCAGATCGCCCATCTGAGTGCCGGCATGAACGAGCCCTTTCAGATACGCGGGCAGCTGAATCGACTCGCCGGAAAACACTTCTTTCAGATCGTCTCCGGCTTCCAGCCGATCCGCCATCTGAGTCAACACGCGGCAGATCGATCGATCTCCCGTGTCCTCGGCGAGTGCTCGCAGTCCGGCAGACAGCGGAACTCCGGCGGCGATCAACTGCCCGGCCCGCGATACCGCTTCAATCCGAGATGCTGAGCTCGCTGCCACCGAGGTCTCTGCAGCAGGAGCCACTTCGTCCTTGCCAGCCGATTCGATCTCGATCGGACGGAGTCCGCGCGCTTCGAGCTCCGCGCGAGCCTGCTCGGCCGAATCAGACTCGACAAAGCCGGACACGGTCTGCCCGTCAGGATCGGCGGCGGTGTAACGAAAACGTGTCATGAGGTTTCAGTCTTCCGAGACAACTCAATTAAACATCAGGACAGAACAGTCAGATAATCGGAGCGGCCAGTTGCTTGTACATTTCCAGAAGAGGTGCAAACAGAGCGACGGCGTACAACGCAGCCGACGTCCCGCCGATGCCCGCGGTCAGGATGATCGGCAACGTCACGCGAGCCCACTCGATCCGGTGGTCCGCCCGACGTTCGTAAACCTCGCTGGCCTGCTGCATCGTCGCGGGCAGTGCCGAATTCTGATTGCCGGACACCATCATCCAGCGCAGAAACGACGGCAGCCCGGTCGCGTTTCTCAGTGCCACGTCGAGCGACTGGCCGGCCTGAAGTTTCTCGGACGCCTGGACGCCGCTGTCGACGATCTGCGGATTGCCGGTGGAGTAGCTCGCAAGGACGATTGCCTCATGCAGTGGCGTTTCGTGCTTGACCAGCAGGGCGAGCATGTGAGCAAACGTGGCGCGGTCGTAGTTTTCGGTGATCGGCTTCAGCCATGGGAGCCAGCGAAATGCGTGCAGACGACTCTCGACAAGTTGACCCGCCGCTCCGCCAGCGATCGCTGCCGACGCTCGTGTCAGAAGCGTCGCGCCCGCGATGGCCACAAGCGGCACACCCGGCCCCCAGAGCCAGAGCGATTCCCGCAACCAGATCAGCACGTTCATCGCCGTTTCCGGCTGGAACCCGAGGGTGCCGTACATCTGCTGAACTCGACCGACGAACCCCCACACGAAGGCCACAAACAATGCGTAGCTCAAAGCGAAAACGATCAACGGATAAACAAAGGCCAGCACAGCTCGCCGATGCAGGTCGAGCAGTTTTCGGGCGAGCCCGGAAATCGTCTCGAGTGCTTCCGGCAGCCGTCCCGCCCTCAGCCCGCTCTCGACAACCGCCAGATAAACTCCCGGAACGCGGTCGCCTTCGTCGGCCAGAGCCCGCTCAAGAGTCGCCCCCGCTTCCATCCGTTCTGCAAGTCGTTCTGACAATCGTGCGAGACCGCCCGTCGCCGATCCGGCAATCTGACTCAGCCCGAGCTCCAGCGGAATCCCCGCGCGAATCAGCGCAGCAATCTCGTCGTTCAGAGCGAGAAACTGCTCAAGTTTCACCGAGTCTCCCGATGCCATGACAACACTCTTTCGCAGGTCAGGCTCTGCCTGACGAAGTCAAAGAACCACGTAACGCATTGATTAAAGTCGCGGAGAACTCCGAAGGGCGGAGCGTGACCTACTTCGAAAATCCGAACACGCGCCGAACCTCTGCCGGACTGGTCAGCCCCGCTTCGACCGCCTCGCAGGCGTTCGTCCAGCGGGTTTTCATACCCGACTCAACGGCCAGCGATTCCAGTTCGTCCGCGTCGCTGCGGGAGAGGATCGCCCGGCCGAGATCGCCCTCGGGCCGAAGTAACTCCGCCAGCAGCAGCCGTCCCGAGTACCCAGTGCTGCGACACTTCTCGCAGCCGACGGGCACTCGACACAAACTCACATCGAGCCCCAGTCGATCCTCTTCCGAGGACGCTTCGAGCGAACACTCACACAACTTTCGGACCAGCCGCTGAGCCACAATCCCCAGCACTCCGGTTCGAAGCAGGTACGGCTCGATGCCCATATCCGAAAGTCGGCAGACCGCTCCGGCCGCGCTGGCGGCGTGAAACGTCGTCAGCACGAGATGCCCGGTGAGGGCTGCCTGGAAAACCGTTTCCGCTGTCAACCGGTCACGAATCTCGCCGACGAGGATGACTTCCGGGTCCTGCCTCATCAGCGATTTCAAACCGGTTTCATAGTCGAATCCGGCGGCCGGATTGACCTGAGACTGAGCCACGCCAGACACGACGGCCTCAATCGGATCTTCCAGAGACACGAGACTCCGCTCGCCCCGCGATTTGTCTACGACTTCGCGAAGTGCCGCATAAATCGTTGTGGTCTTTCCACTTCCCGCCGGCCCGCAGACAAGAATCACTCCCCCGGATTCGAGCAACAGGTCACCCAGCCCGCTGCAAATCTCCGCCGGCAGCCCGAGCTGATCGAGCCTCCGAAAAGCCCCCGACCCGACAAACAGGCGGACCACGGCCTTCTCGCCATAAAGAGTGGGAAACGTACTGAGCCGCATTTCGACCATCTGATCCGATCCTGCGAGCGGCTCTTGCGGTTCGGTCTGCTTGGATTTCGACCCCGCACTGACTTGCGTATGCCGAACTCGCCCCTCCTGAGGCACCTCGGTCCGATAAGTCAGCAGCTCGGCCAGCACCTTGAGCCGGGCAACAACATTCGGCGCGATCTCAGCGCCAATCCGAGTCACCTCGTGCAGCACCCCGTCAATCCGCCAGCAGACCTGGCTGCCGCCAGAGTCAAGAATAATGTGCACATCACTCGCCCCCGCCACCTGAGCTGAACTCAACAGCGAGTCGACAATCTCAACCGCCGTCGCCGTTTCTCCGCGCGCCCGAGCCGCAAGCTCGGCGAGGTACTGATCGGTGAGGCTGGTCGGCATTCGGATTCCCGGCGAAAAATGGAGCGTCGCAGGGAAGATCGTGACCAGAGCGGAATTTGTCTACGGCGTCGTGGATTCCTGATTCAGGACCGTCGATCCGTGTGCGCGAGAACCGCGCTGACCGTTCGGAGGGGGAGGAGACCGAAACCAAACGGTCTTCACCACCCCTGTCCCTGCGCAATCATCAGCGGGATAATTCGATGGGGTTGTTTCGAGTTTCGTTGTCTGAGTCCGCCAGAATCTCGCGGGAGACGTCAACCACAAAGTTCTCGACCTGGGCTTTCTCGGCTACGGGAGACGGGGCGCCGGCGTTCATGCCGACCCCGGGATTCCAGATGGCCGGCAGCATATCCACAATGGCTGACCAGTACGTCGGAAAGACCGGGTAAGCGAGGTCGGGATGGGCGCAACCGGGACTCCTCTATGTGGTGGTGGTGGGGTAGAGTCGGTTTTGT
>ERZ891418.620-NODE-620-length-11770-cov-4.756381_pt1 | contig 11770 bp, 7 predicted proteins | sample MGYA00521236_ERZ891418 | MGnify/ENA primary metagenome ERZ891418 (study PRJEB32303, sample SAMEA104408696) | aquatic metagenome | biome: Brackish water; feature: Chemocline; material: water | place: Baltic Sea | collected 2014-10-18T10:34:00 | depth 100 m ... | reverse complement strand
CGCGAGGAGTAGTCGTGCTTGAGAGCGACGAGCTTACGGTGCCAGCCGAGGATGGTGTCTGGCCGAAAGAGGGTTGGGATCTCGAAGAGCCCCTTGCGTCCGACAGCCTTTCCCTTGATTGCGAGGCGACGTCGCTGGTCGTCTGAGAGTCGAGGGCACTTGCCATCGTGAAGCTCGAGGAGAACTCGGTTCTGTTCGATCAAGAAATCGACGACGTCAGCTTGCTGTCGATTGAGCCAGCCAGCGGTTGCCGCAATGAGCAGGTGGAGTGGCGTGAGGATTCTGTTCATGCGCGACATCGTAGGTGAGCGCACGGCTCACTGCGCCGTTGAACAAGTATCCCGCAACTGCAAGAATGGGCGAGTGTTGCGGCTTGCGACGAATAGATGGACAGTACGGGGAGCACTTGATGTCGGGTCGTTGTGTCATCGTCGAGAAGCCGGAGGAGTGGGCCGGACTCTTCCCGGCACCAGTGCCCCTTATCTCCCCAGCGGCGTACATCCGGGGGGAGGCGGGGACCGATCGCCGTGGCCTGCGCGTGCTGAATCTCTGTCGAAGCTATGGGTACCTTTCGATCGGATACTACTGCTCGCTGTTGGCGGATGCACGCTCGCAGCGAGTGACCCCCGGACCGCGCACCGTTCTCGAGCTCCACCGCCAAGTTCTCCCGCTTCTCGATACATCGTGGATCGACGACCGGGCGGCCCGAGCGTTGAAGCGGCGCGCGGGTACGCAGGTCGATCTCGAGTTGCAATTCGGGGAGACCGATGACGCGGATCTCCGAGCCCTCGGCCAACGAATCTATGCAGAATTTCCGTGCCCTCTCCTGCGCGTGATTTTCCGTCGGAGCGATCGGTGGGAACTGCACGAAATTCGGGCAGGATACGTGAGCAAACTCGACGCCGCGGGAAGGAAATCTCTGGCAGAGAAGATCGTCTCGCGTGGGTGGCGGGTAACCAAGGGGGCAACGCGCCCCACTGGGCGATACGACCTCGCCATTCTGTGCGACCCCGACGAGGTGATTCCCCCGTCGAATGAAAAGGCTCTCCGGAGTTTCGAGAAAGAGGGGCGGGACCTCGGACTCCTCGTCGAACGGATCGGGAAGAGAGATCTCTGGCGACTCGGTGAGTTCGATGCCCTGTTCATCCGCGAGACGACGGCGATCGAGCACCACACGTTTCGATTCGCGAGCAAGGGGAAGGCGCTCGGGTTGGTGGTGATCGACGACCCCGACTCGATCATGCGCTGCGCAAACAAGGTGTACCTTGCCGAACTCCTCCGGACGGCAAAGATCCCGACCCCGAAGTCGCTGATTCTCGCCAAGGGACAGGAGGCGGGGGTCGGCGCATTGCTCGGGTTTCCGGTCGTCCTCAAGATCCCCGACGGATCCTTCTCGCGCGGTGTGCTCCGCGCGGAGAATGAGACCGAGTTACGGGCGAAGTCGGAGCAACTCTTCCGACAGTCCGACCTCATCGTCGCTCAGGAATACACCTATACCGATTTCGACTGGCGCATCGGTGTGCTCGATCGGGAGCCTCTCTTCGCCTGTCGTTACTTCATGTCGCGGGGGCACTGGCAGATCGTCGATCACAGTTTTCACGGGGCTGCGAGAGAAGGGGACTCCGACTTCGTTCCGATCGCCGAGGTACCCGCGGCAGTGCTCGAGCCCGCGCTCGCGGCGGCGAACTTGATCGGGGACGGATTGTACGGGATCGACCTGAAGCAAGTGGGGGACCAGATCCTCGTGATCGAGGTGAACGACAATGCCAACGTCGATGTCGGGGTCGAGGATGGCTAACTCGGCGCGGGACTGTTCCGAAAGATTCTGGAGAATATTGTTCTGCGACTCGAGGAGCGCAGCTCAGGAGCTTCCCGACCGCGGTAGGTCCCGATCTTGAACGCGTCGGGGACCTCCATGATACACGCGGCTCCCCGGGCACTTTCTGCTAGACTCTACCCCTCACACAACCAACCGACCGGAGCACTCCCCATGACGACGATGCAAAGCAGCCTCGTACAGTCCGAGTATCTCATTCGCCGCAAAGTGTTCACGATCTTCGGGGCGAAGTTTCACGTCTACGATGCGAACGAGAACCTTCTGCTCTTCACGAAGCAGAAAGCGTTCAAGCTCAAGGAAGACATTCGGATCTACTCGGACGAGACGATGTCCGAGGAGAAGCTCGTCATTCAGGCGCGCCAGATCATCGACTTCTCCGCCGCGTACGATGTGGTCGATGCCGAAGAGGGCAGGAAGGTCGGCGCTCTCCGTCGAAAGGGCTTCAAGTCGATGTTCCGAGACTCGTGGGAATTGCTCGGGCCGAATGACGAAGTGCTCGGCAAGATCCAGGAAGACAGCATGACCAAGGCGATGATGCGTCGTTTCCTCTCGAATCTGATTCCACAGCGCTTCCACGTCACCTCGAGCGACGGCGCCTCGGTCGCGACCTACCGGCAGTACTTCAATCCGTTCATCTACAAGCTTGCGGTCCAGCTCGAGGTCGGGGGAGAAGATGCCATCGATTCTCGTTTGGTGCTCGCCGGCGGGATCTTGCTCGCCGCGGTCGAGGGACGCCAGAAGGGCTGATCGTTGACGGTCAACGTCGACTGCTCCGAGTGCGGGCACCAGTTCGAGGTCCCTCGTTCGCTGAAGGGGGGGATCGCGAACTGCCCGGCTTGCGAGAAGGCGGTCCCGGTCGCAGGGGGCCCGGAGCCGCTCTTCTGGGTGCTCCTCGGGGGAGCGGTGGTGGCCGCCTGCGCGATCAGCGGCAGCGTGTTCCTCGCGGCGGGCGCGGGCGCGGGGCTCGTCACGGGAGCGGTCTTATTGGCCGTGATTATCGGAGTGGTGCTGCTCCAGTAGCACGGTCACAGGGACACCCGAAGCTCGCCCCACGGCAAGAGTTACGTGTTGCGGCTTGGCTTGCAACTCCCGCGGCGAAACTGAGTCCGAGCGCTCGGCGGAGTCTGCCGGCGAGTGCTCATGTGGCTGGAGGGCGTCCAGGATGATGAGAAGTGCTTCACGACGGTCAGAATGAGAACAACATGAGCACAAACCGATTCTCGACTCTGGACCCCGCGCACATCGATACCACCCGCGCCGCGCTCCATGACTACGCGCGCGTGCTCGGCGACCTTCTGAAGGAGTGCCGGACGCAACGCAAGCATTGGTGGCACGCGAGCCTGCGCCCGTCGCTGAACGGTCTCACGACAGGGGTCGTCAGCGCCGCAGTCGATTTCGAGCTCGAACTCGATCTCCGGAACAGTCTGCTCGAGATGCGGGCGGCGACGGATGCGCGGTCGTCAGAGCCGTTGCGTGGACAGTCTGCGCAGTCGATCCGCGAGTCTGTCCGCGAGTTTCTGACCGCGCTGGGAATCGAGTCGGGTGGGAATGCGGCTCGAGGAGGCGGTGAAGCGCCTGCACCCGAGCACCCCGGCTATTCTGCCGAAGCGGCGCAGCAGATCGGCGAGTCGTTCGGTGCTGTGAACGCCTCGATGGTCGAGTTCCGATCTGGCATTCGGGAAGAGACCAGCCCGATCCAAGTCTGGCCCCATCACTTCGATCTCTCGATGGTATGGCTACCGGGAGAGCGGATTCCAGGTCAGGATCCGGCCGATGGAGAGAACGCCGACAAGCAAATGAATTTCGGATTCACCCTGGGGGACGACGCGATCCCCAACCCTTACTTCTACGTGACGGCCTACCCGCTGCCAGATGCACTGCCAGAACTGCCGGTGCCCGAGGGGACGTCGTGGAACACGACGGGCTTTTCTGGCGCGTTACTGCACTACCACGATCTGCTCGAGACTCCCGATCCAGCGACCTTCCTTCTCGGTTGGTGGCGCGGACTGCTCGCGGCTGGGCACGAGCACATGCTCGGTGGAGACTCCTGACAGCGAGTCGACGCGGTGAACCCGAGAGAACAAACAGCGGGCCCGCGTCCATGAGGGACGCGGGCCCGCTGCGCTTTCAAGGGCCCGCCCCATGGCGGATCCCTGAGTTCAAGAGATCACTCCGCGCGATCAAGCCAGATCGAACCGATCGAGGTTCATCACCTTGTCCCAAGCCGCCACGAAGTCACGCACGAACGCCTTTTTGGAGTCGTCGCATGCGTAGACCTCCGCAACCGCGCGGAGCTGGGAGTTCGAACCGAACACGAGGTCAGCGCGGGTGCCGGTCCACCGGGCCTTGCCGGTCGCGCGGTCGTGACCCTCGTACATGTTTTCGGCTCCGGAAGAAACCTTCCACTCCGTGTTCAAGCCGAGGAGATTCACGAAGAAATCGTTCGTCAACGTCTCTGGACGATCGGTGAGGACCCCGTGCTTGGAATGCCCGGTGTTCGCGTTCAGGACGCGCATGCCACCGACGAGAACCGTCATCTCAGGCGCCGTCAAAGTCAGCAACTGCGCCCGGTCGATGAGCAACTCCTCCGCGGCTCTCTTCTGTCCCTTCTTGAGGAAGTTGCGGAAGCCATCGGCGGCGGGCTCGAGGAACGCGAATGACTCGACGTCGGTCTGCTCCTGCGAGGCATCGGTGCGCCCCGGCGTAAAGGGAACCTGCACGCTGTGCCCGGCCTTCTTCGCCGCTTCCTCGACGCCCGCACACCCGCCGAGAACGATGAGGTCGGCGAGCGAGACCATTGCTCCGCCGGAGCTGTTGAAGTCCTTCTGAATGTTCTCGAGCGTCTGCAGCACCTCGCCGAGTTCGGCGGGATGGTTCGCTTCCCAGTCCTTCTGCGGCGCCAGGCGAATGCGCGCTCCGTTGGCTCCGCCGCGCTTGTCGCTGTTCCGGAACGTCGCCGCCGAGGCCCACGCGGTAGAGACCAGCTGGGAGACGGACAGACCCGAGGCGAGGACCTTGCCCTTGAGAGCGGCGATGTCTTTCTCGCCGATCAACTTGCCAGTGACCGCGGGGACGGGGTCTTGCCAGAGCATCGTCTCTGCCGGGACCATCGAGCCGAGGAAACGTGCGGGGGGGCCCATGTCGCGGTGCGTCAGCTTGTACCAAGCCTTCGCGAACGCCACGCCGAGCTCCTTCGGGTTCTCGTAAAAGCGGCGGGAGATCGGCTCGTAGATCGGATCCATCCGGAGGGCGAGGTCGGTCGTCGCCATCATCGGAGCGTGCTTTTTCGACGCGTCGTGCGCATCGGGGACCGTGCCTTTGGCCGCGGCATCCTTCGGAGTCCACTGCTGCGCGCCGGCGGGACTCTTGGTCAGTTCCCACTCGTACTCGAACAGGTTCTCGAAGAAGTTGTTGTCCCACTGGACCGGGTTGGTCGTCCACGCACCTTCGAGGCCGCTCGTGATCGTGTCGACGCCCTTGCCGCTGCCGTAGCTGTTCTTCCAGCCGAAGCCTTGCTCTTCGATGGTGGCACCCTCAGGTTCCGGGCCGACGTACTTGTCGGGATCGGCTGCACCATGAGCCTTGCCGAAGGTGTGTCCACCGGCGATGAGAGCGACCGTCTCCTCGTCGTTCATCGCCATGCGCCCAAACGTTTCACGTATGTCCTTTGCGGCGGCGATGGGGTCAGGGTTGCCGTTCGGTCCCTCCGGGTTCACGTAGATCAGGCCCATCTGCACGGCGCCCAGCGGCTTCTCGAGCTCGCGGTCGCCGCTGTAGCGCTCATCGCCGAGCCACTCTCCCTCCGGGCCCCAGTAGATGTCTTCTTCCGGCTCCCAGACATCCTCGCGCCCGCCGGCGAATCCGAACGTCTTGAACCCCATCGAATCGAGGGCGACGTTGCCGGCGAGCACCATCAGGTCCGCCCACGAGATCTTCCGGCCGTACTTCTGCTTGAGAGGCCAGAGCAACCGACGCGCCTTGTCGAGGTTGCCGTTGTCGGGCCAACTGTTGAGGGGCGCGAAGCGTTGGGTGCCGGAAGCGGCGCCGCCGCGACCGTCGGAGGTGCGGTAGGTGCCCGCGCTGTGCCATGCCATCCGGATGAAGAACGGTCCGTAGTGACCGTAGTCGGCGGGCCACCACTCTTGCGAGTCGGTCATCAGTTTCTCGAGGTCGACGCTCAACGCATCGAGATCGAGACTCTTGAACTCTTCCGCGTAGTTGAACTCAACGCCCATCGGATCGGACTGAGGGGGGTTCTGACTGAGCATCTTCAGGTTCAGTTGGTTCGGCCACCAGTGTTGATTCGCCGTGGTCCCGGCCGCGCTGTGGCTGTGAGAACTGCCCATCACCGGGCATTTACCTTCGCTGTTCATGTTGCCTCCAGTTCTGTTCGACATGGTTTGGTTGGTTTGACTCGAAGTCTCGGTTCGTCTGCGGTTCGTTCAGGCTCCTGTTCTCGAAGGCTCCGACTCTGACTTTTCCGAGAGACACTCGGGGCAATGGCCCCAATAGATCACCTGCGCCTCATCGATCTGGTAGCCGGAGTGATCGGCGGCGGTCAAGCAGGGGGTTTCGCCGACGGCGCAGTCGACATCGACGACCTTCCCACAGGTGCGGCAGATGACGTGATGGTGGTTGTCCCCGACCCTGGGGTCGAAGAGGGCGGGGGACCCGGCGGGCTGGACGCGCCCGATGAGCTGCTTTTCCGCGAGCACCCGGAGCGCGTCGTACACCGCTTGGCGAGAGATGGCGCCGATCTCGGCGCGCACGTCCTCGGCGACCTCATCGGCTGTGCAGTGGGGTCGGCCCGAGACCGCCCGCAGCACGGCCAGGCGCTGGGCCGTCACTTGGAGACCGTGTTCTCTGAGGAGGTTTGCGGGGTCTTTGTCCATGGGTCGCAGAGTAGATCTGATTCTGGACAAGTTCAAGAGTTCGGGCCGGGAATCTGGGGGAAGAAGGTCACGGGAAGACGGTCACAAAGACTCCGCAAATCCAAGTCGTTGAAGGTCAGCCGGATTTTCTCCCGGGGCGCGCGCCTCTTCAGGTCTTTGGAGGACGGTCGCTAGCAAACGGAGCATCTTGACTCAAAAAAACGGCCGGGACGCTCTCACGCCCCGGCCGCTTTATTCGGATGTCAAATCAGAGTGCCGGAGTCGATCTTCTCGCCAGACGACTACGGGCAGAGCGCCTGGACTTGGCACTCGAGACCGGACAAGAACGGATCGGGCGCGCAGAGCGGGAACGGTTGTGGCATCGGCGGCGCCAGCGGATCGAAAAGGTGTCCGAGGAGGCCGATCGGATCTCCGATATCGATCAGACCATCGACGTTCACGTCTGCCGCATTCATGCACGGCAAGAACGCTCCGAACGGGGTCGGCGGGAAGAGGAAGAGCAGGGTCGAGATCGGATCGCTGATATCGAGCTGGCCGTCGGCGTTCGCGTCGCCCCGCACGAATTGCACCTGGGGTCCGCCGACCACGTGCACGTCGGTGATCAATCCGAAGCCATCTTGGAGCACGAGTTGGTCACCGAAGTTCATGACTGAGTTCTGCACGGTCGGCTGACCTTGCTGTCCGAGCGCGTCGTCGCAGAACTGGAAGCTGAACGGATTGTTGACGAAGACGTCGAGGATCACGATCGGCTCGAACGGACCGGGCGGCAGCATTTGAGCGTTGTAGGGCGGCAGCGCGTCGCAGACCACTTGCAGGGTCATCCCTTGCCCGGGGAAGAACTGTTGAAGGACGAGTTCGGGGTTCACGAGCTCTGTAATCGTGCCCTGGAAGGAGAGGCCGACGAAGTCGTTCCCCGGGGCGCAAATGGCGAGGGAGAACTGAGAGCTCGGCACCGGGTTGCTGAGGAACACCGGCAGCTGGTGGAAACCGGGCTGCGCGGGGACGTCGAGGATCAAGATCGTGTTGTCGGGGGTCAGCTGGCAGTTCGGGTTGCAGCTGAGTTGGCCCGTCTGATCGCACTCTTCCGTTTCTTCGACGATGCCGTCGCCGCAGATCGAGGTGATCGGAGGACCGTTGTAGCTCGACTCGAAGTGGTTGCCCGCGATCGAGCTGTCGCACTTGATGTCGACCGCGGTCACGCCCGCCGGGACGTCGATCGCCGTCGTGAGGATCGTGAGCGCACTCGAGAGCGCATAACCGGCGCGGACCACATCGTAGAAGAACGCGGCTTCGATCAGTAGGGCGATTGTGTTGTCGTCGAGACCGAGGGCTGGATTGCTCGAGAACTCGACGGTCAGCTGGGGATCGACGCCATTGTGATCCGCCGTGATCGTTCCTTGCCAGAGCTCCGGGAGACCGGGCAATGTGCTCCCCATGTCGAACTTGTATTCGGTCTCGGAGAAGATGTGCGTGGTCGGGTCGATCGGGAGGAAGATCTCTTCGGAGAGTTCGATCACCAAGTTGAGATCGTCGGCGTCGTTCCACCCCTCGAAGCGCAGCGGATCCTTCACCCTCGCGGCCCAGCTCGCCTGGTGACCTTCGTTATGGATGAGTCCGTGGCCGCCGGCAACACCCTGAGTGATGCGGATGCACGGGACGGGAATTGCGGAAGCGAGGGCCGCACGAGCGAACGCCCATGCCCACGCGAAGTCGCCGTTGAGATTTCCGACCATCGCGTTCGCGACGATCGTCTTCCCCGTTCCCGGAGCCCCCGGGCCGAGCCCGATCGGAGTCCAAATGTTACCGGTGATGTTCTGAGCCATCGATCCTCCGAGGGTGGTCGAAGCGTACGCATGCACACTCGCGACCTTCGCCCGCAGACCCGAGATCGTCGGATAGGCGCAGAATCCGAAGGAGGGTCCGCCACCGCAGACCGCCGTCAGGGCGGGCCAGGTCGCGGTCGAACCGTCGACGCCGGGGCACGCGTCGGTGTTGATAGCGATCGCCGAGCCGGTCGCGTCCGGCCCCGAAGAGTCGAGCGGCACGTCGCAGGGAGCGAACGGGAGCACGATCGAGCCGGTGGGGAGCGGGATCAGAACGGGACCCGCGGTGGTCGTGACGAGCACTCCACCAGGGCTCGGTGCGTGGGAAACGTACGTGCCGGGCAGCGCAGTCGTGCTCGCGTCTCCCGCCGTGATCGAGAGGACCTCGGTCGCGGAGTAGTAGAGCACGCCGCCGGTCGCACCGTTCGAGTAGCTGTCGGGAATTGCAGCGCCCGCCGAGGAGAGCGGTACCGATTCGTGTTCAGAACCGAGGACGAACTCGAGGCTCGGGAGCGTCGTCTCGACGCAGATGAAGATGAACGAACCGTTCTGCGGGCAGACTCCGATCGCCGCAGCACTCAAAGGGAGTTCCCCGGGGGGGAGGGGGTGTTCCTCGAACCGATCTCCGACCACGACGGCGATCGCCGCATCGGTAATGCCGACCGAGTAGCCGGCGGCCGAAGTGCAGAGCCCGCCGGCGGCGTGCAGGAAGGCCCCGCTCAGCGCCCGGGTAAAGACCTGATCGCCGCGAATCACATCGATCGCGGGAGCGTCTCCCGGAATTGCCAGGGTCGGGGACGAGAAGACAACCGTTTGATCCGCCCCGTCGACGCTGATCTGGTTCACTCCCGCGATCGGGGACGCGGTCGGGTGACAGACGAGGAGGGGCGACTCGAGGACGAGCGCGTTCCCCGCGACTTCGGTGTGTGCGGTGACGCCCGGATCGAGCGGGAGCGGCGCCGATGGGAAATCCACTGAACCACCGCATTGGGCGAACGAGGTGATCGTGGCTTGGCTGAAGAGGACGCAAAGAATGAGAACAAGAGCGGTGCGACGAGTGCTGGTCATGGAACTGCCTTTCCAAAGGTCAGTCGGGGTTTCGGGGCTCGCACCCACTGCGCGAACTCCCCTTCAGCCACTACCGCGAGATCGCGGGACCGACCCTGCAGAGGAATCTTGGAAAATCTGTGGGAGACTCTGGAAACGCCCGATGCTTGGCAGCGGCGGCAGCGGAGGGGTTGTTCACTAGATCGAAGCGGTCCGAGACGATCGGGATACGTCAGTTCGCTGGTTGTGGTCCTAACCGATCGGTGACTTCGGAGTGGTCGACGGAGCCCCTGGAGGTTGAATATCGGTCGGTCGTCGCCGGCTCAGCGATTCCAATTCGAGGCATCCCCGAGCGCCCGCGTCTGGTCGGGTTCAGCCGGGGGCGGAAAACTGCAGCCATGAAGAACCCACCTGTGCCCCCACAACACACTGTGCCCCCACAAGAAACTCCCGCCCTCGCCGGACCGGTCTCGACCGATGTCGTCTACGATTCGAACGGCGTCGACCGCAGCCCCATCCGGTGGATGCTCAGCCTCGAGCCGGGGCAGCGACTTCAGGTCCTTCAGGATGCGCTGTCGCTGATGCCCGAGAAGTCCAGGCTTCACCCCGAGGAGCGGGGATCGTGCACGCTGATTTCCGAAAGCTATTGCGCACGTTGGCCGACAGCGAGGTGGACTTCGTTGTTGTCGGAGGGGTGGCGCCCTGCTTGAGGGTGCGCCGATCACGACCGTCGACCTGGACGTGGTTCACGCTCGGGAAGCTGGGAACATCGAGCGGTTGTGTCGCGTCCTGGTCGAGATCGATGCGCTCTATCGGATCCGCCCGGAACTCAGCCGACGCCCCAGCGCAGAGGATCTTGCCGGGGAAAGGCACCACCTGCTGAGCACGGAGTGTGGTCCGCTCGACGTTCTGGGGAAGCTCGCGAGCGGCCAGAGCTACCCCGACCTTCTCGCCACCTGCGACCGAATGCTCCTGGATGAACGGGAGCTGTGTGCGCAGGACCTACCGAGCTTGAATCGAGTCAAGGAACTCCTGGGATCGCCGAAGGACCTCGCGGTGCTCCCCTTGCTGCGCAGCACGCTCGCGGAAAAGGAGCGCGGCGAGCGTCGTTGAGTCGCTCCTACTCATCGAAGAGCAGGAACTCCTTCCAATCCCCCCGCATGCAATGGTTCGAGGCCATCGAGCTCGAGTACGCTCCGGCATTGATCAGTGCGAGGCAGTCCCCCTCCTCGAGTGATGGCAGCGGCACGTCTGTGGCCCAGACATCGAGCGCCTCGTTGATGTTGCCGACCACCGTCACCAACTCGAGCGGACCCCGACGCCAAAGGGCTGGGACCGGTTCGAAGGGGAGACCGTACATCGCGGGCTCGATCGCCACATTGAATCCGGCATCCACGGAAACGAAGCGCGTTCTGCGTTTCACCTCGTTCCCGCAAACACTCAGGGCCAAGATTCCCGCGTCCTTGACCAGGTAGTCCCCCGGCTCGATTTCCAGCGCCAATTCGGTGGAACCGAAGTGCTGGACGAGGAGCGAAGCCCAGCGGTGCAAGTCGAGCGGTTCGTCCGTCGCCTGGTGGGGTACCCCGAGTCCGCCTCCGAGATTGACCGAACGGGTGGTCGGGCAGCGGCGCACGAACCAGTTGGCCTCTTCGAGAATGCGGTCGAGTGCTTCCAGCTGCGGCGTCAGATATCCGCAGCCGCAATGAAAGTGAATCGTGTCGACGGTGAGGTTGTGACGGTCCGCCATCTCGAGAGCGTCATCGAACTGCTCGCGGTAGATTCCGAACTTAGTGGTTTGATCGCCGCTGTAGCTGAGTTTGTCGTTCGAAGTGCGGCCGATCCCAAGCCCCGGATTGACGCGGATTCCAATGCGAGAGCCGGGCGCGAGCGTCCCCCAACTTCGAATCGCCCCAATGGAATCCAGGTTGATGCGCAGGCCATCAATTCCCGCCAGGCGTCGCAAATCCCTCGGTGAGAGGCTGGTATTGGTGAAGGAAATCTCTTCCGCACGAAAACCGCAGGCGATGGCGTGCTCCACCTCGTTGGGGGAACACGCATCGATTCCGACCAGACCGGTCCCTTTGAGGAAGGTCAACAACGGGGCAAATCGATTCGCCTTCATCGCGTAGTGGATGCGGGAGCGTCCCTCTAGGCCGGCGTCTCGAAAGCAC
>ERZ891418.618-NODE-618-length-11786-cov-6.495269_pt1 | contig 11786 bp, 9 predicted proteins | sample MGYA00521236_ERZ891418 | MGnify/ENA primary metagenome ERZ891418 (study PRJEB32303, sample SAMEA104408696) | aquatic metagenome | biome: Brackish water; feature: Chemocline; material: water | place: Baltic Sea | collected 2014-10-18T10:34:00 | depth 100 m ... | reverse complement strand
TGCTCCGCAGTTCCATCCAGTAAAGTCGCCGGAGGCGGGAACCGGCCAGCGAGCGGAGTCCGGAACGGAGGCACGCAGGGCGCAGCGGAGCCGCCCGGAGATGCCGCAGTGCAGAACGCAGCGAGCGACGAGTCGTGAACCAGCGACAGAGGCTCGAATCAGCGACATGGTCCGGAATCAGGCCCTCGACTGGGCGGAGCTGTTCTGGAAGAACCGGCAAATGGCCGCGGAATAGCCTGATGTGGCATGAGCACCCTGCCCGTGACAATCGGGATGCGGGTCGCAGCCGTGAAATTGCCTGAGTTGGTCATAATGTTCTGCCCAGCACGCACCTCTCGATCCTGCACCGGTTTCTGAATCACTGGGGGCGGGTCAACACGGCTCTGGGAACACCGCTCACGCTGGGCGCGTTTGCTCTGGCCGATCTGCAGACGGCGCATGACACGATCGATGCGAAACGGAAAGCGATTGAGGCCATCGACGACGGCGGCCTGCCGCTCGCCCGGGCCGAGCGTGAGAAGATGTTCGGCGACCTGCCCGAAGACGAACGCGACGACGAGTCCATCATCGCCCGCCTGCAGCTGTACTCGATCACGATCCAGACGCAGTTCCCCGGCGAGCCGATCTCCGACACGCTGCCGTCCGTTTTTCCCGGCAGCGGCGGCTCAACACCGAGCCTGCCGACCTTCCGCTTCAACTGGACGGAAACGGCTCCCGGTGAACTGCGGACCTGGCACGAAGTCCTGCCTCTGGAAGGAGCCACCTCGGTGTTTCTGCGCGAAGGGACATTCGACGGAACCCAGGCCTTCGACCCGGGCGATCCCGACGGCGTGCAGGTCATTGACTGGTCGGGAGTCACGATCGTCGACGAACTGGACGAATTCGAAATCCGAGATGGGAACGGCCTCTCTCTCGCCACCGGCAACCGCGACCTGACGTTCGCCGAACCCGTGACCGTGTAACGCGGATGGAGGGTAGCGCGGATGGAGGGTAGCGCGGATGGAGGCGGATGATCTGCCACAAAAAACACAAAAAGGCACGAGACGCCCCTGCGGATTCTCGTGTCTTTTTGTGTTTCTCGTGGCTCAAACCTGTGTCATCAGAAACTTCCTGGACGCACCGACTTTAATCAGCAGGCCGGTTTCGATTCTCAACGACTTCGGGTCACCCGGAAGTGGCGCGAGGTACTCCTGCCGTCAGCCCTTTTTCAGCTGTCTGTCTTCGTTCTTTTACTTTGGGGACGCGGGCTTTGCTCTGACGGCGGTCTGTTCCGCGAGGAACTGCAGGTTCTCGACCATTTTTGCGTCTCGGCCGGCCAGTTGGTCGATGAAGCGGCTTTCGATTGTGAAAACGAAGGCGACCTGGCGGCCGTCCGCGGCGGCGCACAGATAGTAGAACCAGTGCATCGGGACATTGCGACTTTCGCCGACCGCGGTGACTCGATAGAGGTAGCGGCCGTCCGGAGTGCGCAGCTGTTGGGCGTTCTGGATCTGTTTCAGCTGATCTTTCAGAGCCGTCCGGATGTCGTTTTGAAAGTCTTTTTCCGAGGTGTGCGAACCTGGTGGAGCGGCCTGCAGTTGAGACACGTTGCACTGCGCGACGAGGCCGCCGTTTTCCATCAGCCGCAGGACGGCGACGTCTCCGGTCTGGTGGAAGATGTGCCAGTTTCGATCGAAGGAAAATCGAAGATTCCACGGCGTGTTAAAGATCAGCGAGAGATTTTCGCTCGACGGGTTAATCGGAATCGTGGCGAGCCGTTTGTCGGTCAGCGGTCCGGAATTCGGAGCCACCTGGCGGTCGATGTACATCGTCGCGGTGACTTTCATCCCGGGGCTGACGGCTCCGACAGCCCGTTCTTCCGTCTGAGTGATCCTGGCCTGTCGAATGATTTTCTTTGAGAGGTCGCACGCGACCTGGCCGGTGACAGTGATCTTTGTGAGCGCGCCCAGGACGGCGCCTTCCAGAGAACCTGCGACCTCAATGATCGCGTACTGATCATCGAGCCGCGTGATGCGGCATTTCAGTTCGCTCTTCGAAACGGCCTCAACGCCGGTCAGCATCGAGATCACCCAGTCGGCCGGCTCCCAGCTGCTGTCCGCAGAGACCTCGCCAACGGGCAGCAGCCCCAGCAGCGCGAGGCTGTCACCGGGCGTTCGCAACAGCTCCAGCATGTCGTACGTCATCGGCCCGTTCGGAGACCAGACGCGAACGCCCGGTCGCTCTCCCTCAGCGACGATGACTCGCCGCGATTCGTGGAGCTGATTGACGGTTCTTCGGCCACCGATATCGATCGACGCTTCAGCGGTTTCGTAGTTCCTCAACGAACGAAGAGCCTCAGCGCCTTTTCCAGCGGCGGGCAGGCGGCGTTCGAGGTAGCTCAGCTTCGCGTCGACCTTCATCGTGAGGCCGACGGATTTTCCGCCGGGGGTCGCCGTCTGAATGTTGCCCTCAACCTGCAGCCGGCTGCGAACCGAAAAGGTGCGTTGATCCGTCGCCAGCTCGGCCAGCGTGACGGCCGCGACAAGCTGGCTGGAACAGGTGGCGAGGCAGACAAAGGCGACGCTGGCCGAAAAGACCATCCGTGGTCTCGACATGACATTCTTCCGGGTTGAGTGCACTGACAACTGACCGGCAGGATACCGGAAGGCCGTCCAGCGAGCCCAGACGAATTCGCAAGCGGAAAAGTGGGGTCAGCTTCCAGCTTGCCGGGCCTGAAGATCGCAAGCTGGAAGCTTACGCCACGATAAACTCACAGCCTCGGTGGGAACATCTTCTGGCGGATGCCGGCTCGAATCTGTATAACAGCCTCGGCCTGCCAGCCTCGCCATTCCGCAGCGACGACTGGTAGAGGCAGCAACAAAACAGGGCCGGTTCCTACCGGCCAGAAAACTTTGTGCCTGCGTGTGAGAAATCCTCAAGAGACTGTGGACCTCAAGAGACTGTGGAGCTGAAGAGACTGTGGAGCTGAAGAGACTGTGGAGCTGAAGAGACTGTGGAGCAGTCAAGGTAACCCGACGCGTCGGGTTTCGATTGAAGGTCGGCCGGTGGGAACCGGCCCTACACGAATCATCTGGCCGCAAGTGCAATGGAAATCGTCGTCGCCGGAGCCGTCTCGAGCACACGCCGCACTCTGGAGGCGTTGATCCGACACGGCGCGGACGTCGTCGGCGTTCTTCAGATGTCGGCCGAGCGGGCTCACACCGTGACGGGTTTCGAACCGCTCGACGCGATCGCGGGGCGGGCCGGCATTCCGTGCGCGACGTTTCAAAATATCAACGATGACGAGATCGTCGCGCAGGCGCGCGAGTGGCAGCCGGACCTCCTGTTCGTGGTCGGCCTCTCGCAACTGGTGCGGGATGAGATGCTGGCCGTTCCGAAAATGGGTTGCATCGGTTTTCATCCGACATTTCTTCCGGCCGGGCGAGGACGCGCGCCGCTCGCCTGGTTGACGCTCGACAACGGTCCGGGTGCGGCTTCGTTTTTCCTCATCGATGAAGGGATGGACTCCGGACCGATCTTCGAGCAGGAACCATTTCCGATCACGCCGAGCGATTACGCCAGCGACGTCTCGCGCTGTATGGACGCGGCGATTATCACGGCTCTGGATCGCTGGCTGCCGAGGCTGCTGGCGGGCGAGTGGGACCCGAAACCGCAGGACGAATTTCTCGCGACCTACAATTGTAAACGCGGCCCGGAAGACGGGCTGATCGACTGGCACAGCTCGGCCGTCGAAATTCACGCGCTCATCCGAGCCGCCTCGGCGCCGCATCCTGGCGCGTACTGCTGGCACGACGACCGCAAGCTGATCGTGTGGCGTGCCGAGCTGGAAACGCGGCTTCCCTGGCGAGGTGTCCCTGGCCGCGTTCTGCAGGTCGATCTGAATCGAGGTGCTCTCGTGCAGACGGGAGACGGGCTGATCTGGCTGTCGTCGCTGCAGTTTGCAGACGAGCCCGCCGAAGTCCCGCCCGGTAAAGCCGTTCGCGTCGGACAGAAGCTCTGCCTGACAGTTCAGGACGAACTCACCGCACTGCGGAAGCGAGTCGCCGACCTGGAATCGCATCTGCGAAACACCGATGGAAAGTAACTCGACGCGTCAGCGAGGGCGAAGGTCGATCGACACTCTCTCACAGCCTCACCGGGTGGCTCAAGGACCGGCTGCTAAGCGCTGTCAGCCACAGCGTCTGCGATTTCTTCGACGGTCCGGGCGGACATTTCGACGACGACTTTCGCTTCGAACGCGTCGAGCCTGTGCAGCGTCTTATGGGCGATGCGGCATTCGAACACGACTTCCGAATCGACGTAGTCCGTCTTGACGACCAGCGAATGCTCGGACAGGAAATGAAGCAGCTTCCCGTCGCCGGCGTGGCCTGACACGCGAATGGTGACGAAGCCATCTCCCAGTCGCCGTGCGACGGCGCGGCACAGCCGGTCGATGCCTTCGCCGCTTTTCGCACTGACTGTCACCGCGTCCTCGTGTTTCAACCGCAGGACGTCGACGATCGATCGATCTTCAACCGCGTCACATTTGTTGAAAACGAGAATCGCGTTGGAGTGGTCGACGCCGATTTCGTCAAGAACCTCATTCACCGTTTCGATCTGCCTGGCCGCTTCCGGATGACTCGAATCCACAACGTGGAGCAGCAGGTCCGCGTGGCGAGCCTCTTCCAGAGTCGACCGAAACGACGCGACCAGATGGTGAGGCAGGTTTCGCACAAAGCCAACGGTGTCGCTCAGCAGAACGTCGCCCCAGTGAGGCACCTTCCACTTCCGCGTTCGCGTGTCGAGCGTCGCGAAGAGCTGGTCGGCCGCGTAAATGTCGGAACCGGTCACCGCGTTCATCAGAGTGCTCTTGCCGGCGTTCGTGTACCCGACAAAAGAAACGGTCATGTGTTCATTTCGTTGCGAGACCATTCGGCCGCGATGATTCTCGACGCTGGCCAGCTTTCGTTTAAGCTCGTCGATCCGCTTGTCGACCAGGCGGCGGTCCGTTTCGAGCTGTTTCTCGCCCGGACCTCGCCCCGCGCCGACGCCACCCTCGATCCGCTCAAGGTGAGTCCACATCCGCTTCAGGCGAGGTCGGAAGTAAAGCAGTTGTGCGAGCTCGACCTGCAGCTTCGCTTCGTGCGTCCGTGCCCGACTGGCGAAGATGTCGAGAATGACTTCGCTGCGATCGACGATGACCGTGTCGATCGCTTTCTCCAGGTTGCGTGCCTGGCTGGGGCTGAGGTTGTTGTCGACGACGACCAGTTCGGCACCAAGCGACTCGACAAGCATTTTAAGCTCCTCGACTTTCCCGCTTCCGAAAAGCGTCGCCGGATTCGGCGTGCGTCGCGATTGAGTCAGCGTGCCGACGACGTCGACGCCCGCGGTCTCGACAAGGCCTTTCAGCTCGTCCAGCGGGTCAACCGCGTCGAACTGCCCTGGCTCGAAAACGGCAGCCAGGATGGCCTTCTGGTTCTTAACTTTTAACTGATCGCGTTTTGGGTCTGCCAAGTGTTGTTTGCCTTAGAGGAATCGCTGGTCGAAAAACAAAAGCCGAAGTGAAATCGGCATCAGCCAGTCTACGCCTCTTCACATGGCGAGACCAGAGCTGGTTTCGGATCGACAGTCGCTGATCCCTTCCGGTTCGGTCAACGGAACGGATTCGACGGTGGGGCTCGCTATGCCTGGCCTCGCTGCGAGCTGACTTTGACAGTCTTCCCCGTTTCCGCCGACGAATAAACGGCAAACACCGTCGACAGAGCACGCAGGCTGTCAGAGCTGCTGACCGGCGGGTCGCTCATTTCGGCGCAGGCCTTGACGGCGGCCTGGACGAACGGCGTGTAGCCGCGCGGGTTCTTTGAGCCCTCCCACGTCTGGACCTGCCCGGCCTCTGGACCAGTTGTCGAGTACCAGGTCAGCGGCTGATCCTTCATCGGCTCCAGATGCAGCCAGCCCTGCGAACCCCAGATCTTGATGTGCGAGTGGTAGCCGCGGTCCAGGTAGTAGCCCGACGTGATCGTCCCCAGGGTGCCGTTGTCAAACTTCAGCGCGGCCGTGGCCGAGTCCTCAACATCAATCGGCTGGCCGCCGACGTTGGCTGTGAATCCGGCGACGCTTTCGATGCTCGACCCGGTGAGGTGCATCGCCAGGTCGAGCCAGTGAATTCCCAGCCAGATGAGATGTCCGCCGCCACCTCGCTCCTTCTTCGAAAACCACGCCTGCTGGTAGCTCGTCCGGGTGAGCCGCGTCTGATCCGCCACGAGGTGCATTTCCAGGCCGTACAGCTTTCCAATTTTTCCCGACGAAATGATGCGTCGCGCGGCGATCGATTCCGGGTTCAGCCGATTTGCAAAAGCGAGCATCAGGTAACGATGCTGCCGATCGGCTTTCTCAACGAGCGGCTGAAAATCTTCTGCGCGAATGCACGACGGCTTCTCGGCAAACACGTGGCAGCCCGCGTCCAGAGCGGCGTCGATCACCGGCGGAGCCAGCTTCGCCTCCATCGTGACGAGAGCCAGTTTCGGTTTCTCTTTCGCAAGCACCTCGCGATGAGTCCGCTCAACCCGCGTGAGTTTCGCGCCGAGCACTCGCTTCGCGTCAGCGTCCCAGTGGCCGTCCGGGTCAACAAGAATGACCGACGAGCACTCGTCCGTCGCGGCCAGCGCGCTGAGGTACGAACCAACGTGAGCCCCGTCGCCGTGAGTCAGCAGCGCGACCTGGATGGGATCAGGCATGGCAGTTTCCTTTCATGTCGTGTCTCGTAAATCAAAAAGCGACGGCGAGTCACCCGCCGAGCCTCGGCCAGGTTCAACGGCCGCAGATCATCCCTGCAGCGCGACGGACTCGGCGAAGACCGTTGCAAACAACTGCCAGACGACCGTCGCCGTTCCGACCGCGACGCAGTAATACGCGAACCAGTGCAGCTTGCCCTTCGCGATGAGGCTCACCATCCAGCGAAGGCACGCAAAGCCGACCACGAATGAGACAATTCCGCCGATCACCAGAGCACTCGGAGAGGCAACAACAGTTTCGCCCGTGAAGACGTCTTTCAATTCGATGAGCACCGCGCCGCCGATCACGGGAATCGCCATCAGAAAGGAAAACGTGGCGGCCGACTTTCTTTGCAGGCCGAGCATCAGGCCTCCGGCAATCGTGCTTCCAGAACGGGAGATTCCGGGGACGAGGGCTGCGGCCTGAAAAAGACCAATCAGAAACGCACTTCTGAATGGCAGGTCTTCGTAGTTGAGCTCGCTTTTCTCCAGCCGCTGGCCGAGCATCAGTAATCCGGCCGTGCCGAACAGAGCAACACCCGCAATTAAAGGCGTCGCAAAAACCTGCTCGAAGGTGTCCTTCATCGTGAAGCCGAGAATGGCCGCCGGGATCGAAGCCAGCACGAGCATCATGCAGACTCGAGGCTGAACACGGAGTGCCCAGATTTCTTTCCAGTAGACGACCAGTATTGAACCCAGAGTTCCGGCATGCAGCACGACGTTCAGCAGCAGTTTTTCCTCGTTGTTCTTCTTAACGCCGGTGACCAGTTCCAGCAGCTCCCCCGCAATCACGAGGTGCCCGGACGAGCTGATCGGCAGAAACTCGCCAATCCCCTGGACGATGCCAAGAATCACTGCTTCGAGGATTTCCATATCCAGAATTTCCGTCCCTGGTCGGTGACTGTGCTCAGGTTTTCACGACACTCCGTGTCGTGGGGTCACGAGCCAACCGCGCTCACACGGCGACGGCTCAATCTCAAGTCGCGTAAGCTATCGGGTGGACAATATCGCAGCCAGACCAGCCGCGGCCGCTCGCGGATCCTCAGCCCGGCAAATCCCGCCACTCACCGCGATCCGCGTCGCTCCCGCGCCGACGACCTGTTCAACATTGCTCAATTCGATCCCGCCAATCGGGAACGCCGGCAGGGAAACTTCTTCGCCGACCTGCCGCACAAATTCGAGCCCCGCAAGTTCTTCAAAGTCCTTTGTCTGAGATGAAAACACCGGCCCGACCCCCAGGTAGCTCGCCCCATTCAGAACCGCCTGCCGAGCCTGCTCGATTGAGTGCGTCGAAACGCCGACCAGCCGATCGGCCCCGACGATCCTTCTGACATCGCGCACCGAGAGCTCGTCCTGTCCGACGTGAACTCCGTCGCACTGCCCCAGCACAGCCAGGTCCGGCCGATCGTTCATGATCAGCAGCGTGCCGTTTTCGCGGGTGATTTCCCGAACGCGACGCAGATGCGAGAGCAGCTCCCGGTCAGACATCGACTTCTCGCGGACCTGAACGATGCCGACTCCGCCTGCGATCGATTCACGAAGCACTGTTTCCCAGTCGAGCCGACACTGCTCCACGGTCAGCAACAGATACAGCGACCGGCCATCAAACTGACGCGACGAATCAACCGCCGTCAGGACCGCCTTTTCCAGCGTGTAAAGCCCGTACCGAATCTGCGCGAACTGCTCCGGCACGGGAACCTGTTCCGGCTCAACCGGTTTCGCGACAACCTTCGAAAACTCTTCGAGTGTCCGCGCCGCTTCCTGAGCTCGTTTCAGTCCCGCTCTGGCAACGTCAAGGCCGCTGGCTCGCAACATTTCCTGACGCGTGCTGATCGACGTGCCAACATCGCCGCGCGTGTCCCGCGACTGGATGAGACTCTCGCCGTCGAGACTCGCCAGCACCGAACTCAACTGATGCCGCAACTCCTTGAGCCTCCGACTGAGATGCACATCGTCGAGCGTAAACCGGACGAAATCCTCCGTGACCCGGAGACCCTCCCGAGCTCGGTTCGCCGCCGCGTCAAGAATCCGCAAAACGTCGATCCGGTCCGGCTCGGTTCCCTGCAGTTCAATTTGAAACTCGACCGGCATCGCCTCAGCGATCGTTATGTCCTCTCGAGCAGCCTCAAAGCCGAGTGACACAACGGTGACGCCATGTTGCCTCAGCAGATTCGCGACCGGAGAGTCGACTTTTGCCAGCCCGGCCAGCAGATGGAGGCTCGAAATCTCGACGTACTTCCCGGCAGCCGCCACCCGGCGCTGTGCAAACACGATCACTTCTTCCAGCTCGGAACTCTCCGGCGGCTTCGCGTCGGCCCCGCCCTCGCCAGGCGCATCCTGAACGGCAGCCGTCAACGCCGTGAGTGTGGAATCCTCATCCGCTTCCACGCTCAGAACCAGGCCGGCCCTTGCAAGCGTGCCTCGATCCACGCCGCGCTGGTGAAGTTGCTCCAGTGCCGGCGACTCCTCATCCAGCAGCGAGCACAATAAATGCACTGGCTCCACAAATGCGGAACGCAGCGCCTGCGCAAGCTCGACACTGCGATTCAGTGCCCGCCGAGCTCCTTCGGTCAGAATCAGATCGTTCATTGCCGCGCCATGCCTCGTCAGTCTTCGCCGGCTTCATGATGGGAAGGCGAGGCTTCTGCCGAACGCGGCTGACCATCATTCCCGTTCGCTTCCGCGACCAGGACAAGCCCCTGAAGCGGCAGCAGCGGGCAGTGTACCGCGTGACTCAGAAATGGCGCGAGCGCCGCGGAACCGCCACCGGTTAGAATCAGCAGCGGCGAATCGTCATCCGATTCCGAGAGCCGGGAAACGAGCTCGCAGATCGCTCCAATCTGCCCCCAGAAGACGCCGCTCTGAATCGCCGCGCGAGTGTTCCGCCCGAGCACCGCCGGCCCGGTGCCTGTTCCCGCACCCTCGCTGACCTGCTCAGCCAGTTCTTCAAATGAGACGAGCGGCAATGCATCCGTGTACCGGTTGAGAGCTCGCGCGCTGAGTCCAAAGCCGGGCAGAATCGCTCCCCCCTCGAACGCACCGCCGCGCGAAACAAAGTCCACCGTCGTCGCCGTGCCACAATCCACGATGACCGCACTCTGGTCGTCAGCCCGCAGCCGGTTGGCCGCAACAGCATTCAAAAGCCGATCGAGGCCCACGCGCCGAGGTTCGTCGACCTCAATGCGAATCGGAAACGTTTCCGAAGACCGAATGACCAGTGGACTCGGCCAGGCAGAGGGCCACGACGCGAGCAACTGATCCACGCCACTTTGATTCGACCCTGCGACCACGACGTCAGCAGCGGGATCCCTGGCAGCAAACTCGTCAACCGCAGACGACCACTCCGTCTGGTCGCGAAGAGAGAAAACGAGCGACTCCCGAACTTCGGGAAGCGGTCCGCCACCTGAAACGAAGCGGCCGATCTTGATCCGACTGTTTCCAACATCGACGGCAATACGGTTCTGAGCGGTCATTTTAAAATCTCATGCAGGCCGCTCGGCATCCTAACTCCAAACATTCGCGAAGCCACCTGTCTCACATTTTCGTGTCGACAATTCTGGTGGAAGCGAGGCGTCCCCTGTTTTCAGGCTGACGAGACGCGGCTCGGAGTGATCGTCAACGCACAAAAAGCCCGGCCGAAATCCGACCGGGCTCCCTTGTCTCGCGGACTCACCAAACAGTCAGCCGGGCTTACAGCAGAAACGGGAACATCGCATCGCTGAAGGTTTCATCGATCTCACTCGGCATGCCGATGATCGTATCGTTCCCGGCATTCCCCGCCAGCGTATCGTTTCCGCCGTTTCCACGAACCTGGTCATCCCCGTCTCCGCCAAGCACGACGTCGTCGCCGCCAGAGCCAAGAAGTATGTCGTTGCCGGCCTGGCCGATAATCGTGTCGTTGCCGAAGTCACCGAGCAGATAGTCGTTGCCTTCGCCGCCTGCGATTCCGTCGTTGCCGGCACCACCGATGACCGAATCATCGCCACCGTCACCGAAGATCGTGTCTTCATTGGCCCCACCGTTGATCGTGTCGGCATCGTCACCGCCGCGAATCGAGTCGTTGCCGTTGTCCCCGTTCAGCGTGTCGTTGCCGGCACCGCCCAGGATCGTGTCGTTGCCGCCACCGCCGTTGATCAGATCGTCGCCGGCTCCGCCCGTCAACGAGTCGTTGCCGTCGCCACCACTGACAACGTCGTTACCGTTTCCGCCTGAGATCGTGTCGTTGCCGCCATTTCCGGTCAGCGTGTCATTGAGTGAACCGCCAAACAACCGGTCGTCGCCGGCTCCGCCGATCAGGTTCACTGGTGTGAGCGAAAATCCACTCGCATCGAGCACACTGGCAGTGGCACCTGCGGTGACACTGACGATCTCGATGCCGATGATCGAGTCTGTCCCGTTGAACGCCGCATCCGTCAGCACGACATTTGTGCCAGACAGTTCCACTCGGTCCGTACCGGCATTGCCCTCAAGCCGATCAACTCCGGCACCCGCGACCAGAGTGTCGTTGCCAGCACCACCACGAAGAATTGTTGGCAACGTCGCCCCGCTCGCATCGAGCCGATTCGCACCGGCCCCGCCGCGGAGCACAATCAACTCGAAATTCGAAAACACGTCGGTTCCGTCGCCGGTCGTCTGCGAGTCCGTCGTCGCCAGATTGGCGTCCGCCGCAACCGTAAGCTGGTCAATTCCGGCACCGCCGTCGAGCACGTCGTTGCCAGCTCCACCATTGATCGTGTCTCGATTGGATCCACCGGTCAACGTGTCGGCGCCACCCATCCCGTTGATAGCCACACGCAAGGTGGTGACTGCGCTGGCGTCAATCGTATTGTTGCCAGTCCCGCCGTTGAGCGTTGCCAGCTCGGCATTGATAATCGTGTCTGTGCCGACGCCTGTCAGCTGGTCATTGGTGAGTACAAAATCGACATTGCCGGTCTCCATGACACGATCCGTGCCGGTTCCCCCGTCGAGAGTATCGTTCCCGTTTCCGCCACTGAGGGTATCGTCCCCTGCGTCGCCTCGCAGAACATCCCAGCC
>ERZ891418.617-NODE-617-length-11788-cov-6.177704_pt1 | contig 11788 bp, 10 predicted proteins | sample MGYA00521236_ERZ891418 | MGnify/ENA primary metagenome ERZ891418 (study PRJEB32303, sample SAMEA104408696) | aquatic metagenome | biome: Brackish water; feature: Chemocline; material: water | place: Baltic Sea | collected 2014-10-18T10:34:00 | depth 100 m ... | reverse complement strand
AATTCTTCCGTTGTTATTTCTTTGCCAAGCTCAATAGCTATAGACTCCATGCCCAGACGAGCACATGCACTTTGTTTCATTTTTACGTAAGTTGCTGAAGCAGGATCAAGACCGACTAGAACAGTAGCGAGGGTCGGGACTATGCCCTCTTTTCGAAGCTCGGATACTTGTTTTTGAATCTCTTGTTCAGCAATTTGAGCAAGCACTTTACCGTCTAAAATTTTTGATGACATGGCAGCATTTTCCCATCATTAAATATTTATGCAATGGAGATTGATTATTTAAGGTTAAAACTTTAAGATCACACCCCTCGGGGTATAGCGCAGTCTGGTAGCGCACTCGCTTTGGGAGCGAGTGGTCGTAAGTTCGAATCTTACTACCCCGACCATTGTGCGCCTGTAGCTCAGTTGGATAGAGCAACGGTTTTCTAAACCGTGGGTCAGGAGTTCGAATCTCTTCAGGCGCGCCATTTATTACCTGCAGTCTCATTACCCTTAACAATCTCAAGCCCCAACTATATCAACCATAATTCGCTAAACTATTAAGCTCATAAATTCACGTGAGACTTTCCTTTATAGGTAAGGACTAAACATATAGTAAAATACAAAGATCATGATAAAAAGTAATGCAATTCTATCTTTAGTCTTTTTTCGCATCGACCATGCTCCGAGGCTTTTGAGTTGAATACTTATTAAAAATGAAAAATAGTTTATTTCAAGTAGCAGCTTTTTATAAATTCTCTACTCTTTCAAATTTAGAGCATCTCCAGGAATCTTTTTCTAATTTCCTAGATAACCAAAAAATAAAAGGCACTGTTTTACTCGCCAATGAAGGCATTAATGGAACTGTTGCGGGCAGCCCAGATGCTATCAAAGCTTTTAAACTTTACTTAGACAAGTTAAATTTACTTAGCCTCAAAGATTTTAAAATTTCCGTTTCTACAAAAGCGCCTTTCCCAAGACTGAAAGTTAAAATTAAAAAAGAAATCGTCAGCATGGGCAACAACCTTGCAAATCCACAAGAATTAGTTGGAGAATACATTCAGCCAGAAGACTGGAATCAATTTATTTCTCAAGATGATGTGCTGGTTATTGATACCAGAAATACTTACGAGTGCGCCATCGGAACTTTCAAAAATTCTATTCAACCAGAAACAACAAACTTTAGAGAATTTCCTGCGTGGGTTGATCAGCTAGAAAGCTCAAACATTAACAAAGACCAAAAGATTGCTATGTTCTGTACTGGCGGCATTAGGTGCGAAAAAGCCTCTTCTTTTATGAAGGCCAAAGGCTTCAAAAATATTCATCATCTCCAAGGCGGCATTTTAAGTTACATAGAAAAAATTGATGAATCTGAGTCTCTGTGGCAGGGCGAATGCTTTGTCTTTGATGACAGGGTGGCGCTGAATCATCAGCTACAAGTTGGATCATTCGATATGTGCCATGGCTGCAGAATGCCTATCACTGAAAGCGATCAGCTATCTACTAAATATCAATTGGGCATTAGCTGCCCCAATTGCTTTGATCACAAGACCCCGGAGCAAAAAAAACGCTATGCTGATCGGCAAAAACAGATCGATTTAGCCAAACAAAGAAATGCAAAACCTCAGGGCTCTAAGCGCCAATGATTAAATAATTTATGGTGCCTATACTCTATAGTTTTAGGCGATGCCCTTATGCCATGAGAGCCAGAATGGCAATCATTCTTTGTTCTATAGAATGTGAGTTGAGAGAAATCTTATTAAGTGACAAGCCCGAAGCTATGCTTGAGATCTCGGCTAAAGGCACGGTTCCAGTTTTGCAATTGCAAGATAGGATTCTAGACGAAAGCATGGAAGTGATTGAGTGGGCTTTACAGCAAGATTCTTCAAAATTTTATGTTTATTTAGAAGATGAGCAAAACTTATCTGATGATTTAATTGAGCTGTTTGATACTAAGTTTAAGTATCACCTGGATCGATACAAGTATGCCTCGCGATTTGAGGAGACCGCAGATGATCATCGGCTGCAATGTTTGAATCTTCTTATGCATCTTGATGATGTGATTCAATCAGATCAGTGGATCTTCGGAGGTGAGGTGAGCCTTCTGGATATTTCTATTCTGCCGTTTATCAGGCAATGTAAGATCGCAAATCCAGAGTGGTTCGAGTCTCAGGCATTCACGAAGGTTATTGGCTTGCTAAGGTATTTTGAGTCTTCGGAATTATTTCTTCTTGCAATGGAGAAATTTGAGCTATGGAATCCCTCGGATCCCAAAATAGTTCTTTTTCCAAGGTAAACAATATTTTATAGTCCAATGGAGTCGTAGCTGATAGCTATTCGATCTAGAGCAATTTTATAGGCTGCTGTCCTGAGATCTGGAATAGCATTTTCTATTTTAGCCAATCTCACTTTTTGGTATGCCTCGCAAATCATGTCATCAAGACCTGAGCGAACTAAATCAATTTCATTCACGCCTTCAAGAAATTGCTCTTTAATTTTATCTGGCATCTGCTTCCCTGTCATTGTCTCGATTGCTGTAATCAGGGTATCAAATTGATACGCATTCCTTCGTTTTTCCAGCCTGCCAAAACGAATATGCCGGAGGTTTCGAACCCATTCAAAATAACTCACTGCAACGCCGCCAGCGTTGGCCATAATGTCTGGGATAATTGTAATATTTCTCTTGATGAGAATCTCATCAGCCTCAAAGGTAATAGGGCCGTTTGCGGCCTCCACTATAAGTTTTGCTTGAATGTTTTCAGCATTGGATTCGTCAATCACATTTTCTCTTGCCGCTGGAATTAAAATATCACAATCCATGCACAGAAAACTAGCGCTGTCCTTTGCAAAGGATCCTCCTGGGCAGTTCTCAAACGTGCCTTCTTTCATGTAATAAGCTTTGGCAGCCTCAACATTCACGCCCTCAGGATTTGTTAGAGCACCGTTGTGCTCCATGATGCAAACAATCTTGCAACCATCCTCCTCGTGCAAGAATTTTCCTGCGTGATAGCCTACATTACCAAAACCCTGGATTGCTATTTTTTTGCCTTTTAAGCCTCCTTTAAAACCTGCAGATTCATAGTCTTCTTTGTGCTTAAAAAATTCTCTAATAATGTATTGGACCCCTCGGCCTGTGGCTTCAGAGCGACCAACCAAGCCACCTTTTTGGGGGGGCTTGCCGGTTACGCAAGCAAGCGCATTAATATCTGTAGGAAAAACTCTTCGGTATTCATCTGCAATCCATGACATTTCTTGGGCGCCAGTCCCAACATCTGGAGCTGGAACATTTTGAGCAGGATTAATGAGATCTCTTTTAATCAGCTCCTGAGCAAAGCGACGAGTAATTTTTTCAATTTCAGTTCTAGTCCAGTCCTTGGGATTGATTTTTAATGCCCCTTTTGAACCACCAAAAGGCACCTCAATAATTGCGCACTTATAAGTCATGAGGGCAGCCAAGGCTTCGACCTCTTCCTGTGACGATTCGATATCATATCTAATTCCGCCTTTTGCTGGTTCAAAATGCTCCGAATGAACTGATCTCCAACCTGTAAAGGTATGAATTTCATCTCTGACCTTCACCCCAAAATTGATGGTGTAAGTTGAATTACACATTTTAATTCTCTTGGCTAAACCCGGTGAAATGCTGGTGTATTGGACAGCCTTATCAAACATTTTATTTGTGCTAGTTAAAAAATCTTCTTTTACCAAAATAACCCCCTGAAAAAATATTATTATATGCTTTTTGCATCTATAATGTTTCGTTTCTTGGCGGGCGTAGCTCAGTTGGTTAGAGCGCTGGACTGTGAATCCGGAGGCCGTGGGTTCGAACCCCATCGCTCGCCCCATTTTGGATACTTTGGATACAATAATAATATGGCTAGCAAATTAAAAAAACTGAAAGATTTAGAGCGCCAATTAACTGTTTCAGTGTCAGTTGAGGAGTATGAATCCAAGTACAACACCAAGCTTACTAAAATTAAATCTAGTGCCAAGCTTGATGGCTTCCGCAAAGGAAATGTTCCTAATGATGTTTTAAAGCAACGTTATGGAAACTCTATTCATTACGAGGTTTTAAATGAATTGATTCAAGAAAGTTACCCATTAGAATTGCGAACTCAAGAGTTAAAACCTGCATCTCCTCCAGCAATCAATATAGAAAGCGAAGATCCAACAAAGCCTATCTCATATTCTGCCGTGTTTGAGGTATTCCCAGAAGTGAAGCCAAAACTTTCTAGATGGACTAGCTACGAAAAAACTGAAATCACATTGGATGACTCAGATGTTGATTTGGCAATTACCGATATTACAGAGCGATACTGCCATTGGCACAAAGCTGACAGAGCTGCCCAGGAAAAAGATCAGGTTGTCATCGATTTTGAAGGCAAGATTGAAGGCGAGGGTTTTGAGGGCAATCAATCTAAAGATTTCAAATTGGTGATTGGATCTAAATCTATGATCCCTGGTTTTGAAGATCATTTGCTAGGCAAGTCATCAGGCGATAGCTTCGCATTCAAAACCCATTTTCCAGAAGACTACTTTAAAAAAGATCTAGCAGGCAAAGAAACAGAATTTTTTATCACCTTGCATGCAGTCCAAGAGATGCATAAAGCAGCAATTAACAAAGAATTATTTCAGACTCTTGCAATGGAAGGTGTAGAGGACGAAGCAGGATTTAGAGCAGAGATTCTGAAGCGAATGAAGGGCGAGATTGGGCAGCAGGAAAAATCTCTGACCAAAGAATCACTCTATGAAACTCTTTTAAAGAGCAATGATTTTAAGGTTCCAAAAGCCACTGTGGATGAACAAGCAGACCTTATGCGCAAGGACTCCCTGATGAGAATGGGCCAAACGCCTGAGAATGCTGCGGACGATTTATTTCCGCAAGAGGACTTTTTAGAAAATGCAGAAAAAAGAGTTCGGCTGGACCTGCTCTTTTCCGCGCTCTTACAAAAGTATGAGCTAGAGGTTCAAGAAAGCGACTTAGAGGCATTTATAGAAGAAGAGGCCAGTAAATACAAAGATGCTGAGCAGTTCAAAACATGGATTCAAAGCCAACCACAGCAACTGGATCAGTACAAAATGGTTATTTTAGAAAACTTACTCATTGAAAAACTAGAATCTGACCTCAAATCAAAGGTAAAGGTAATAAAATTTTCGGAACTGGCAAATAAATAACTATGGAAACAATTAACTCAGGCTTAGTACCAATGGTTGTAGAGCAAACTCCAAGAGGGGAGAGAGCTTTTGATATTTATTCTAGACTGCTTAAAGAGAGAATCATTTTTCTAACAGGCCCAATAGATGATTATATTTCCAATCTTGTTGTTGCTCAGTTACTTTTTTTAGAATCAGAGAATCCTGAGAAAGATATCAGTATCTATATTAACTCTCCGGGCGGAGTGATCACCTCTGGACTCGCCATTTATGACACCATGCAATTCATAGCCCCGGAAGTCTCAACCCTATGCATTGGACAAGCTGCAAGCATGGGCTCATTGCTCTTGGCAGGCGGCGCTGAAGGGAAAAGATTCGCTTTGACCAACTCGCGCATCATGATTCATCAACCCCTCGGAGGCTTTCAAGGGCAAGCATCAGATTTTGAAATTCACGCCAAAGAAATGTTGCTTGTGAAACATAAAGTCAATGAAATTTTAGCCAAACATACAGGCAAGACACTTAAAAAAGTCGAGCAAGATACTGATAGAGATAATTTTCTTAATGCTAAAGAGGCGGTGACCTATGGCATAATAGATAAGATCTTAGAAAAGAGACCTCAAACTAATGGAAAATAAAGATAACAAGTTAATTTGCACCTTTTGCGGCAAAGGCCAAGAAGATGTTCGAAAACTCATTGCCGGCCCTAGCGTCTATATTTGCGATGAATGCGTAGACCTCTGCAACGACATCATTGAAGAGGAAGTTAAAACTGATGATGTGGAAGTTTTAGAAGAGCTGCCATCTCCCTTAGAAATTTTTAATCAATTAGATGAGTATGTGATTGGTCAAGAGAAAGCTAAAAAAATACTCGCCGTGGCTGTTTACAATCATTACAAGAGACTACGCTCTAATTCAAAAAAAGATGAGATCGAGCTTCAGAAAAGTAATGTGTTGCTGCTCGGCCCAACCGGTAGCGGAAAAACTCTTTTAGCACAAACGCTTGCGCGAGTCTTAAATGTGCCCTTTACGATCGCTGATGCAACCACCTTGACCGAAGCGGGTTATGTTGGTGAGGATGTTGAAAACATCATTCAAAAACTTCTTCAAAAATGTGACTATGATCCAGATAAAGCGGCCCTAGGCATTGTTTACATTGACGAGATTGACAAGATTGCCCGTAAGTCGGACAACCCCTCGATTACTCGAGATGTTTCTGGTGAAGGCGTGCAACAAGCCCTTTTAAAATTAATTGAAGGGACAGTTGCATCCATTCCGCCTCAGGGTGGGCGAAAGCATCCCCAACAAGAATTTATCCAAATTGATACTTCTAATATTTTATTTATCTGTGGCGGTGCATTTTCAGGCATAGAGGAAGTTATTAAACATAGAACTGATAAATCAGGAATAGGGTTTGGCGCAGCTGTTAAAGATACACAAGCAACAGTGACTTCTATTGTTGCGACCTTAGAGCCTGAGGACTTAGTCAAATTTGGACTCATTCCAGAATTTGTTGGCAGACTTCCAGTGATCTCGACCTTGCATGAACTCGACGAAGAGGCATTGGTTAGAATTCTTCAGGAGCCAAAAAATGCATTGGTAAACCAATATAAGTATCTTTTCGAAATCGATGGGGTTGAATTAGATTTTAGAAAAGAGGCCTTAATTGAGATTGCTAAAAAAGCTCTGAAACGGAAGACAGGTGCTCGAGGATTAAGATCGATTATGGAAGAGCTCTTGATGGATACCATGTTTGAATTACCGAATCCAGATTTAGAAAAAGTGATTGTGGATGAAAATTCAGTCATCCATTCAACAGCTCCCATTAAAGTTTTTAAATCTTCTAAGAAAAAATCTTCATCTGCTGGTTGAATTTAAAGAATTCTCCCTCATTATATTTATATGGCTAACATTAAATATGATCTTCCTTTAATTCCTCTCAGAGATGTTGTTATTTTCCCCGGGGTCGTCTCGACTCTCTTTGTGGGCCGAAACAAATCAATCAATGCCCTAAACGCTGCCATGGCTGGCGAGAAAAAAATTATTCTTGCTGCGCAAAAAGACGGCTCTTTTGACTCACCACTATTCGATGATTTATTTAAAGTGGCAACCATTGCAAATATTCTTCAACTGATCAAGCTCCCAGACGGAACGGTCAAAGTTTTGGTGGAAGGCTCTCACAGGGCTGCAATGGAGTCTTTGGAATCCGACAAGGATTATTCTAAAGTAAGAGTGAGCCTGATTCCCGAGCCTATTTTTGACCAGAAGGACGGACAGAATCTAGCTCGTTTCGTGAAGGCTAAGTTCCATGATTTTATTAAGCTGACAAAAAAAATTGCGCCTGAAGTTCTTGCATCTATAAATGCATTGGATGATTTATCAAGAATCATTGATTCTATTGCCGGTCATCTGCCTATGGATATCAAGCAAAAACAAGAGATTTTAGAAACTGCAGATTTTCAATTAAGAGCAGAGATTCTCATTGCCTTTATTGAGTCCCAATTAGATGTGATGGACATCGATAAAAAAGTTCGCAATAGAGTTAAAGGTCAGATGGAAAAATCTCAGCGAGAGTATTACCTGAATGAGCAGATTAAAGCCGCACAGGAAGAACTGGGCGATATTAACGATGAGGTCGATGAATTATCTCAGCTAGAGAGCGATATTACTAAAGCTGGAATGTCGAAAGAGGCCTTAAAAAAAGCCAACAATGAATTTTCAAAATTTAAACAGATGTCTCCCATGTCTGCAGAGGCTTCGGTTATTAGATCCTACTTAGATTGCTTGATTGACGTGCCATGGAAAAAAAGAAGCAAGGTGAAGTCTGATTTAAAAACTGCTATAGATATTTTAAATGAAGATCATTTTGGTTTAGATGAGGTCAAGGAAAGAATTTTAGAATACCTAGCGGTGCAACAGCGGGTTAAAAAATTAAAAGCTCCTGTGATTTGTTTGGTCGGGCCTCCAGGGGTGGGTAAAACCTCTCTAGGACAATCCATAGCAAGAGCCACCAATAGAAAGTTTGCAAGAATGTCCTTGGGAGGCGTTAGAGATGAATCAGAGATTCGCGGCCATCGACGCACCTACATTGGATCAATGCCAGGAAAGATTATTCAAAAACTCTCGAAGGTAGAATCAAAAAATCCATTATTCTTGCTTGATGAGATCGATAAAATGGGCATGGATCATCGAGGTGACCCAGCATCAGCTTTATTAGAGGTGTTGGATCCAGAGCAAAATAATTCTTTTTCAGATCATTACCTAGAGGTAGATTTTGATTTATCCGAGGTGATGTTCGTGTGTACTGCCAACACCTTAAATATTCCTTCGGCTTTATTGGACCGGATGGAGATCATAAGGATTCCCGGATACATTGAAGATGAAAAATTAAATATTGCTAAGCGATACCTGATCCCCAAGCAACTAGAAAGAAATGGGCTCGATGCAAGTGAAGTAAAATTAACAGACGCAACTATTTTAGATCTAGTCCGGCATTATACTCGCGAAGCAGGGGTTAGAGGTCTAGAGCGTCAAATTGCAAAAATTTTTAGAAAATCGGTAAAGGAACGAGTCCTGGCTGATCAGACAAAAAAGAACTCTCCCATTACGGTAACGCCAAAAAATCTTGAGAAATATTGTGGTGTGCCTAAATTTACATTTGGGCAGGCGGACATAGAGAATATTGTAGGCAAAGTTTCTGGGCTTGCATGGACGGAGGTTGGCGGCGAATTATTAACGATTGAGACTTCTTATGTTCCAGGCAAGGGCAGGGTCATTAAGACAGGTTCGCTGGGTGATGTGATGCAAGAATCTATTCAGGCAGCCTTAACCGTAGTTCGCTCTCGCTCAGAGAAGCTGGGAATACCTGCAGATTTTTATGAAAAATTTGACGTTCACATTCATGTGCCTGAATGGGCGACGCCTAAAGATGGCCCAAGCGCGGGCGTTGGAATGTGCACAGCCATGATCAGTGTATTCACTGGGATCCCAGTTAGATCAGACACAGCCATGACGGGCGAAATTACTCTGCATGGTCAAGTCCTAAAAATTGGAGGGTTAAAAGAAAAGCTTTTAGCTGCCAAAAGAGGGGGCATTAAGCGGGTGATTATTCCCGCAGAAAATGCTGCAGATATCAGGGAAATCCCCTCTCAAATTACTCATGCCTTAGAAATTATTCCTGTGCGATGGATTGACGAGGTCATCTCTCATGCGCTTATTTCAGAGCCCAAGCCCTTGCGAAAAAAACGTGTAACAAAAAATATGATAAAAACTAAGCCCTCAACTTCTCGCTCATCCTCCTCTCATCCCCATTAAGCAGAGGTTGAAAAGCTTGACATTTGCTTTAGATTAGCTTTTCATAGAGGAAGTTACATAATTAATTAGAGGAAAATTAAATGAATAAATCAGATCTAGTAGACGCAGTGGCTTCAGCAGCAGACGTGACTAAAGCTTCAGCAGGCAGAGCTGTTGATGCAGTGTTAGAGTCCATCGGTGACTCTTTGGGCAAAGGCGATTCAGTTTCGCTTGTAGGATTCGGAACTTTTTCAGTCAGACATAGAGCTGCTAGAGAAGGAAGAAACCCTCAAACAGGTGCATCAATGCATATTGCTGCTTCAAAAGTTCCAGGCTTTAAAGCTGGCAAAGGATTAAAAGATAAAGTTAAGAAGTCTTAATTAACTTTAGATTTCATAGTCTTTAAAAAAAGGGTGCATAAGCACCCTTTTTTTATGTATCATTGTTAGCTTTTAAAGGGGTAGTTTGGTTATGTTAGAGTCAGTTAGAAACTTCTTGTCAGGAAAAACAGTCATAGTGGTTGCGATACTTCTTGCGATCCCTTTTATATTTCTTGGGTCCACATCTCTTGGCACGACTTTCAGTAGTTACGGCACAGTCAACGGAGAGACTGTGACACAACTAGATATTAACTTAGCAACCAGCCAAGTTTCACAGAGATTGCAATCAATCTATGGCGAAGAGTTTTCTTTGGAAGATCTAGAGGAAGAGGTTTCCGTTAACCTCATCAAAAATGAAGTGATCAACCAAAAGACTTTACTGTCTCAAGCAAAAAAAATGGGGTTAAGCACCTCTGAGAAAAAAGCGAAACAAGAAATTATTAACCTCTCAATGTTCCAGGGCGATCAGGGATTTGATCAAGCCTTGTTTGAATCAACCATTAGAGCCAATGGATTTTCACCAGAAGAATATATCCGTCTTGTTCAAGAAAGCATGTCTCTCGATAGACTTGTCTCAGCCATGGGTGTCGCAGCCTTTCCAATCGAGCAAGATATGTTATCGATGGCCTCAATGCTTGAAACTTCTCGAGACATTAATTTTATTAAGATCGCTAAAGGGGCTCTCACTGACAGCCAAAAAGCTTCGCTAACAGAAGGCCAGGCATTCTATGACGCCAATCCGTTTTTATTTCTTTCTCAAGAGAAAAGAGATTTCTCATACATCGTCCTAACGTTTGATGCTTACAAACAGCAAGTGAATGTTCCGAAAGGCTACATAGAACAAGCCTATGCTGATTACCTAGATGACTTGACTGGGCAACTACAAAATCGCATCTCTCATTTAATGATTGAGAAATCTAATTATGATAATACGACTGAGGCGAAAAATAGAATCGAGCAGATACGGGCTGACATTCAAACAGGGGCAGTAACCTTTGAGGACGCTGTGATTGCTTCAAGTGATGACTTGGCTTCCAAAGACTCCTTCGGCGACCTTGGTCTTTCTGCTGGCGACGCATTTCCTGAGGAGTTTGAGGTAGCAATTGCTAGCATGTCATTAAACGACCTGAGTGACGTGATTGAGCTTGAGGATTCATTCCATGTTTTAAAGCTGACTGAAACACTCAAACCCGAGATTAAAAACTTGGAAGACATGTCAAAACAGCTTCGTGAAGATCTGGTCGAGGCTGAAGCCTTGGCATTGATGCAAGAGGACTTCTTGGAGTTAGAATCATTGGTGCTTGCCGGGGTGACTTTGAGTGAGCTTGCCGACTCTGTCGAAAGCCCGATAGCTGTCACTGGATTGCAAAATAGTGAAACCATCGCTTTAGACAATTTTAATAACTACTCATCCACAGATTTATTTAATCCAAAGGTTCTTCCCAACAAGATAGAAATCTTTGAAGGCGACGATAGCTATGCCTTTGTGATGCTGACTCAAAAGCTCGAACCAGCAGTCCAGCCTTTTGTTGACGTGGCAGAGATGGCCATCCAAGAGGTCAGAGCCCAAAAAGCCAATGAGATCATTGCTAGTGTTGCAAGCGATGCAGAAGCCATGCTTGCTGGCGCCATAGCATTGCCTGAGCTCACAGGTGTGAGCAAAGAAACATTCAAAAATGTTAAACGATTCTCTTCGCTGCTTCCATCCGAGGTGATTAGCAAGACGTTTGAATCCTCTGTGGGCTCGCTGGTAAGCAGCAGCGCTTTTAATGGCGATACTTACTGGGCGCAATCTTCAAATGAAGTGGTTCCTAGTGCAGAGGACCTAGGGGACTCTATCGAGCAATACCAAGGCTTTTATAGTGAAGTTCTAGGTCAGCAATTCTCAGGCTTTATTGACCAGGCATTCAAGAAGAATCAAAAAGTTCGTTTGGAGAACTTTACTTCAAACTAATCGGCGTATTCTTCGCTAGACATTGC
>ERZ891418.615-NODE-615-length-11806-cov-8.319717_pt1 | contig 11806 bp, 12 predicted proteins | sample MGYA00521236_ERZ891418 | MGnify/ENA primary metagenome ERZ891418 (study PRJEB32303, sample SAMEA104408696) | aquatic metagenome | biome: Brackish water; feature: Chemocline; material: water | place: Baltic Sea | collected 2014-10-18T10:34:00 | depth 100 m ... | reverse complement strand
ACTCAATGTCTGGAACGAGTGTGTTGTGACGTGTCTCGATGGTCGCATTCTCGTCGAGATCAATAAGAAAAAGGTAGGAGAGTTGACGGGCTGTACTCCCGACAAAGGGATGATCGCTCTGCAAAGTGAAGGGTCGGAGATCCACTTCCAGAGCCTTTGGCTCCGCAAGATTCCCGCGTCGAGCTGACACGTGCTTTTATTCAGCTCCGCCGGATCGAATGCCGTCCAGGTCTCGGAGTCCGCTCAACCGGGAAAACGCCAGTCTGCCGGTTGTCACTACTCGGCAAAAGTGGCTGCAGCGGGTCACTCAGCGATGACGGCCGTCAGATCGATGTTTCGCGATGTGTTCACGTCATGTCGAATGTGAACAACAATCGTTCGGCAGTTTTCGCTGCTCCTTGAAAAATCGGTTTCTCGAAACTACAACGGAGTTCTGTTCCGAGTCGCCTTCCATTGACTCCATGAGCGGCAGTGCAGAGGCCGTAACCTGATTGGATTAAACAGGTTACATATCAAATCAGGAGTACCGGTCGCACATGTGGCCGCGAAATAGAGCACGGATGTTCGCAGAGAAGGTTTCTCATGGCGAAGAAGAAGGCTGCAAAGAAGTCAGCAAAGAAGGCAACGACTGCCAAAGCGAAGAAGGCACCTCGAGCTGTGGCTCGGCCCAGCGCTGCTGCCAGAAGTCGCGCTGCGAGTCCGAAGCCCCGCAAAAAGGCGACTCCCCAGCAGATGCTCGCAACCGCAGCGAAGCTGGATCAGGATATTCTCAAGCTGATTAACCAGCGGGCGAAACTGACCGTCAACTGGATTAACGCACAGGAAAATCCGCGGAAAGCGCTGTTTTCTCCCGAGATCGATGACGAGCACATCGCCTCGCTGATTGAGAAAAACCCGGGGCCGCTGCCTGCGAATTCAATCCGTGGCGTATTTCGTCAGATACTCAGCGGAGCCCGCCGCAACGTCGGCGTTCAGCGGGTCGCGTATCTCGGCCCGGCCTTCAGCTACTCCCACCAGGCGGCGATTGAACGATTCGGCGAGTCGGCGGACCTCATTCCCGTCAGCACGATTGCTTCGGTTTTCGAAGAGGTGAATCGTGGTCACGTCGAATTTGGGATGGTGCCGATTGAAAACAGCACGGACGGCCGGATCGTCGACACGCTCGACATGTTTACTCGACTTCCGCTACGGATTTGCGGCGAGGTGCACATCAGCATTCACCACAACCTGCTGGCAAAATGCCCAAGAGGCGAAATCACAGAGATTTACAGCAAGCCGCAGGCGTTTTCGCAGTGCCGAAACTGGCTGACCCGGCACATGCCGCACGCAAGGCTGCACGACGTCACGAGTACGTCGACGGCCGCGCAGCTGGCTCGGGACAAGTTCGGTGCCGGTGCCATCGCCAGCTCACGGGCCGCCGTTGAGTATGGATTGCAGATCGTCGCGGAAGACGTTCAGGATAATCGCAACAATGTGACGCGGTTTGCCATCATCGGCGATCAGATGCCGGCTCCAACTGGACGGGATCGAACGGCGCTACTGCTGCAGATTCCGCACAGGCCAGGAGCACTCGCCGATGCCCTCGTCGCGTTCAAACAACAAAAGGTCAATCTGAGCTGGATTGAGTCCTTCCCGCTGCGGGGACCGGAGACGGGCTACCTCTTCTTCCTTGATTTTGAGGGTCACCAGAAAGAGACGAAAACAAAGCGGACCCTCGAACAGCTCGCGAAAAATGCTGTGCGACTGGAAGTCCTGGGCTCGTTCCCTCGAAGTGACATCATCTGATGCTGGCTGAGTCGGTCGAAATTCTGTTCGGCGACCAGAATTCCCGACTTCACGGTGACTGGAGTGCGTTATTCCTTGCGCTCACCGTCTGTTCCTGTTAGATTTCGCGGCTCGTTTTGACTTCAGCCGGCATCGCATTGTCGGCGAATTCGCCTTCCGGCAGCCGCGACAGCTTGATCGCTCCTGCCAGGTCACAGCCAAATCTGTGGCACCGTTTCCGATTCAGAGAGAGTTTTATGAGGCGCCCGATTCTTGCCGGTAACTGGAAAATGAACACCTGCCGCGAGTCGGCAAGGGCTCTGGCGTCCGCTTTGGCCGAGCAGGTACCGGCTTCCCGCGACGATGTGGAAGTCATTGTCTGCCCTCCCGCCGTTTACCTGGAAACGGTTCTGGCGGCAGCGAGTGGTTCTGGCCTGCAGGTCGGTGGTCAGAATTCGTCCGATCAGGAACCGGGAGGATTCACTGGCGAGACGGCCTGCGAGATGCTTACGGACCTCGGCTGCAGCAGCGTGATCATTGGTCACAGCGAACGCCGCCAGTTCTACGGCGAGTGTGATAGCGTCGTGAATTCCAAAACGAAGAAAGCACTGGCGAGCGGCCTCAAAGCGATCGTCTGCGTCGGCGAGCTGCTCGACCAGCGCGAAGCTGGCAAGACAAAGGCCGTTCTGGAATCTCAAATGACAGGCAGCCTCGCCGATCTTTCGGTCGAAGATATGGCGAATGTCGTCATCGCGTACGAACCGGTCTGGGCCATCGGCACCGGCAAGGTCGCATCCAATGAGCAGGCTGAGGAAGCTCATGCCTGCCTGCGAACCTGGCTGGAAGGTCGCTTCAATTCTGACGTCGCCGCCGCTACGCGAATCCTTTACGGTGGAAGCGTCAAGCCGGACAACGCAGCGGGACTGCTGTCCCAGCCAAACGTGGATGGAGCTCTTGTCGGTGGAGCCAGTCTGAAGCCGGAACTTTTTATCCCGATCATCGATGCCGGAGCCGCAACGGTCGCCTGACCGAAGCGTCTGATTAATCAACTTTCAAACTCTAAAACACAACAGCGTTGCAAGCAGGTCGAACCTCGCGACGCTGGTCATTGAGAATTTTCGGAGAATCGAGCATGGCCGATTTCATGATGGTTCTGTTGATGCTGATCAGCATGTTGCTGATCCTTGTCGTTCTTCTCCAGCGTGGCCGTGGCGGCGGGTTGGCTGGAGCGTTCGGAGGCCTCGGCGGACAAAGCGCATTCGGAACCAAAGCCGGTGACGTGTTCACAAAAATCACGATTGGCCTGGTGACGGTCTGGGTTCTGCTCGCTGGTATCAGCGGCATCCTGGCCCGTCAGGCGGACCCGAATTTCAAGAACAAAGACCAGCAGACAAGCACCGAGGACGGCGACGAAGAAACGTCGATGGGCGCTTCTGGTGACGAGAAAGGCTCGGACGACAAGAAGTCTGGCGACAAGAAGGACGACGCAAAAAAGAAAGCCTCTGTCGAGCCGGATGGCGATTCGAAAGTTGGCGATAAAAAGGGTACCGAAGAAAAACCCGCCTCGACTGAATCGAAAAAGTCCACCGAATAACTGGCAGCAGAATTCACGGCAGCCTTTGTGACTGCTGTTACGCAACCGGCTTTGTCTGCAGACAAAGCTCGAGAATCAAGAGGTGACTCGGTGCTGCTCAGCATGACCGGGTTTGGTAATGCGTCCGGTCAGAACGACCGCTTCAGTGCCTCTGTGGAAATCAAAGCGGTGAATAATCGCTACCTCAAGGTTTCCCAGAAGTTCCCGGAAGTGCTTGCGCCGCTGGAACCTCAAATTGAAAAAGTCGTGCGGTCGGCAGTCGCCCGAGGCACTGTCAATGTCGCAATTCAGTTCGCGCCGATCGGCCAGACCTCACGGTTTCGAATCGTTCCGGAAGTTCTGCGGGCTTACTGGCAGCAGCTTCAGGAAGCGGGAGTTCCCGCGCCGCAGTCTGCCGACAAACTGTTGTCTCTGCCCGGTGTGATCGCCGATGCGCTGGCCTCAACCGTCGACATCGATCAGGAATGGCCTCTCGTCGAGGAAACGATCAAGTCCGCATTGCAGAAGCTGCACGAGTTTAGAACCCTCGAAGGCGACTCGATGCGGAACGACCTGGCTCAAAACTGCCAGATCATCGCCGATCACCTCGACACGGTCTCCGAGCACAGTCCGAAAGTGGTCACGGCGTACCGGGACAAAATCCTCGATCGTGTTCGCGACCTCCTCGGAGAAACCGGCGTCAGCGTTGAGGCCAACGACCTCATTCGCGAGGTCTCAGTCTTCTCGGACCGGTGCGACATCAACGAAGAAATCACTCGACTGCATTGCCATATCGACCAGTTCGGGCAGGTGATGGACTCAGACGAATCTCAAGGCCGCAAGCTGGATTTCCTGACACAGGAAATGTTCCGGGAGATCAACACGATCGGCTCCAAGGCCAACGACGTGCAGATTGCTCATCACGTCGTCGAGATGAAAGCGGCGGCCGAGAAGATGCGGGAAGTGATTCAGAACGTCGAGTAGTCGTCGAGTAACTGAGTCGAAGCCACGAGTGTTTTTCAGGAAGAGAGTTCATGTCGGACGGCGATCGCATGCTTGTTCTTTCTGGGCCAAGCGGCAGTGGCAAATCGACAATCGTCAACCGGGTGATCGCCGAGTCATCGGTGAAGCTGATGAAAATGGTCTCGGCCACGACGCGACCTCCCCGCGAGGGCGAAGTCGACGGCGAGGCCTACTGGTTCCTGTCCGACGACGAGTTCACGCGGCGGCGGGAAAACGACGAATTCATTGAGTACGAAGAAGTGTTCTCGCAGGGTTACTGGTACGGGACTCTCAAATCGGAACTGGCTCGCGCAGCAGAAAATTCCGCGTGGGCCTTCCTTGAGATCGATGTCCAGGGGGCTCTTCGAGTGATGGATCAGTACCCGCAGATCGTCTCGATTTTTCTGACGACGCCATCGGAAGAAGTTTTCGAGCAACGATTGCGGGACCGGGGAACGGAATCGGAAGTCGTCATCCAGAAGCGACTGCAGCGGGCCAGGACCGAACTGGAATCCGCTCATCGCTACCGGCATCAGGTGTGTAACGATACGCTTGACCGGGCTGTCGCAGAGATCATCGAGATTGTTGTCTCGAGGGAGGCTGAGCTGAATGCTTGAAGAATTCAAAGAAGAAGAAATCGTCAACAAGGTGGGCGGACGGTTCAAGCTGTCAACGCTGATTCAGAAGCGACTCGTCGCACTGAACCGCGGAGCCCGACCGCTGATCGAGCTGCAGACGAAGAACCACATGGAAATCGTCGTGGCCGAAATCATGAACGACAAGATTTTCCTGGACGGTTCAGGAAAACTTTCGGTCAACGAAGACGGCACACCGATCGAACCGAACGTTGCGCAGAGCGACGCCGGACCGTCTCTGGAAGATCTCCTCGGCTGAGTCTCCTCGGCTGAGTCTCCTCGGCTGAGGACTCGAGGACTCGTCCATCGAAAACAAAAAACAGCCGGGTTGCCATCTGGCATCCCGGCTGCTTTTGTGCGCCGATCGAAGTTTCGACCCGTTCGTTCACGACATCAAAGTGACACAGAGGCAACCACTTTCGGACAGGCCGCATAGCCGTCCGGGTGCGTCTGAAACCACTGCCAGGCGCTCGCCACGATGTCGTCGAGGTTTGTGATCTTTGGCTTCCAGCCAAGTTCTTTGCGAATGAGATCCGCATTGGCAAAGAGCTCGGGCGGATCGCCAGGACGCCGTTCGCCGAAAGTCACGTGAATCTGCTGCTCGGTCACGCGGCGAGCTGACTCGATGACTTCGTTGACCGAGTAGCCGTGGCCGTTGCCCAGATTGAAGAAGCGGGCATGCCCCGCCCTTTGAGATCTCATCGCGAGAATGTGAGCTTCAATCAGATCCTCAACGTGGATGTAGTCGCGAATGCACGTTCCGTCCGGCGTCGGGTAGTCCGATCCGAAAACCGTAATGCTGTCGCGAAAACCGAGGGCCGTCTGCAGAACGAGCGGAATGATGTGCGTTTCCGGATGATGGTCCTCACCAATCGTTCCATCCAGAGCCGATTCCGCCACGTTGAAATATCGCAACGCAGTAAAGCAGAAGCTGGCATCCGACTGCTGCTTGTCCCGCAGAATCCGCTCAACGAACAGTTTCGACCAGCCGTACGGATTGATGGGTTGCTGGTGTGTCGACTCGACGATCGGCAGGTGATCCGGCTCGCCGTACGACGCGCAGGTCGAGCTGAAAACGAATCGTTTCACTCCGGCCGCGTCCATCGCCTTGAGCAGTTTCGTCGTCGCGCCTGTGTTGTTTTCGTAGTAGTCAAGCGGGACGGATACGGACTCGCCAACGTAACTGAACGCGGCAAAGTGCATCACGTCGGAAACGTCATGTGATCTCAGAATGTCGGTCATCCAATCGACATCTGCGATGTCCACGTTGTAAAACGTCGCGTCTGGATGAACGGCTTTGCGATGACCGCGCGAAAGATTGTCGACCACGACGACGTCATAACCTCGCTTGATCAGGATTTTGACGGCGTGTGACCCGATGTAGCCGGCACCACCTGTGACAAGAATGGACATCTTTCGTCTCCCGTAAGGCGGGTCGAGCAAAGCGAGCCGCACCATAAAGTGGATTCAACAAAGTGGATTCAACAAGCGAAACGGCTGTGCTACTCCAGATGCTCCAGCAGCAGTCGCTCCAGCGTCGCGGCTTCGCGATCCGTGTGATGCTGAAGTTTGACTCGTTCGTGCCCGGCCCAGCTCGTTGAGCCGATCGCCGTCTGCCTCAAGCAGTTCCCGCAGCGCCCGTACCAGGTCTTCCATGCAGCCCGACGGGATGACCCATCCATTCTCACCGTTGCGCAGCAGTTCCGGGATTCCGGCAATTGACGTACTGACCACCGGGCGGCCGAGAGCGAGAGCTTCCATGATTGCGACAGGAAGTCCTTCGGCGAACGAGGGCAGGACCATGCCGCGTGACTCGATGAGGTGGCGACGGACTTCCTTTTCGCCGATCCAGCCGGTGATCTCGACGTGATCTTCGATGCCGAGTTCTTCGATGCGAGCTTCGATCGCGTTTCGCATTTCTCCGTCGCCACACAGGACGAGGGTGACATCGAGCCCTTGCTCAACCAGTTGATGAACTGCGTCTATCAGGAGCAGTTGCCCTTTCTGTCCGGTGAGGCGGCCGATGCAGACCAGCTTGCGGCTGTCTGGATCGACCGGGTGAATCTCTCTCAGAAAGTCCTCGCCAATCGTGCAGCGGACAACGTGCAGCTTTCCCCAGTGCTTGTAGTCGACCCAGCGGCGAAGCTGGCCGGTGGCGAAATGACTGATCGCGACAGTGAATCGTGACTCAGCCACTTTCTCGCCGAGGCTGAATGTGCGCGGGCCATCGAACTCGCCGGGTCCATGAATCATCAGGCTGTAGCCGGGCCCGCCCAGCTTCTTGATCATCAGCGCGACGTCGGCAGCGTTCTTTCCAAAATGAACGTGAATGTGCTCGACGTTGTCCCGCTTCAGGACGGGCAGCAGCGACGCCGCCTCAACCAGATAGGCCAGGTGTTTGATCCAGCTCCGGTCGCTGGCCTTCCACAGTTTGAAAGTTGTCCGAAGTGCATCGACGAATCGACCGGGCCGAGTGATCGCGGCTTTGATCGTCGAGACGATCATGCCGAGCTTTGACTGGTTGAGGCAGATGGTCGTCTTTGCCGCCTCAGCCTTGTCAGCGGGATCGACGCAAGTCGCCAGCGCGTCCGGGATTGAGAGACGCTGGATCTTGTGGCCAAGATTCTCGACGGCGAGCAGTTCCCGCCGCACGAATGTGTGACTCGCTTTCGGGTACTCGGTGGTGAGGTACGCCAGCCGGAGCGTTCGTTTTGCGGTCTTCGGCTTGTTGTCCTCGCCGAGTGTTCGGATCTGGCCGAGCTCGTGATTCGACAGTCCGGTGCGCAGTGTTGCTGATTCTGTCACTTTGATTTCCTTTGGTCGTCGCCAGCTGGCGTCGGTTGGCGAGCTCCGCAGGGTGCGTCGCGACGCACCCTGCTTGTATTCAATGAGTGTTGACTGGCGGTGAAGCAGGCGTCGCGTCCAGTACTTAGCGATGCCTGTCAGCTGAGCAAACTTGCCAATGAGGACAAAACTTGCGTAGCGACCGGAGTTCGATTTTGAATCTCCACGCGCGACGCGGTCTCGTCGAATCCTGATCCACTGTCGGCCGTACGTGACCAGAGCGAGCACGAGCGCCGCTCCGTAAGTGGGAACAGCGAGTGCGAGAACGAGCCGTCCCATTCCATGTCGCACAGTCGGTTGTAAATGGTCGAGTCGGGAAACCGCTCACGCCGACGGCCGCAGACGATCGCGGTCCGTTCATTTTTGTTGATCGTCCGCCAGGCGGCTTCGAGCCAACCGTCAATCACGGCACAGTCGCCGTCGATGACCTGAACGAATTCCGTCCGAGCAGCAATTTCACGCAATGCAGCAATGCCCTCGTTACGGGCCCGCGCGGCGGTAAACGGGCGCGACAGGTCGAGGTTGACGACGTGAACTCCAAGCGACTCGGCGAGCTCAACGCTACCGTCGGTTGATCCGGAGTCGACGTAAACGACCTGACCGACTCGATCGACAAGCGACTGAAGGCACCTGCGAAGACGCTCGCCTTCGTTTCGACCGATCGCCACGGCACCAATTGTGGCTCGACACTCCGCGTCGAGAGCCGGGGCGGTCACGCCACGGAGTGGTGCGCCACTCTCCTGGCCGCCTGGAATCGAAGATTCCGGCGGGCCATCGGATACGAGTTGGAGGGCGGTCGTTGTCATGTCAGATTGATCGATCGAGTGGCGGAGGGGCTCGCTTCGCTCGGCCCACCCTGCGGGTTACGTGCCGAGAACTTTCGGGCGGCGGCCGGTCGCCCGGAGCCAGAGAATGTTCAACATCGTTCTGGCATGGGCGAACTCGACGCGCCGGCTTTTGCGGATTGTCGCGCGGAGGCTTGTGCGGAAGACGTCGAGGAAGTCCATCAGGCAGATCGCCGCGTACTCCCTGACCGGCCGGTGGGTGCAGAACCAGTAGTGCCGGCCGTAGGTGTACCAGGCGTGAAGGTCCGGTCGACGGGATGCGTCCGGCCCGCCGCCGCTGGCTCCGCCGTAATGCTGGATGCAGGCGTTCCTGACGACTCGCAGTTTCCAGCCGGTCTTCAAGAGGCGGCTCGAAAGGTCCGCGTCTTCCCAGTAGATGAACAGTTTGTGTTCGAATAGCCCGCCCGCCTGCTCGATCGCTTCGCGCCGCAGGATCAGGCACGTGCCGGCCAGCCAGGAGTCATCTTCCTCTGCTTCTTTCTGGTAGAGCGATTTCGCCCAGAAGAATTTGCGAGTGACATCGCCGACTGTCGGGGTGAGTGTCTGCGGTGCGTTGGGACCGCGGGGCTCGTTCGAACGTAGGTCGAGGATCCGGTGAGTCAATAACTTCCGACCCTGCTGGATCGAACTCCTGACGAAGTGGGAGAAAGGCTGCGGCCGCGGAGCGATTCGCCTCAGGGAATTCCCTCCCCGATGAAGGGAGCTGCCTGCAAATGTCGATACGCGGCCGGCTGTTCGCTGAGCTTCTTCTGACGTGACCTATGTTGGCGGAGATGGATTGACGCTCCGGCGACTTCCTCAGCCTCGGCAGTGCTCATGAGAAATCACAGGGAGAGAAATCACAGGGACAGGCATGTCTGAAAATACAATCGAAGTGCCACGCGACACGATGCCGGATCAGGTCACGATGCCGGATGAGGCTGTGCGGGATCTGCAACGCTCTCTGCGCGGACACGGGAGACCAGCGCCGGACCTCAACGTTCCGACGAACCGGGCACTGCTCGAGGATCTCGACCGACGATTTGCAACGAGCGACGGCGCCCGGCAGTTTCTCAGAGCGAAGTTGCGCTACCTCCGCAAAAAGCTGCTGTGGACTGTTGTGATCAACGGGGCGCGATTCATCAAACGCACTGTTGACGTGTCCGTTTCAGTGGTCGCGCTGATCCTGCTGGCGCCGTTGTTTGCCGTCGTGGCGGCGGCCATTCGGCTCACCGATCACGGCCCGGCCATCTTCTGGCAGAAACGCGTAGGCAAATGGGGACGCGAGTTCGACTTTCCGAAGTTTCGTTCGATGGTGACTAACGCAGAGGAGCTCAAGCAGCAGCTTCTTCAGCAGAACGACCATGAGGGTGGCAGCGTCACCTTCAAAATGAAACGCGACCCGCGGATCACCTGGATCGGCCGGATCATTCGCAAACTGAGCATCGATGAGCTGCCGCAACTGTGGTGTGTGCTTAAAGGTGAGATGGCACTGGTTGGCCCTCGCCCGCCCGTCCCGATGGAAGTCGCCGAGTACACGCTCGATGATCGCCGCCGACTGGATGCGACTCCTGGCCTGACATGCATCTGGCAGGTCAGTGGTCGAGGCGACATTCCGTTTGACGAGCAGGTGCAGCTCGACGTGCAGTACATTGAAAGTCAAAGCCTGTAGTTTGATATCAAACTGCTGTTTCAAACAGTTCCGGCCGTGCTGCTCGGAAAGGGGGCCTACTGATGCAGACCTCATCCCATACGGCTGCCGAGCTGGATCGGATTCTCGATGGAGCGAAGCTGTCTCACACGAGCGCTTCCAGCGACGACTCTGCGTCAGCGATCTGTGTTACGCGAGCAGTCATCGTCACCGGCGAACGAGAGTCGTTTGACCCGGCGATGTTTCCCGCGGCGCTCGCGACGATCGTCGACAAGCCGTTCGTGCAGCACGTCATCGAGTCACTCATCCGACAGGGCATCACCGAGTTCGATGTCGTCCCGGGAACGCAACCGGAGAAGATTGAGGCGCTGCTGGGCCACGGCTCGCGCTGGGGAACGTCGATCCGGTTTCACCTGCCAGGACCAGCCGGCTCAGCATGCCAGATCATCCGAAGAATGTTTGCCGACGATGAATCACCCGTTGTGTTTGTATCGGGAGAGAGGTTCTACCCCGGTTCGATTTCACTGCTCACAGCAGACGGGACCCGACTGCCGGCCGCGTACACGCTTCAAGGCGTCGGCTGCGAATGGGCTGGTATGGCCGTCGTACCCGGAAGCGAACTCGCCGGGCTGGCGTTCACAAAGAGCTCAACGGATCTCGAATTGTCGCTGCTGACGGTCTGTCATTCGCGAGGCCGCACGATCGAGGTGGAAGCCTCGCTCGATGTGACCACGGGAGCGCGACTGCTCGCAACGCAACGACGCGTGCTGAATGGTGAGTTCCCTGAGCTGATTCGACATCCGGGTGATCCGAAAAACCGGGTCTGGATCGGCCGCAACACCACCGTGCCGGCCAGCGTGAAATTAACGGGACCGGTCCTGCTGGGTGAGCGTGTCGACATTGGTGAAGGGGCTCAGATTGGCCCGAACGTCGTGATCAGTTCGGGCTGTGTCATCGACCAAGGCACCATCGTTGAATCCTCACTCGTCCTTCCACAAACGAGCATTGGCGAGCAACTGGAACTGCGCGACTCGATCGTCAGCGGCCGGCGAATGTTCAACACGCGCCTCGGAGCGGCTCTGGATGTTCCTGATGAGTTTCTCATCGGTGATCTCAACGAAAAACTCGTCCTGCATTCCGCGAGCCGTTCGTTGTCTCGATGTGTCGCGTCCGTACTGCTTGTTGTGTGTACTCCGATCATCGCTTTGACATGGTGCGTTCTGCGGATCGGCGGGTCCGTCGTCACCAGGCGGAAAGTCGTCCGACTCACCTCACAACGACGGCAGGGCCATGCGGAATCACTGTCGCTGATTTCGTTTCGCGGTCGAACAGGCCAGCCAGGTTCAACAATGTCGCGGCGAGCCGTCTGGCGACACCTCTTCTGCGAACTGCTGCCCGGCCTGATCCATATCGTTCGAGGTGAACTCGCTTTTACGGGAGTCACGCCGGCGACTCAGAAAGAAATTTCATCGATGCCGGTCGAGTGGCGGCAGTTGTACCTGTCGTCCCAGGC
>ERZ891418.612-NODE-612-length-11853-cov-5.011104_pt1 | contig 11853 bp, 10 predicted proteins | sample MGYA00521236_ERZ891418 | MGnify/ENA primary metagenome ERZ891418 (study PRJEB32303, sample SAMEA104408696) | aquatic metagenome | biome: Brackish water; feature: Chemocline; material: water | place: Baltic Sea | collected 2014-10-18T10:34:00 | depth 100 m ... | reverse complement strand
GAGTTCATCCAGCATGTTGAGCTCGCAGCCTGAGCGCTATGTCAGGGTTACACCCTTCAGGAACTCCTCGGGTACGTATTCGAGGTATTGAATTTCCGATCTGTTGCACCCGTGCCACATTTCAATCTCTTCTTGCGGCTCGTCGAGGAGTTCGGGGATCAGGTATACATTGAGCAACATCGTATGCTGCAGCTTCGACCGGGCCGCATCCTTGTCGCCCGATCGGTACAAAGCCAGACTCCAACACAGGTGGTGCCCGGCTTCTCCCGAATCGTCGGGAAACTCCGCCTCGTACCATCGATACGCATCGATAGCGCCCTCTAGATCGCTCATCAGCAGGTACAGTGGGCCAAGAAAGTACCGCTTTCCGGCACCGTCATTGATCATGCCGAAATCGGCCTTTTCCCCGCGAAGCTTACGCTCGTACCGTCGAATTCGCGCTCGAATCTTCTTGGGGTCCTCCGGGAAGTCCAACATTCCGACCAAGGTGCCCTCCAATCACGCGCATGCCGAACATGACACGGCACGGTTCTTCTCAAGCCTGATTTGTCGACTAGTGACTCGCGCGGCCTCGAGATCGTCCGGAATCCGGCCGCCAGTTCCGAAGTACACCTCCTCCGGCGTCTGCCCCTGGAACGCAGAATGTGGAATCCGACCGTTGTGCTCCGCGACGTAGAACTCGACGAGCTTCTCTACTCGTGAGACGGAGTCGAGCGTGTTCATGAAGAGCCACTGGTGCTTGATCGCTCTGAACCACGACTCGATCATCGAGTTCGAGAACATGACATCGGTCATTGCGAGCAATCGTTGCAGAGTCCCGTTCTTGATGAACTCGTCGACTTCGCTGTTGAAGTTCTCACTTCCGCCGTCCACGAGCAGACTCGGAGAGCCCTCTGACGGATCGACATGCTTTGCGGCCTCGAGCAAGATCGCGACGGTGTTCGCGGGCTGCAGTCGATCCGAGACTTTCCACGATAGAATGCGGCGAGAGAAGTTATCGATCACGGCATGGAGGTAGACCTTGGATCCGTCGATGAGCCTGATCACCGTCGCGTCGACGTGCCAGATCTCGTTCGGCTGAGCCGCACGAATCCCGATGGTCGGCTTATCCGGATGCACGCGCGCTCGCGGCCTACGCCAACCATGGCGACGAACCAACCGGTGCCATGTGGACGCCGAAGCGAAGACTGTGCCGAGTCTTTGCGCAAGCACGGCGAGTGCCCCGGTTGGAACATGACGGAACTCCTCGGCCGTCACCATCTCCTTGATCTCTCGCACCTCGTCTCTCGTCAGCTGACGCGGGTTCGTCCGCGGACAGGACGATACATCATCCAGCTCGCACTCTGACTCGCGACGCCACGAATGGAAACGAGAAGACGACAGCCGAAGAAGGCGTAGACAGGAACGCAAACCTAACACTCCTCGAGAGCGCTCAATCGCTCGCAGAAGCAATGCCTTCTTCCACGCTTCGGCAACACGACGTCGATTCAGGGTGAATCCGGAGACCTTGAGGAGGACGACCACCATTCGTAGGGTCGCAACGAGGCGCTCGTTCCGTTCCCGCAAGATCGCGATGGTACGTTGCAACTCCTCGACCCCGTCCGACGTCGCGCAGCACGACACCACCTCCCCCGCCGCAGACCGTAACCACCCTCTTGCTGTCGACTCCGGAACGCCCAGGTCCACCGCTGTCCGGATGTTTCCCGTCGATTGGAAAAGGTCCCTCAACCGGTGATCGTACGTCCGTTGAATGCGAGCTGGCTTGGTCATGCCACCGATGATACCGACCGTCCCATCAGGCCAGCACCTTGGAGGCGCCACTCCCCAGTGGTACCCTCCGCGAGTAGTCGCGGAAAAAGTCCAGAAGGTGGTGACGCGCAGCTCCCCTGAGGAGCAGAGCATACCCGCCGCAAAATCGAGCCTCGTCCAGCCCCGTTTCAAGACGGAGTATTGCGTCACGAACTGGCGCGCCACGATCAGAGCCAATTCGCAACTGACTTGCAGCAGGGTTGGGTCGGTGCGTCTTGAGGAGACATGAAACGACGCCCTGGTGAGTGGCGGCGTCCACTGCAGCGACTTTCGCTAGTCCCCTTCAGCGAGGTCGCCGAGGAGGTCGGTCGCCCACAGGCTCGACAACTCCCAATGGGCGTCGAGAGCGCCTGACTCCAACCACGCTCTCGCTTCCTCGACAGTTTCGGCCGTCAGTAGGAGCAGGACTTGGCCTTCGCGTTCCCCCCCGAGCTCGCCGGCGCAGATGATCTGCCCGTTCCCTTCGCGAAGACGCAGAGCATCGCGTGCGCGTCCTCCCAGCTCACCGATGGCCATCACATAGGCCGCCGGTACGAAGGGCGCTCCAGCTGCCTTTCCTCGTTCCAGTTCTGCGCGCATCGGGCGCAGATCGACATCGGATCGCCACGGCATGAGCTTCAATTCAAACAGCCCCGCGACGATGGACGGGTCTGCTTTCACAAGCTCGTGCGCCTGATCAATGTCGATCGAGTCAAGAACGTAGATCCCTCGCCAGCTTTCATGCGCACGCGGTTCGCCGAACGGAGCAGCCAGCAACAGGGTCCCTTCTGCTCCCAGTTTTTCGATGTGCGCTCGGTGACCCGCCGAGGCTTTTGCAACTGCAGTCTCGTCCAGCTCACTTGCCCGCGCGCCAGACAACAGAATCGCGAGGGTGTAGTCGTTGACGCCCCGACCCGTCGGATTGCTTGCCGCGCAACCCGCAAGAAGAATCACAAGTCCGATAGCAATGGTTCTCAATCCAAATCTCCTCTGGGTCGGGCAGGTAGACCACTGGACGGTTTTGGTGGGCGCGCGCACGTCGCGTAGAAACAGTGTACGTGCACGTCGCGACTGCAGAAAGTGGTTGTGAGCTCGGGTCCCTACGCGGCTTTTCCGCCACTTCCGTTGCTCTCGGGTCACTCCGGAGTACGATCGTCTCCCCCACTCCGGACGGGAGCCCCCGATGACGCGGCCGCCGAAGAGCTCCGTGAGTCAGCCGCGCCCCGAGGGCGCGACTAACGCCGTCCTCGCTGCCACCGGGCTCACCAAGGTCTACAGCATGGGTGAGGTCGAAGTCCACGCCCTACGCGGCGTCGACTTTCAGCTTGAACCCCAGGAACTCGTCGTGCTCCTCGGCCCTTCGGGAAGCGGCAAGTCGACACTGCTCAACATCCTCGGCGGTCTCGATGTTCCGACCGCAGGAACCGTGCGTTACCTCGATCAAGATCTCACAGGCGCCGACGAATCCGAGCTGACCGACTACCGCCGCGAACACGTCGGGTTCGTCTTCCAGTTCTACAATCTGATTCCGAGTCTCACCGCCCTGGAGAACGTCGCTCTGGTTACCGAAATCAGCAACGATCCGTACCCTCCGGAAGACGCGCTCGCGCTGGTCGGTCTCACCGAGCGGCTCGATCACTTTCCGAGCCAACTTTCCGGCGGGGAACAACAGCGCGTTGCGATCGCCCGGGCCATCGCGAAACGCCCCCAAATTCTCCTCTGCGACGAGCCAACCGGGGCGCTCGACATTCAAACCGGGATCACGGTGCTCGAAGCGATCGAGCGGATCCACCGCGAGACCGGCACGGCCACGGTAGTGATCACGCACAACCGCTCGATCGCCGACATGTCCGATCGAGTCGTGCAAATCGCGGATGGACGCGTCGCGGAGGTGAGAAGCAATCCTCATCGGAAGCGACCCGAGGAGCTTTCGTTGTAAAGGGAGAACCGAACCTACAGAAGAAGGGGACGAACCGGCGAAAGGGTCTCAGCGCGCTCCACCGCAAACTGCTCCGTGAACTGTGGGGGAACCGGGGGCCCTTGTTTGCAATCGGTCTCGTCATCGCGAGCGGGATCTCCACTTGGGTAACCAACCGAAGTGTGCTCAGTTCGCTCCAAGGGGCACGAGCGCGCTACTACGAGACGTACAACTTCAGCGAGATTTTCTCCTCCCTCGTCCGCGCACCGGACCGCCTCGCCCGCCGACTCGCCGCCGTACCCGGAGTCGAGAGCGTCGAGACTCGCATCGTCGCGACCGTCATTCTCGATGTCCCCGGCGTAACCGAACTCGTCACCGCCCGCCTCATCTCTCTCCCTGATACGGGGGCCCCCGAGCAGAATCAGATCTTCTTGGAGGCGGGGCGCCTACCCGAACCTGGGCGAGAAAACGAGGTCGTCGTCAGCGGAGTGTTCGCCGCGGCAAACGCACTCGAAGTCGGGAGTACTTTCAGTGCACTCATCCACGGCCGCTATCGCACCCTGCGCATCGTCGGAGTGGGCATGTCCCCCGAGTTCGTCTATGTCGTGAAGCCAGGGAGCTTGGTTCCCGACAACCGCCTGTACGGATTGGTGTGGTTGCGGCGCCCCGCGCTCGCCCACGCGTTCGACCTCGGCGGGGCGTTCAACGATGTCGTCGCCACCCTCGAACGCGGCGCGACCCCCCGGTCTGTGATCACTGCGTTCGATTCCATCCTCGAGCCGTACGGGGGCCTCGGCGCTTATACGCGCACCGATCAATTCTCCAACTGGTACCTCGAATCTGAGTTTCAGCAGCTCGAAAAAATGGGAACGTTCATCCCGATGATCTTCTTGGGAGTCGCGGCGTTTCTCCTCAACGTGTTCCTCACCCGGCTCCTCGCCCAACAACGCGAGGCGATTGCAGTCCTCAAGGCGTTTGGATACCGCAATCGGCAGATCGCGGTGCACTTCCTCGAACTGGTCGCGCTGATCGTTGTCATGGCCACCTTCTTCGGGACCTTGGGGGGACGGGCGGCAGCGTCTGCGATGGTCTCCCTCTACAGTCAGTTCTATGTCTTCCCCGATCTCCATCTCGAAGTCGCACCGGAACACATCCGAAATGCCGCGTTGATCGCCGGGCTCGCCGCGATCGCCGGTACATTTCGGGCGATCCAGCGCGCGATCAGGGTGCCTCCCGCCGAAGCGATGCGCCCGCCGACCCCGACCCAGTTCACCTTCGCGTTCTGGGAGCGACTCGGTATCGGTCGGCGCCTCCCGGTCGCCGCGCGCATGGTTCTCCGAAGCGTAGCCCGACAACCGATGAAATCGGCGCTATCGGTGATCGGTATCGCGTGCGGCACGTCACTGCTCGTCACCGGCAACTCGATGATGGACTCCATGGATTTTGGGATGGACACGGAATACCAGCGGGTTCACCGCGAAGATGCGACCGTACAACTGATCCAGCCGCGATCGCGCACCCGCGCTGCGGTCGAAATCGAGCACCTTCCCGGCGTGCTCACCGTCGAACCCTTTCGAAACGTTGCCGTTCGGCTGCGTCACGAGCACCGCGAGCGACGGATCAACCTCGAGGGAGTTCCGCACGGGCGCACCCTGGGCCAGCTTCTCGACACCTCCCTGCGGCCGGTCGAGATTCCCAAAGAGGGGCTGCTCATCTCCGAGAAGCTCGCACAGGTCCTCGGCGTCGAGATCGGCGACCGCCTGCGCGTCGAGGTCCTCGAAGGAGATCGCGCAGTCCGAGAGATTGTGGTCGCCGAAACGATTGCCACCTACTTCGGAATGGGCGCGTATCTCGAACTCGACGCGATGAACCGCCTCCTCGGGGAAGGCGCGGCGTTGACGGGGGCGCTTGTCGCACTCGACCCCGCTCGCGACGAAGACTTGAACGCACTGCTCAAAGAAACCCCAGCGATTGCAGGCATTTCTCGGCGCTCGGATAGCATCCGTAGCTTCGAAGAGACGGCGAAGAAGAGCTTCAGTGTGATGAGCATCTTTACGTACACTTTCTCCCTCGTGATCGCTCTCGGCGTGGTCTACAACAACGCTCGCATCATCTTGTCGGAGCGCAGTCGTGAGCTCGCGAGCCTGCGGGTGCTCGGCTACCGGAGGAGAGAGATCTCTGCGATCTTGCTCGGGGAGATCGGTTTGCTCACGGGACTCGGCATCCCGCTCGGCCTCGGGCTCGGAGCCGCGCTCTCGTGGATTCTCATCACGAGTTTTGACTCGGAGCTGTATCGACTCCCCGTTGTCATCGACGCGAGCACCTTCGGGGGGGCGGTGTTGACCATTGTGGTCGCAACCACGCTGGTCGGGCTTTGGGTACGACGGCACCTCGACAAGCTCGATCTCGTCTCGGTGCTGAAGACGCGTGAGTAGCGGAAAAGTGCTTGTGAGTCGTAGTCTCAGGCCTTGAACTCGAACGAAGTGCGAGCGGAACCGGAGCAGGCGATGAAGAAGTGGCTGATCGTCGGAGCGATCGTGGTGGTTGCGTTGGTGGCGTCTTCATTCCGGCCGAAGGCGATCCGCGTCCAGACAGTCGCGGTGAGTCGCAAAGCGCTGGAAGAGACCCTCGAAGAAGAGGGGCGAACCCGGGTGCGCGAGCGGTATCCGGTTCTCACCCCGTTGGCGGGCAACTTGCGCCGAGTCACCCTCGAGGCAGGAGATCTTGTCGTTGCGGGAAAAACGGTGATTGCGACGATTGACCCGCCGGCGGCCGGACTGCTCGATGCGCGCACGGTCGAAGAAACGCGAGCGCGCATCGGTGCGGCAGAAGCGGCGCTCGGAGAAGCGGAGGCGCGCGTCGAGCAGGCGGAGGAGCAGCGTCGCCTCGCGGATTTGGAGTACATCCGAGCGCGAGAACTGGTGGCGTCTGGCGACGCGCCGGTCAGCCAGCGCGACCTCGCCGAGCGAACTCTACGTGGACTCGAAGGGGAAGCTCGGCGCGTGGTGGCCGCCACACTGGTTGCCGAGCAGGAATTGCGCGGAGCGAGGGCGACCTTTGCCAAACAAGTCGTGGCCACCGGGGGCGACGATATAGAGACGAGCGCACTAGAGACGAACACACCGGTCGAGGTGCGCTCTCCGATCGACGGTCGCGTTCTTCAAGTGATGCGGGAAACCGAAGGGCCGGTGGCGGCGGGAGTCGCGTTGGTCGAGCTCGGCGATCTCCGCGATCTCGAGATCGTCGCCGATTACTTGACCTCCGACGCGGTGCAGATCAGATCGGGGATGCCCGCGCGTCTCGAAGGGTGGGGGGGAGCCACTCTCTCCGCCCGCGTACGGCGCGTCGAACCGAGCGGAGTTACCAAAGTCTCCGCGCTCGGAGTGGAGGAGCAGCGCGTAGACGTGATCCTCGACCTCGATGACGCAGGTCTCGCGACCAACTCTGTGAATACCGGTCTCGGCGATGGCTTTCGGGTCGAAGTGCGGGTGGTGACATGGAGTGCGGAGAGCGTCCTCGTCCTCCCGGAAGGTGCACTGTTTCGTGGGAGCTCCGGAGACGGCTCGTGGGCGGTCTTTCGCTTCGAGACCGGCCGTGCAGTCGAGACGCCGGTGCGCATCGGCCATCGCAATGGACTCCAGGCAGAGATCCTCGAGGGAGTTCGCGAAGGGGAGGAGATCATCGTGCACCCGCCTGACGCGATCGAGGATGGGGTGCGGATTCGAGTGCGGGCCACTGAGGGCTAAATCAGAGGTCACGATTCGGGGTACCCCAGCAATCAGTGCGGTCTGTCGTGCCCTCTGATTTAGTGGCGCGAGTGCCTGCTCTCTCAGACCGCCCCGATCGCTCGCTCAAAGTCTTCGATCAGATCCTCGACCCCTTCGATCCCCACCGACACGCGCACCAGCCCATCGGTCACCCCCGCCGCCGCCCGCTCCGCGGGGGTCAACCCCGCGTGGGACGTGGTCGCCGGGCGCGTCACCAGCGTCTCCACCCCACCGAGGCTCGGTCCCGACGCTGGAATCTCCACCCGATCGATGAAATTGCGCGCGGCCTCAGTCCCCCCCGTCAGCTCGAAGGCGAGCATTCCGCTCATCCCGTCGAAGCAGCGCTTCGCGATTTCGTGATCGGGATGACTCTCGAGTCCGGGATAGTGGACCGCTTGTACACGCGGGTTCGCCTCGAGCGCCTCCGCGAGCGCCTGAGCGTTCGCGCAGTGCTGACGCATGCGGAGGGGAAGCGTCTTCAAGCCGCGATGGAGCAAGAAGCACGCATGGGGGTCGAGCATACCGCCGAGCTCGTTCAGTAACTTCGAGATCGGCTGAAGCGCACTCTCCGACCCTGCGATCACCCCCGCGACCAAGTCGGAGTGGCCATTCAGGTACTTCGTCGCGCTGTGCATGACGACATCGAATCCTGCCTCGAGCGGACGATACAACACCGGCGAAACGAAGGTCGCATCGATCAGTGATTTGAGCCCGTGCTCGCGGGCGAATCGCGTCACCCGATCGAGGTCGATCACGCGCGTCAGGGGATTGGTCATCGCCTCGACGTAGATCGCCTTGGTCTCGGGGCGCACCAGCGTGTGCCAGTCATCGAAGTTGTCGGGCCGAATCCAGTCGTAGGTAATGCCGTACCGCTCGAGGTGCGCCGTCACGAACATATGCGTGCCGCCGTAGAGCTGATCTTGGATCAAGAGGTGCCCCCCATCGGCAAGCACCGACAAGAGCACCGTGGAAATCGCCGCCATACCGCTCGCCGTCGGGATCGCCCGCTCCGCCCCTTCGAGCGCAGCGACCTTCCCCCCGACCGCGTTGTGATTCGGCAGATTGTTGAGGCGGGGATAAACAATGGAGTGGTAGTCCCCCGGTTCCCCCCGATGCTCGAAAACCGTCGCTTGGAAGATCGGGGGCACGGTCGCGCCGCAGATCCGTGGGACGGGATCCCCCGCGTGCACCGCGGTCGTATCGAGACTCCGGAATGGTCGCTTCTCCGCCAACAGAGCCTCTTTTCTAGAGGGCTTGCTTCGAGGCCTCTCGACACCAGAAGCCAAAACAGCCCCGTTCAAATGCCCGTGAATGCGAATCGCCTTCAGCTGGAAGGGGGCGAATTCCGATCCTATCTCCACGGGCTGTCAGTAGTGCGCACATCCTTGAAAGGATGACCGTTGCAGTTTTACAAGTGGACGCAGATTGGACTCTCGGCCGCCGTCGGAGCCATCTTGCTCTCCGGCTGCGCTTCTCGCCCGATCGAGCCAGGTCCGGGCCTCGGCAGCTTGTGGGGCCAGCTGGTACTCGCCCCTCCAGAGGGCTTCCAGTCACCCGCTCCCGGACCGAGCCAATACGGAGATCCGCGTCTGCGCGATGTTCGTCCCGTGGATCACGACTACCCCGGCTTCGCGGTCGTCTACCTCAGCGATCGCGCCCCCGTGAGCGACCCGTTGCCGATCGAGATCCGTTCTACCCGAACAGGAGTGCGACTGTCTCCGGAGTCTGGGGTCCTCGGGGTCGCGGGTACGGTGGCTGTGACGAATCACACCACCACCTCTCAGATCGTCTCCGCCCCTCGGCTAGGCCACCTCGAAAAACTCGAGCCTGGCGGGACGCTCGAGATCCTTGCGTCACAACCTGGCGAAATGGAACTCCACATCTTGGGAGCCGCGCCTCAGACCGCGCTCGTCTTTGTCAGCCCGGGCGCCTTCGCCATCTGCACCGAAGACGGCCGTTGGACCCTCAGCGACCAGACTCCCGGACCCGCTCGACTTCACGCGTGGCATCACCGCTACCCACCGACGATGCGAGCCGTCGACATTGTTGAAGGCCAGGTTCAAGAGGTCCAGCTCCGAGCGACAGTCACCCCTTCCGAGAATGCATTGTTGGTTGCACCATGAAAAGCAAGCTCGCCCTTACCTTCACATTCCGCTGGTTTGCTCTCGCGACCCTAGCGATTGCTTGCCTACCCCAGCCGCTCGGAGCTCAAGCTGAGACCGATCAGCGCATCGAACGGCTCGAGGAGCGGATCCTCACTCTCGAAGCCGGCTCCGGGAACACCAACTCGACCACGGGTCTGCCCGAGTGGCTCGAACAGTTCCGCATTTCGGGGAGCGCGAACATCGGATTCATCGACGCAGAGACCGACAGCTTCGAGGGTGAACGTTCCTTCAATGTGAAGGACGTGCGGCTCTTCATCGACACGAGTCTCGGCTCGGATGTGCAACTCGGGGAGACGCTGATCGTGCGCGATTTCGGCTTCTCGCTCGAACTGAACGCAGTCCGCCGCTCCACGTTCGGGCCGGACCTCCCCTCCGGGTTGCTGGGCGAAACCTACCTCGAAGCCCGAGGTATTCTCGACAGCGACTGGCTGCACCTCCAAGCAGGTCGATTCCAGCTCCCCCTCGGTGAGAGCTACCTGCGCTATAGCCGCGGCTACGGCGAGAAGGCGTTCATTTCCAACACGGTCGGAGGACCGTGGTACTGGGATGAAGGCGTGCGTTTTTTCGGAAACGCAGCGGCTGCCGATTGGGGATATGTCGCTTCGATCTCGGATGGGTCGACGTCCTTCAACGGAAACACCAATCAAGAGCCCCAGTACACTCTCAAGGTCTATGCCGATCCCGCCGACTGGCTGCATGTCAGTGCCACGGGATTGCTCGCAAACGAGGTGGGGTCGACCAGTTCGGGCGGCAGAAGTGCGCTCTGGCTGGGAGAGATGATCCCATTCTCGTTCGGCAGCCTGACTTCGGTCCCCAACTTCGATGGGGGGAGTGCGGTCGCCGACGGTCCGAACCAACTCGACGGAGTCAGCTTGTTCGGCGCGGACATCGTGATGCGCCCGGATGCATTCCAACAGATCTGGCTCGCCTACGGGGTGGTCGAGATCGACTCGAGCGGTTCTCGATCGTTTGACCGTCGCGTGACGTACTGGATCGCCGAGTACGTGATCCAGGGAGAACGCATCTCCCCGTCTTTCACTCCGTTCTACGCCGGAGTCCGAGCGAGTGGAATCGGGACGTATCACGACGAAGAGGGATACTTCAGCGACGTACGACTCCTTGGATCCCTCGGCTACAACTTGAGCTCTACCGAAGCCTACTCCGCTGTGGTGGGCTGGCACCTCGGCGAGCAGGTCGCCCTGCGAGCCGAATACACCGTCTACCAAAACAATGTCGTCTCCGGCGTAACACCTGCCATTCGCCACGCGGCAAATGACACCGACTACTTCAGCATCGAGCTCGGCATCAGCTTCTAGAAGCGTTGTTCTGGCACTACACACGAGTCGCGAAGGATCGCACCCGCGGAGAACGACGGAGCCCCCATGATCGCGTTGCCCATTCTGATCTCGCTCTCGATGCTCGCTCAATTCGGGAACGCACCAGAAACGCCGGCTGCCGACCCCGGATCGATGACGGGAACCGTCATCGTCGGGCTCGAGACCGCCACCGTCGAGCTAGCCCACCTCGGCCCGGTCGTCGCATATCTCGAGTGCCTAGGGAAGCCCCCCCTCTTCGAGCTTCCCGCGAAGTCCCCGAGGATCCAGCAGAAGAACGCGCGCTTCCATCCTGACTTCCTCGTGGTCACCAGGGGGCAAACGGTCGAGATGCCGAACGACGACAAGATCTACCACAACGTCTTCTCGTACTCGAAACCGAATGCATTCGACCTCGGGCTCTATCGACAGGGAACGAGTCGCTCAGTCAAGTTCGAGCACACGGGCGTCGTGAAGCTCTACTGCTCGATTCACGAGTCGATGAACGGGGTGATCTTCGTCGCTCCTTCGCCGTACTACACTCGCGTCGCGAAAGACGGGTCCTTCACCATCGCAGGAGTCCCTCCCGGCGAGTACCAGCTCTCGATTTGGTGCGAACGACTCCCCGTGAAGACAGTGAAGGTCGAAGTGAAGTCGGCTGAGTCCACCGTGTGCGAGATCCGCGTTCCTCTCGGTGGACCCACCGAAAAAAAGGACACTTCGCGGATCGGCGGGTCGTCAAATCTGTCACCCAGCTCCGCCTCGGAAGGCTCGGAGGGTACGCCCACGACTCGCAGCCTCGAGGGAACGACCCGAGTCGAAGTCCGATACGCAGAAACTGATTGCTGCACTCCGAGGGATCAGTCGTGAAGCTCTCGCTCTTCTTCCGGTTGTTCTTTGCG
>ERZ891418.608-NODE-608-length-11895-cov-6.420355_pt1 | contig 11895 bp, 6 predicted proteins | sample MGYA00521236_ERZ891418 | MGnify/ENA primary metagenome ERZ891418 (study PRJEB32303, sample SAMEA104408696) | aquatic metagenome | biome: Brackish water; feature: Chemocline; material: water | place: Baltic Sea | collected 2014-10-18T10:34:00 | depth 100 m ... | reverse complement strand
CTTCGCCAGTTCCGTCAGATCTCTACCGAAACTGTCGAGCGCAGGTGTCTTGCTCTTAGATGCTTTTCCGCCAGGAGTCGCGGATGCCCGCTCACCACCTTCGGCTGATTCAATCCCGTGGCCCAGTAGATTGAGGACTTCCTCGCGAACGTCCTCCAGCTTCAGGCCAAGATTCATCAAGACCTGTGCCGCGACGCCTTCCGACTCGCGAAGCAGACCGAGCAGTAGATGCTCCGTACCGACATAATTATGGTTGAGGTTTCGCGCCTCTTCCATCGCGTATTCGATGACCTTCTTGGCACGCGGGGTCTGCGGAAGCTTGCCCATCGTGACCATGTCCGGCCCCGACTGCACGATCTTCTCAACTTCGTTCCGAATTCGACGAAGATCAACTTCCAGGTTCTTCAGTACGTTCGCCGCGACTCCTGAGCCCTCTTTAACGAGGCCAAGGAGCACATGCTCGGTGCCAATGTACTCATGGTTAAACCGCTGAGCTTCCTGATTGGCGAGCTGCATGACTTTGCGGGCTCGATCAGTGAATCGCTCGTACATGCGAGTATCTCCTCGTTCTATCTCGCAGAATGACATGAAGCCCGCAGACGTCTGCGGCTGGCGCTGCACACAATTACGACACGCCTGGCTTCCTCAATGGTGCATTCTTCTTCAAAAAGTCGTTCCGGAGAGCACGAAGGCTTGCCGGTTTGATCTCCCGCAGAACAAGCGCAACGCGGGAGCATCCCTTCTCCACAAACATAAATCACGTGTGTCACAGTGGTTGTTGAATTCGCTTGCTGAGGCAAAACATCTGAACCAGCTTCGGAATGGGCCAGATTAATCCGCTTTTGTCCAACTCAAACGAGCTCCGACAAACAGAGGTCGACTGAGTTTGGCGTAAACTCTGTTCTAACCGGAATTTCCTGCAACACCTCGACAGTTTATCTGGCACCGCAAAACGCAACAACCTCGACATGACCCACTCCTGAGCGATTCGCCTCCCGATATTCCGTTGCGATTAAAGTTGCTGAATGGGCGAGTATGGACATATTCAGGCTTGGCAGTGGCGACCGAAGTGGATGGACGGTATTGCCGGCATGCTCGGATTTCAAAGCAGTCTTCGACGCAAGTCAAAACAGGAGCCCTGGGAAAACATTGTCCGTCATGTTGATTAGTGAAGCTGCGGAGGCCGCTCCGCTCCACGCCGTCCTCGCGGTTGCTGCAATTGTGGGAAGTGCGTCGTCGTCAACGGAACGTCTTCCCGCAATTGAGCGAGAATTCGTCGCTTGCCAGGTGTCAGCGTGTCGAAGTTATCTCCTACACATCTTACGTGACGTCTTTATCTCAGGGGCATGAGGCCCGGATTCACGTCTTCACCTCACCTGAGCAATCCGGCAAAGTTCTGACACCAACAGGCACCCTTGAAGGATTACTGGGACAAGCGTCAGGCCACCGGCATTGCGGACTGATCTTGAGGATCTGTTGCGCATGAATCATTTCCCTTGGAAACCTGTTCGAGTTGCTCTTGGCCGCACCTGGCTCCGGCTGTCTTCCCGCCTCCGCCCGGCCATCTTCCTGCAGAGCCTTCTGATTGTTCTGCGGCTTGCGGCTCGTCTGCCTGGGGTTCGGCATGCCCTTGCCTGGCGAACACGACGGCAGATGCGAGGCAGGCCAGGACATTTCGAGATCACCCGTCGAAAGTCGCTGATCCGACGCGTTCCGTGGCATCTGGCGACGAATGCCGGAAACGTCGCGGTGGCCGTCGCCGTGATGGCAGTCGCTGCGGGAAGCATGCTGGCCGACGAAGAGCCAGTGGGAAGCAACCCGTCGCGGATCGCACAGCAGGTCGAACAGAATCGCTCCGACGAGCCGCCGATGCCCGAGGACAAGGGGATGCGTCTCTCCGGCCACGTTGCGTTGCTGCTTCAAGTCGCGATGCTTGAGGATTCTCTGACCCGTCTGGAGCAGATCGAGAGTTACACCACCAGCTTCGAAAAACAGGAGCGCATTGACGGCGAACTCTCAGAGCATCAGGTTCTCGCCACGAAAATCCGGCACGAGCCGTTCAGCGTCTATTTCAAATATGAGCAAGGGGCTGTTGGTCAGGAAATCCTCTTTCCGATCTCAGACGAGGACCCACGGATCCTGGTGAAATCCGCGAGGCTCGGCGGCCGGCTGCCTGCCATGAAACTTGAGCCGAATTCGCCGCTCGTGATGGGAGAAAGCCGTTACCCGATCACGATGGCCGGTATCAAAGAACTCACGAAAATGACGCTTGAAATCCGTCAGCAGGACACCAGAAAGCCGCAGGGAGCGGTGCGAATTGATCTTCGCGACGACGTACGATTCGACGGCCGGCCGGTTTATGCCTACACGGTGGACTACGCGAACGCGAAAGTCTCACCGACATATCGTCGGTGCGTCCTGTACATCGACAAGGAACTCAAGTTGCCAGTCTTCGTTCGAAACTGGACCTGGTCGAATCAGGCGAAAGGCAGCACCGCAGGTGAGTTCGATGATTCGACGCTGATCGAGTACTACGCCTTCAAAACAATCAACACGAACGCGAAGCTGCAGCGGATCGACTTCGCTCGAGAAAACGGTGAGTACAATCTGAAGTAGTTCGTGCCGAGCTGATTCCGAAAACGCAAACACAATCGAAACGCCTTCCGGCATCATGTCGGAAGGTTTTTTCTTTGACCAGATGACTCTTTCTCGCGGCGTCGCGGAACGATTGCCTCTGGTCTGGCAATTCCAATGCGGCTCTATGAGCAGCGTCCGCAGCGTCGTAGAATCGCCGGCCTGTTTTGAAGACGCGCGATCTTATCGGTAGGCACGCTGTGACTTTTTCTCGAATCCGCCTGGTCGTTCTGTTGGCCCTTGTGTCGTGGGGGACGCGACTTCCGTCCGCGTTTTCCCAGACCGCTCCGAAGCTGGAGCGGTACGAGCAGCAGCGGCAGGACCTGCTCGCAAAGTTTTACAGCGAGCTCGACTCGCTCATCCGATATTGCGAACTGCAAAACCTGGCGAAAGACGCCGACATTGTGCGAGCGTGGAAGAAGCCGGTTCGCGGACGGGACCTGCTTTCTCAATCGTTGCCGGAAACAGTCCTTCCGGAATTGCCCAACGAACTTTCCGAAGCCGAACGCGTCTGGCGGGTTCAGCTTCGCCACCAGCGAAAGAAAATCGGGCAGGATCTCTATCTACTCTCACGACGACTGATTAACGCGGGTGAGGCATCCGCGGCCTGGCACGCTCTTCGCGAGGTCGCGTGGTACGACTCTGATAACGAGAGGGCTCGCAGCATTCTCGGATTCGAGCGGTCTGGCGATCGCTGGGTGACTCCGTTCGAAGCGCAAATGATCAAAGAGAAGCTGGTCTGGCACGACCGCTACGGCTGGCTGCCGGCCAGCTCCGTGGACCGTTACAACGCAGGCGAACGGCTGTTTGGCACACGCTGGATCACGGCCGATCGGGAGACGGCGATCCGGCAGAACTTCGCGCATGCCTGGGAGGTCGAGACTGATCACTTCCTCGTGAGGACGAACGTCAGCCTCGAAAAGGGCGTCGAGATCGCGAAGAACCTGGAGGACTACTACTCGTTTTTCCTGCGGACTTATCCTGAGTTTTTCAATTCTCCGGAAGTCCTCAAAAGGCTGTTTGAAGGAGGGGCTCGGCGTGCCAGCCAGCGTGAGCCTTTTGAGGTTCACTTCTACCGGACTCGCGACGAGTACATGAAAAAGCTGCTGAAGGACAATCCGCAGCTCGGCATTACGAATGGAATCTACATGCCGGATCACAAGGTCGCGTACTTCTACGACAACCCGGACGCCAGCGTGGAAAGCACTTTGTACCACGAAGCGACTCACCAGATTCTCTACCAGCTGCATCCTCAACGCCGGTCAATCGGTGAGCGAGAACACTTCTGGATTGTCGAGGGCCTGGCCTGTTACATGGAATCGTTCCGAAAGAAAGACGGAGTCGTGTCGATCGGCGACCCGGCCTCGATCCGGTTTCAGGCAGCTCGATACCGGCTTCTTCAAGAGAACTACCAGGTTCCGCTGGCTCGTCTCGCCGAAATGGGAAAACTGCCATTTCAGAACGACACAAAGATCGCCATGAATTACAGCCAGTCCTCAGGCCTGGTCCATTTCTTCATGCACTTCGACGATGGACGCTACCGCGATGCACTGATCCAGCACGTCGCCCTGCTCTACCGACCGTCCACAAGACGGGTTCGAATTGCGGGCCTGGATATTCTCACCGGAGTCTCCTATGGCGAGTTGGATGAGCAGTACCGAATCCACATGACTCAGCAGGCGACAGAATTGAAGGAACAGTACCCGATTCCGGGGCGCTGACTTCCGGAAGGGTCACTGATCGTCCAGGTGAGCGATAATCTGCTTTCGCACATCGTCGAATTCGAAGTTGACGTACGACGTCAGCCGTTTTCGCGCGAGAGCCAGCAGCTGCCCGTCGGCCGATCCACCCGCGGCCGCGATGTCGGTGTCGTACTTGCTGGCTCGATCGCTGACCGTAGTCCGAGCCGCCTCGTAAACAGCGACGAAGTCCACACCCATCTTTTCGACGATCGCGTCCAGAGCCGCCACCTCATTGGCCTTCGGACGTCTCGCTTCCTCAGCGATGGTTGTCGAGTATTCGCGGATCATCGCCGAGTATTCCACGATCCGCTTGACCTCGGCAGTCAGCTCGACGCCCTCCGGATTTGTCGTCTGCAGCCGGATAAACATTTCGATCAGGTCCTCGACAGATTTTGAGAAACGGTCCGAATAAGCGTTGACCCAGGCCAGTGCCTCACAGGCAATCAGATTGTCTTCGTGAGACAGCCGAACCTCTTCGAGCTGGCTTCGCGCTTCCTGCAGGTCCTTCGCGTTCCGCGTTTTGATCAGCAGAACGGCATAGGCGAGCTGCGCATCCGGTTCGCCTTCGGACAGCCGGCTGGCGGTGAGAAAATCTCCCTGCGCGGCTGGCGTGAGACGGTTCAAACTCCAGTGCGTTGCGAGCAGTTTTCGAACAGCGTCTTTCGCTTCGGGACTGAGCCGGTCATCCGGCGGCGGAGTCGCATCCGGCAGAAACAACGCCGGCACCTGCCGCTTTTTGTCGACATCCACCGAAGCGAGGTTCGTCTTCAGAAACTCAAACAGCTCCGTTGGTTCCAGATGGACGTCCTGATTTTTGTCGCCGAGACCTGACAGTCCCTCCGCAGCGTACCACGCAAATGCTCCGTGCTGCCGATCAGTGAGGATGAGTGATCGATCCGCGTCGCCGCTGGCCGTGATTGCAAACGTCGTCTTGAAAACGGCCGGTTCCCGAGCTGGCTGCACGGCGGCCAGCATTGACGACACCGACGGCTGTTTCGCAAGGTCGGCCCCCTGCCCTGCGTGGCAGATGTCAAGCAGCAGGAGTTTCTCGTCGGCGGGACAATCTTCGAGTTGCTGCCTCAGCCAGGCGAGGGAGAGCCCGGACTCGGCTGGCCGCTTCAGGTCGAAATCTTTCGCGGCGAAGTACGGTTTGAGTTCGGCATCGACGTAGGCATGTCCGACGACGAAGACAAGCAACTCGCTGTCAATCGTCGTTTTCTTCAGCCAGTCAGGGATTGCCTGTTCAAGCCGCACGCGGGTTTCATCGACAAGCAGCAGCGTCTTATCGGGTGAGACTCCGTAGCGACCGATCAGCGTTTCCTGAATCAACTTCGCGTCGGATGCGGCAAACGGCAGCTTCGTGAGGCTGTTATCGTCGTAAGCCTGATTGCCGATGACGATGGCGATTCGATGCCCGATCACCGGACGCAGCGCATCGACGGCGGAGACATCGTTCTGCTGCTTTGTCTGATCGTAGGTCACTTCGAGGCGATCATTACGCCTCAGATCGGTCAAGGCGGCCGGCTGCCCGTTGATGGTGACTTCCGATTTGTCGGACGTCAGAAATGCTTTCGGGCTGCCGTTTTCGTCAGACACGATGAGCGAAGAGCTCACAGTCCGCAGGTCCAGCAGAATTCCGGTGTGCAGGAACGCCCGCAGTGCGTCCACCTTCACGATCTGCTGATGATGCCGCACTTTGACCCGGTCGCCAGCCTGCAGGTCGACAGGTTTCAGAAGTCGACCGTCGACGATCTGCTGACCGTTGACGGTGACGCCGCATTCCACCGCAACGTCCATTGTGAACATCGTCTGTTTGCCCTGAAGATGCGTCTCGATCTTGAGTTGCTTTGGTGCGACGTCGCGGATAAATCCTTCGACAAGTCGGACCTGCAGCGCGACGATCTCTGTCGCGACCCGAGGCGAGCCGACTTCCCTGCCGGGCATGTGGCGAATCGTGATGAGGTCGTCCTTCTTGAGCTCGCCAAACCCGGCGGGAACGCCGTTGAGCGTGATTTTTGCGGCACCGTCATCTCGAATGAGAATCTCGCCACGCTGAGCTCCTTCGGTCACCTCACAAACAAGCTGCGCCAGTTCCGGCTGGATCGAGCTGACGTAGCCGACGTTTTCGTCGGGCCGGAGGACGGCGATGCTTTGATACTCGTACCCGTTTTCGTCTTTCTTCTTCGTGATGACGACCCGGTCATCCCTGGCCAGGTCGAACGCTGTGATGTGCGTTTTCTCATTGAGAAGGATCCGGGGCCGATCTCCAAACTCAACCTGCAGCGGAACTCCGTCCGCACCGGTGACCATGAACAGGCCCTTTTCAGGCAGGACATGGCTGACGACACCAGCAATTGGTTCTTCGGCCTGGGCTTCCTGTGGCTTCGGTTCCTCGCCACCGGAAAACAGCATGATCAGACTCAGGATGAGGCTGAACGCGAACGCTCCTCCGGCAATCGCAATTCGTTTTTTATCCGGCACATCGACTTCTTCGGGTGCCTCAGTTCCCGTCCTGACGATCTTCACGTCGATGTTGAGATCCGAAAGCGCTTCCTCAGCCGACTGATACCGATCGGCCTGGTTTTTCGCGACGAGCTTCTGAACGACCTTCGCGAGGTCTTCCGGGACACCTTCCAGCACGCGCGTGATTTCCGGGATGTTCCGGTCCGCGGCGGAGTGCCACATCATCCAGGCAATCTGCTTGTCGCGGCCGAAGGCGCCCAGACCGGGAAAGAGCGATTCAAAATTCGGGCCACACATCAGCTCGTAGGCGGAAAACCCCAGCGAGTACAGGTCGCTCGCCGGCCCGACCTCGCCGAATTCCTCAGCAACCGTTTCCGGAGCCATGTACTTGGTCGTGCCCTTCAGCAGGCTGCCGTCGTCATCGCTGACGCGGCGGGCGAGTCCGAAGTCGCCAATCTTGATTCGCTTCCGGGCGTCAACCATCAGATTGCCCGGCTTGATATCGCCGTGCACGATGCCGCGTGAATGGAGGTACTTCAAAGCCCGCAGACAGTGAGCCAGCGCAGTGCGGACCGAACGAAGATCCATCGGCTCGCGACCGACACGGCTGCCAAGCGTGCCATTCATGAGCTCCATAATGAGCCAGCCGCGTTCCCGGTCGATGTCGAAAAACGTAATGATATTGGGATGCTGAAGTGACGCGAGCAGCTGGGCCTCCTGCCAGTACCGCTCCATCTGCTCCGGGTGGTGCATGAAGTTTTCGGCGATCTGCTTGACCGCGACTTCCCGTCCGAGCTCGGTATCGCGAGCGCGATAGACCGTCGCAAAGCTGCCGACGCCAATTCTCTCCAGCAACTCGTAACGTTCTTTGCTCACGAAAAACTCCTGCCTGCGGCCAATCCTCTGCGACAACCTCGCGGTCAATTATGAATCTGCGAGAGGCATCACGAAACCCATTTGATGGACTTACGGCCGGGAGAGTCAAAATTCAACAGCTTCAAGGCTCTCGAAGAGACTTCTCCTGACCTACCGCAGCGTATTGAACTGTCGATCCCCCGCGTCGCCGAGTCCAGGGACAATGAACGACTGCTCGTTGAGGCACTCGTCGACTGCTGCGACGACGATCTGGGTTTCCGGAAACTGGCTTTGAACGGCCTCGATTCCCTCTGGAGCCGCGATCAGGGCTACGAGTTTTGTCCGCGGAACGCCCCATTGCCGGAGCACGCCGAGGGCCAGCATTGCCGATCCTCCGGTTGCCAGCATCGGGTCCACGACCAGGCCCACGTCGACCGGGTCGGTTTTCGGCAGTTTTCGGTAGTACTCAACCGGCTCGGCCGTTTCCTCGTCACGGAACAGGCCGAGGTGCCAGACTTCCGCCGACGGGAGCAGATCGAGAAACGGATCGACCAGCCCGAGCCCCGCTCGCAGAATCGGCACAAGTCCAATCCGCTGACTGAGTTCTTTTGCTGCCGTTTCGGTCAGCGGCGTCGTGATACGCGTGTCGCGAAGTTGCAGGTCTTCCGTGGCGGCACCCGCCAGCAGAGTTGCGATTCGATGAACCAGCAGTCGGAATTCAGACGGTGGCGTCGAGACGTCGCGAAGCCGGGCCAGGTGGTGCTGCACGACGGGATGGTCGACGACTCGAACCGGGCTGCATTCACTCATGATGTCTCTCCGCGTTCGACAGTTTCAGGCTCGCAGTTTCAGGCTCAACGTTGACCCGGGTCGCATCTTAAGGGCGAGCCGTCATGGTGGGTATCGACGTCTGCCGACTTGAGTCCGGAGTCTGTCACGGCGAGTCGATCAGTGGGCGACCTGCGCCTTCATGCGGTAAAGATTGATCGTCGCACAATGGAGAGCTCCGTTTCTCACGCCCAGCTGGCTGCAGTCGATCCCGACGATTTCCCAGTCTGGCAGCAGTTGCTGGTACGTGCGCATCGCCTCTTCTTCCAGCTCCCGCGGAGTGCCTGGCCACGTCGGGACAAGCAGAACTCCGTTCGCAAACACGACGTTGGTGTATGTGCCTCCGAAGAAGGTTTCAGCGCGAGGAGGCATCGGGATGCGGACAACTTTCAACGGTCCGGAAGATGTCTTGAGCCTGGAAAGACGCTCGGCATTCCGGTTCAAAATCGCCGCGTTGTGAGCGTCAAGATTCCGGTAATCGCCGATGACGATGGTGTCCGTTGCCGTGAATGTTGCGAACCAGTCCACGTGCCGGGTTGGCTCGTCACTTAACGGTTCCAGAAAGACAACCTCATCCGATCCGGTCAGCCTCTTCAGCCTGGAAACGGTTTCTGTGTCGCTCAGGCCGTTCTCCCGGTTGTTTTCCAGAACGGAAGATGAGGCAACGCACAACCCGGCTCCGTTCGTCACAAATTCGCCTCCCATCAGATGAAGGTTCGAAGGGATCGTCACCATTCCCAGACGGTCTGCAACGTGTCGTGGCAGAAAGTCTTCGCGTGACCGGCGGCCATGCACGTAAAAATTGTCAAGGCAACTGAACCCTCCCGATGAGGTCTGAATGACATTCGGCCCGAAATCGCGAATCCAGAGTGTTCCGGAATTGACTCGCCAGAATGTGATCTGATCAATCGAGATTCCCGCCGCGAGAAAGGCCTCCCTGGCAGCGTCCTGATCGTCGTCGTCAGCGACCAGAACACAGACATGCATCTGGCGTGAGGCTGCCGCGACGATCTGCACAATCGCGTTGTCGCCCCACCCTTCGCCACTCCAACTGACCATCAGCCTGTCATGAGGTTCGAATTCCGCGTGGATGTGTCCCTGCGTGAGACATTCCTGAAAAATGGTCTCACCAGGAATGAAGTAGAGTGGTTGCCAGTGCCAGCCGCCGGGAAGTCTCATCGTCTGAGGCGCGGGCTGACTTTTCTTTTCTGCGACCATCGCCGTTAAGTTAGCTTTCGCGGCCTGCACAGCTTTCTGGTATCTCTGTAACGGGCAATGCGACAGCGTTCGCTCCACAAGAAGGATTACTTCTTGAAGCGACTCCAGACTTTCCTGTGCGACAGCTTCCGACTTTTCAAACTGTCCGCGCCGCCAGAATCGGGCGTGGAGCAACTGGCAGGTGTCGATGTGCACCTCCGCAGCGACGGCGAAGACTGTCAGGCTGCTGACGCTTGGTTCTTTCCGTGTCGCATCGCGCAGCCGTGTGCAGAGCTCGCGCGAGATCTGAAGGCTCTTCTCCAGAAGTCCGTCGTCGGAATCGGTCAGGGCCAGTCCTGTCAGGCCAAGATTCCGCGCGGCAATCGCCAGTTCCAGAGCCACCGGATGCTCATACACATGCGGATGCTGCGTGAGAGTGTCAATGGAATCCTGCCAGAGACGGGCAGCTTCCTCGTGACGGCCAAGTGCACTCAACACGCAGCCAAGCCGGCTCTGCACCATGCCAATCCGAACGGCCGTGCTTTGGTTGCCCAGACCAGCAACCTTGTCGTAACCCGACGATGCCATCGACGAGTAGACCGCGAGAGATGCGCGGAGCAGGCGTTCGGCGTCGCCAGTTCGATTCTGCAGCAAGTAAACCCGGGCAAGGTTTTCACCGGCGGTCGCCTTTAACGACAAGGCTTCCCAGTCACCTTCAGCAGAGATCGCAACACACTCTTCCAGAACCGGTGCAAAATCGAAAATTGTCTGAAGGACCACTCGATCGAACGCGACGCCTGGATGCAGATAGTACAGCCGCGCGTTTTCGAAGATCTCCTCAAATCGCGCGACCTCAGCGATCTGTCGGCGGTAACGCTGCTCGCTCAGCTGACTTTCGAGAAATCGCTTCTCAAGGTTTGTCTGATTGACAACCTGTGTGCTCGCCTGCAGTTGCCGGTAAACCAGCATCGCGGCAACACAAAGAAGCACGAGGAATGTGCAGACAGCAATTCGGATCGACGTTTTCACGGCAATCTCGCAGCGGGAGCGGAGGTACTCAAATCCCCGCCACACCCCAATTGATGGCCGGAACAACGGCAGTGTTCTCCGGTGAGTACCGCCAAATCGGAAACGGTTACACAACGCCTGGAACAGATTTTCCAGGTATCGACCCAATAACCGGCCGCGCCACCGCTGGCATCGAGCCTGCCCGGCCATCCTCGCCGGCGCTCGCCTTCAAACCGGTGAGCGCGTCGGCTTCCCTGGATCGCACCGCGAGCACTGTCGCCTTACGCCCGGTCCACTATTCAGATCATCGGACATTTGAGACTCCTGCGAATTCGACGATCCGCGATTGTTGTGGCGTTACTTCGCGGCGACCGGCTTCTGAACGGGGACGGGATGAATGCTGCGAATCAGTGTTGCGTCGGCCACGTTGTAGATGTTGACGATTCCACTCTTGCTGCCGATGGCTGCACGGGTGCCGTCCTGATTCAGCGAAACCGCGTAAATCGGCGACGGGACGTCAGGAATGAGGGCAACTCGCTGTCGAGTTGTGGTGTCGTAAATCCGGACATCTCCATAATCGCCGGCGATGGCCAGCCGTGTTCGGTCAAAACTGGTTGCCAGGTCGTAGACCGGGCCTGGCTGACTTTCGAGAGCCTTTGCGTACTGGTCACGCCGCGTAATCGGTCGTGAGCCGTTTCCGCCTCCGGTGACTTCGACTCCCTGCAGTGCGATCTTGAACTCGAATCCCGTCAGCGTGCGGCCGCGTCCCGAGGAAAAAGCAAACTCCGCGTTACCGGCGACGGCGCTGATCTGATCAGCGGACTCATCGACCGTGCGAAGAAGTTTGCCGCTTTCTACGTCGGCAATCTTTGTCGATTTGTCGCGGCCGCCGGTCACAATCTGTTTGCCGTCCGGAGTGAATGCCACGTCGAAGACCCAGTCGCTGTGAAGCGGGATCGCTCTGACCGCAGCGGCCGGATCGACCGGAATCAGTAACGCTTCTCCGCTCGCACTTCCGAGAGCAACCAAGGTCGAATCGGGGGAGAAATTTCCTCGAAAAAGTGTGTCGGTGCCGACGCGTCGAGAACTCAACAGTTTCCCGTCGGCCGCGTTAAAGATGCGGAGTTCTCCGTACTGGCCGGGCGAACCTCCGGAGGCGGCCAGCAAC
>ERZ891418.607-NODE-607-length-11908-cov-4.393656_pt1 | contig 11908 bp, 8 predicted proteins | sample MGYA00521236_ERZ891418 | MGnify/ENA primary metagenome ERZ891418 (study PRJEB32303, sample SAMEA104408696) | aquatic metagenome | biome: Brackish water; feature: Chemocline; material: water | place: Baltic Sea | collected 2014-10-18T10:34:00 | depth 100 m ... | reverse complement strand
CGAGCGCTGGACGACTTCTTCGACTCGGTCTGTGATCTCGAAGAGACCCTTCCCCGTGGTCCGGATCTCGATCGTGTCGGTGTGGATGGTCATGTCGAGAGACTAGCAATCGTGGTCTGGGAGTGAAACAGGATCGACCCGCGAGCGGTGACCGACGTACTCGAGAGCCGGGAGCCCCCGGGCGCGATCGCGTCTCCTGGAGCCCACTCGCCAAGGCTTGGACCCTCTCCGCGCCTTGAGTTCGCTGGTTTCGAGCGCACTGAGCCACTATCGTCCCCCGGACTCCCTCTGAAAGGACCTGAAGGAATGCGCGCTCTCCTCGCTGCGATCACCCTCTGCTTCCTCGCTGGCTGTCTCGACTACGACAAGCCCGAGGCGAGCACCCCCGCCGCCCCACAGCAATCGCCGACGACGCAACCCGGCGCTCTAGCCGATTCGGGCAAGCTTCCCTACGCCCGGGAGGCGCACGCAAACGAGAAGCACTTTCGCAACATTCGCCAGCTCACCGATGGCGGCGAGAATGCGGAGGCGTACTTTTCCAAGGACGGGAAGAAGCTGATCTTCCAGTCGAAGCGCCCGCCTTATCAGTGCGATCAGATCTTCACCATGAACATCGACGGAACCAACCTGAAACTGGTCTCGACCGGCAAGGGGCGCACCACCTGTGCCTACTTCGTCTACCCCGACGACACCTCGGTCGTCTTCTCATCGACGCATGCGGCAATGGCTGAGTGCCCGCCGGTCCCCGACATGTCGCTCGGGTATGTTTGGCCGATCTACGACACCTACGACATTTACCGCGCCAAGGCGGATGGGTCGGGCCTCCAAACCCTCGGGTCCTCTCCCGGCTACGACGCCGAGGCGACGATGGCGCCTGACGGCAGCCGAATCTGCTTCACGTCGACCCGCGATGGAGACCTCGACATCTACACGATGAAGCCCGACGGCAGCGATGTCGTGCGGCTCACCCAGACGGTTGGATACGACGGCGGGCCGTTCTACTCGCCGGACGGAAAGAAGATCGTCTACCGGGCGAGTCACCCCGATGGACCCGCGCTCGAGGATTACAAGCGGTTGCTCGATCGCGGACTCATCCGCCCGACGAAGCTCGACATCTACATGATGAATGCCGACGGTTCGAACGTGGTACGCCTCACCGACAACGAGTCCGCGAACTTCTGCCCCTTCTTCCACCCCGATGGCAAGCGGGTGATCTTCAGCTCGAACCAAGGGGGCAACAAGCGCGAATTCGACCTGTTCTCGGTTCACATCGGGACGAAAGAGATCGAGCAGATCACGTTCACCGGCGAGTTTGACGGCTTCCCGATGTTCTCGCCGGACGGACGCAACTTAGTCTGGTGCTCGAACCGCCATAACGCACAAGATGGTGAGACGAACGTGTTCATCGCGGAGTGGGTCGACTAACTGATGTACTGCTTGTCCTGAGTGTCTTCCAATATAGAGAACGCGCCCCTCGCACGGTCCGTGCGGGGGGCGCGTTCTGTTCGTTCTGGGTTGGAGCGCATGTAGGGATCTACTCGATCTTGATCTTCCCCACGTCGCGATCCTCCCCTTCGACGATGCGAGTATCGACCGAGCTTCGTCCGAGCTTGGGGTGCTGCACCTGCACACGGTACGGTCCCGGTGCAAACAGTTCAGTGCGGAAGCTGCCATCGAGAGAAGTGCTGGTCAGACGCGGCGGGCCCTGCGCGGAGTCGGTGCCCCCGGTCGGAGTGATGAGCACTCCCGCGCCGGCGATCGGGCGATCGAGCGTATCGACCACTACACCCGCGAAGCGGCCTCCCCGCGGCAACCGGACTCTGAGCAGTGGCGGTCCCTCGGTCGGAATGCGAAAGCGCACCCTGGTCCGCGGTGCGTCGGGGGCGGTGATGTCGATGGCGTAGTTGCGCTCGCGTCCGAGAATGTCGAGTGCCTTCGAGTCACCTGCGAGTGCATTCACCAACTCGATGCGATCCAGTTTGATCCGCACATTGGCATCGGGGCGCGCATTCCCATCGGAATCGACAACTTCGAGGGTCCAGGGGGTGCTGGGGTCGAGGGAGATCGGCTTGCGGATGAGCGCGCGGTTTTCGCCGAGGATGAGTGCATGCATCTCGGCGCGGTAACCCGGGCTCACGACGACCACTTTGCCACGGCCGGGTGTCAGGCCGGTGAAGGCCGCCTTTCCGAGCGCGTTGGAGCGACCTTCTCCCTCGAGGCCGCGACCGGTGAAGACGCGCAAATGGGCGTCGGCGACCGCCTCGCCGATCCCGAACAGAACGACCTCGAGTCGGATCCCGGGGACGAGCAAGATATCGTGCTCGACCACCTTTTCACGCGAGGACTCGACGTCGAGGATCTGTTCGTCGCGATACGCCACCGTGCGCACGGTAATCACGACCGGCCCGAAGGGAGCGGTCATTTCGTAACGCCCATCGTCGTCGGTGGTCACTTGGTCGAACCACCCCTCCATCCCAGCGAACTCGAGGACGACATCGGGGACAGGAGCGTTCTCGATCGCGCCGCCTTCGACAACGATCGGTCCTTCCACTCGACCGCGGATCAATCCCCCGCGGAAGAGGAGATAGGGGATCGAGGGTTCACGACCCTTCTCGAGCTCGACGATCTGTTGGAAGTACCCGGGGTGACTCATGCGCACGAGCGGCTGAAGGTCGGCGAGGATCGAAATGGTGAAGCGTCCCTCGGCGTCGGTGGTCGCCGTTGCTTCGTCAGGGGTGGTAAAGGGTCCGGAGCGGATCGAGACCCCGGTGAGCTCTTCGCCGAGAGGATCCACGACTTTGCCGTGGTAGGTGCGGACCGCGATGGCGGGTGGCAGCTCAGGGTCGGGGGCGTCAGTGCCAATATCCGAGGAGCCAATATCCGTGGAGCCAGTGTTGGCGGCGGGCGTGATCTCTTCGGTGCCACCTCCGCCAGCCGCGGACCCTGTGGGGGGGTCGATCGCCCCATTTCCCGAGGTTCCGTTCTCGCCGGTCTTCCCGCTCTCTTCGATGCCACCGGTCGAGGTGCTCGATTCGATCTTGTAGTAGACCCCCGCGCCGACGAGGACCACGATGACGATCGCACCGATCACCGCGATCGAACTCTTGGCTGTCTCTCTCGACTGCATGGAGGTCTCCATCTCTGGGATCACCGCGTACGACCGCTGAATTACCGCCTCCTGGCGCCGGATCACGGCTTGATCAGCGCCTCGTGACCGAGAAACTTGATCTTTCGAGCCTGGGCTTCGGCTTCGGGCCGACGGGTGTATTGACCGCTGACGACTCGATGGAGAAGTATCCCCTCGACGGTCTCTTCGAGCACCCTTGTGACGATTTTTGAGCCGGAGAGCTGTAATGCGAGCGCCTGGGCGCGTTCGCGGTCTTGAAACACTCCCACCTGCACGGTGAAGTGCGGTGGCTGACGCAGAGCGACCCTCGCCTCAGCGGCGTGGCGTGGCGCGCTCGTCTCGAGTTTCGCGCACTCGGTGAGTGGGCGTCGCGCCTCGGAGAACGCCCCCGCGCGCTGGAGAGAGATCCCCTGCTCGAGAAGCGCCTCCGCCCGAGTTTCGGGGTCGAGCGCGGTCCGTGCGGCATCGTCGAATCGCATCGCGGCGGCCGCGAAGTTTCCCTCGGCGCGCTCGAGATACCCGATTTGCATCCAAGCGTGCGGAGCGATGCGCGCGTCACCTCGTTGGGCGGCGGTGACGAGGTGGTCGCGGGCCTTGTCGATGGAACCGGCGTTTCGGAACTCAGTTCCCGCATCGAGCAACGCCTCGGCGGCACGATCGTCGCGGTAGTGGTAGCGGTGGAAGGTCGCGTAGAGAGTCGCGGCTTCGTCGTGGCGCCCACTCACCCGCGCGATCTCGGCAAGTTCCCAGAGAGAATCAGCCTCGGGGGCCTCGGCGACTTCGTCCCCCGCGCGGGGCGTACCGAAGCAGCCGACGAGCGGCAGGATGCCGACCGCGATGGTCAGCGCGAGAGCTGGACCTCGGGGCGTGGTTCGGCGAGCGGCGGATTCGAGCCCTCGCAAGATCTGTCTTCTCAGCACTGTGCCCCCCATTCGGTGCGATCGGATCGAGTATGCTGTCGAATGTCATCGCGATGCTCCGCGCCCATCGGATGTTCAGCGGGCCGGAAGTTCAGAGAGCCCAGAAGTTCAGGGAGCCCAGAAGTTCAGGGGGCCCAGATGTTCTGAGAGCATTGTGGGGAGCTACTCAGGGATCGCAAGCGAAGGGACCGAGTGCGTGGAGAACGAGCCGGATCTGATGGTCGGAATCGACACCGGCGGCACGTTCACCGACTTCCTGGTGGTCGATGGGACATCACGATCGGTGCACAAACTCCCATCGACTCCCGATGACCCCTCCCGCGTCATCGCCGAGCTCCTCGCCACGCTCTCCCGCCCACCGACGCGCATGGTCCATGGCTCGACGGTCGCCACCAATGCGCTTCTCGAGCGAAAAGGCGCGCGGCTCGTCTGGGTGACTACCCGCGGGTTTCGCGATCTGGTCGAGATCGGTCGGCAGGATCGACCGAGCCTGTACGACGCGACTTGTCTCCCCGAGCCGCCGCCGGTGCCGCGGGAGCGCCGCATCGAGTTGACCGAGCGCCTCGGCCCCGGGGGTGAGTTGTGGACTCCACTCGATCCCGATGAGCTCGCGGCCCTCCCTGATCAGATCGCCGCCCTCAAACCGGAGGCGATCGCGATCGGATTCTTGCACTCGACCGAGAACCCCGTTCACGAACAGACCGTGGCCGCTCTCTTGCGCGAACGATTTGGGCCCGAGGGGATTCCCGTCGTGTGCTCGTCGTCGATCGCCGCCGAACCGCGCGAGTTCGAACGCTTCGCCACAGTGCTTGCGAGCGCCGCGGTGACGCCGGCGATGGACCGTTATCTCGAACGTCTCGGTCGAGTGCTGTCCCCCGAACTTTGGTCGGTGATGGAATCTTCGGGGGGAGCGATGCCGTGGGCGCGGCTGCGCGAGCAAGCAGTGCGCACGGTGCTTTCAGGCCCCGCCGGTGGCGTGGTTGCCGCGGCGGGACGCGGGGGAGCAGGCTCGGTCGCCTTCGATATGGGAGGCACGTCGACCGACGTCACACTGATTTCGGGTGCGACCATCCCGACCACCCGAACGTTCTGCCTCGGTGCGGCGGGGCGTGGCAGCTGGCCGATCGCAGTGCCAGTGGTCGACGGGCACACCGTCGGGGCGGGGGGCGGGTCGCTCGCGTGGGTCGATCGTGGCGGCGCGCTCCGGGTCGGCCCCGAGAGCGCAGGCGCCCACCCCGGACCGATCTGTTACGGGCGCGGCGGGACCGTTCCGACGGTCACCGACGCGCACCTGTTCCTCGGGCGGATTCCGAGGGACGTGCGTCTCGGCGGCGCGATGCCTCTTTCCGCGACCGGGGTCTCTGAAGCGCTCACCGCCCTCGGTGCCCCGATCGGCCTCTCCGCTCTCGAATTGGCGCGCGGGATCTTGCGCGTGGTCGAGGCAGAGATGGAGCGCGCGCTCCGCCGGATCACGCAAGAGCGCGGGGTCGATCCGCGCGGACTCAAGCTGGTCTCTTTCGGCGGGGCGGGGGGGCTGCACGCGGTCTCCCTCGCCCGCTCTCTCGGCTTCCAGGCGGTGATTGTTCCCGCCGACCCCGGCATCCTGAGCGCGGCCGGCATGCTCGAGGCGCCCGAGATCGAATTCGGTGAGTGCTCGGTCCTTGCCCCTTGGTCGGAAAATCTCGCCGCCCGGCTCACCGGTCGCTTCGCCACACTCGTCAGCGAGGCGAGCGCCCGACTCGGCTCGGGGGCCGATCGTGCGGTCGTGCGCGGAGAACTCGCCATGCGTCACGTCGGACAATCCCACGAGCTCGCCATCGAGTGGAGCCCGACCGCCGGCGATCCGCGCCCGTCGTTCCTCGAGGCCTATCGCACCCGGTTCGGGACCAGAGAGGAGGATCGCCCGATCGAAGTGACCGCACTCAGAGTCCGCCTCGAGCTGGCTCCGCCGGCGATCGCCGCGGCAACAGCGCGGGTCGGTTCTCGTCCCTCGGAGGCACCGCTCCCCGAGCGTCAGGTGCCGGTCTTCTTCGATCACGGAGATCGCGCCGTCGACGTGGCGCGGATCGCGCGTCGGGAGATCGCCCCGGGGAGTTCCGTGGAAGGACCCGCGCTCATCGAGGAGCAAACGAGCACCTTGTGGCTTCCGCCCGGCTCGCGAGCGGAGTGCGACGAGACCGGAACGCTCTCGATCGATCCCGGGCGCGCGTCCCAGGTCGCTCTAGAGAAGAGGACGCGGGAATGAGCGAGGGGACCCCCGAGCGGAGCGAGTCACCGCTCCCTACCGTCGGATTCTTCGCCGCCGCCTTGTCGACCTGGCTCGGATTCTCGCTGATCGCTCGCCATGCAGCCGGGCTCGAAGGCTTCGACGGAAGGGGCCCTGTCGCGCCGATTTTGGTCCTCTCTCTGCTCACTCTCGCTCCGGCACTCGTCGCCGCGTGGCTCCTTCCCCGCGTGCGCTACACCGGGCCCACGCTGCTCTTGATCCTTGCCGTCGGCGCTCTGATCCGAGTTCCTTTCCTCTCCGTCGATCCCGGCTTCTCAGACGATGTCTATCGCTATCTGTGGGATGGACGCGTGCAGGAGGCGGGGTTCAATCCGTACGGCGTGCCCCCCGCCGATCCGTCCCTCGATGCCGTCGAGGCTGAATGGCCGGTCGCCGAGCGGGTGCGCCATCGCGTGATCCATCCCGACATCGCGACGGTCTATCCGCCGCTTCTCGAGCTGCTTTTTGCGAGCATTGCGCGGGTGGCGGGCGGTTTGTTCTTCTGGAAGCTCCTCCTCTTGTTCGTTGAGCTCTGTGTCGCGGTGCTCCTCATCCGCGGGCTCGAAGGGGTCGGCCGCGATCCGCGGCTCGTGCTCCTCTACCTCTGGCACCCGCTCCCCGTGATCGAAGTGGCTTGGAACGCGCACGCCGAGATTCTCGCAGTACTTCCGTTCCTCTGGTGCGCCGTGTTGTTGACCGAGGGGAAGCGACTGACGGCGGGGATCGCGTTCGGCGGTGCGGTCGCGGCGAAAATTCTGCCTCTGGGCTTCGGGCTGGTGCTTCTTCGAAAGGGCGGCTTCGGCACGCTGATCGTCGCCGGGATCGTGATCGCGTGGCTCGCGGCGCCGTTCGCATCGTCGCTCGATCTCGATCGCGCCACCGCGGGGCTCAGGGAGTATGCGGGGAGCTGGTACTTCAACGATCTCCTCTATCGCCCGATCGGATCGCTCCTGGGTCTCGATCCCGAGAACCGCCTATCCGAGGGTGCGCGCTACCTACGGCTTGCGATGGGGATCGCGTGGCTGCTCGTGGTCATCGCGACGTCGAAGCGACTCCCCTACCCGGCGGCGCTCGCGCTCACCGGGGCGTTCATCCTGTTCTCGCCGACGGTGCACCCTTGGTATCTGTTGTGGGTGCTCCCCTTCGCGGTGCTCTTGGAAAGTCGGGGGTGGTGGCTCTTGGCGGGGACGACCCTGATCGCGTACGAGGTGCAGATCGGGTCGCGGGCGGCGGGAATGTGGGAGCCGAACGATGCCGCCCGGTGGCTGGTCTACGCGGCGCCGCTGGTGCTCATGGCGTGGGCTCAACTGGCGGAGATTCTGGAGAATCGGCAGATCGCCCGGCAGCTGCGCGCTTCTCCCGGCGCGCATTCTGGATCTCCGACAGGAGAATGATCGTGACGCCGACCACGATACCGCTATCGGCGATGTTGAAGTTCGGCCAGACGTGGTCACCGACGTACCACTTGACGAAATCGCGCACCGCGCCGAACTGCATCCGGTCGTAGAAGTTGCCGATTGCGCCTCCGGCGATCATTCCGAGCGCGAGCGTGATCCCCCACGGCATCCTCTTCGGAAACAGGGCGACGAACAGGGTGCCCACCGCGGCGATCAGCGAGATCGACAGGAGCAGCCAACGCATGTCACTCAGCATGCCGTTGAACGCGCCGATGTTGATCGCGGCCTCGAGGGAGAATCCGGTGAAGAGCACGTGCTCCTCCCCCGCCCGGAGAAACGGTGTGTCGCCGGGGCGTTGGATGATCTCCGCCTCGAGGAAGCGGAATATCGCTGCCTTCGACCAGAGATCGAAACCGATGATCGTGATGGTGGCCGCGAGGTGAATCGCGAGGGTGTGCATGCGTCGCATGGAGCCATCGAAGCATGTCAGCCCTTGGGATGAAACCCCAACCGAACCTCTGGTGTCCTTCTCGACCCAGTTTTCCGTCGGAACCGGAAGCTGCCCCGCTCCGTAGGATTTCCCCAGGGCCCGGCGGTCCCTCCCCAAATCGAATCGAGTCTGGTTGTCCCTCGGGACCCGGCCGGTATCCTCTCTACCGTGCGCTTCTCTTCGGCACCTCGGTTCGACCCGCGTTCCGGGAAAGGAAATCCCCCTCATGAAGAGCAGAATCTCAGCGCTTCTCGTCCTGGCCGCAGTGGTTGGGACCGCCTACACCATCGGCAGCTCCCGCGCGGCCACCCCTTCTAGAGCCCATTCCCCCCCGGCGAACGAATCCGCTGCCGCTCCTCCGGGATCGCGGGCGGTCACTGCCCGCGGCGCCCTCCTCCCCGAGGAGCTTCACCTGACTCAGCTCTTCGAGCGAACTTCGAAATCGGTCGTTCACATCACCAGCCTGCGCTTTCGCCGCTCGCTCTCCCGCGACGTCTACCGCGTTCCCGAGGGGAGTGGTTCCGGCTTTGTGTGGGATCAGAGTGGGCACATCGTGACCAACTACCACGTGATCCAGAGTGGGCAGAGCTTCCAGGTCGTGCTCGCGGATGAGTCGAGTTGGACTGCGAAGTTGGTGGGTGTCGCACCGCACAAGGATCTCGCGGTGTTGAAGATCGAGGCGCCGGCGGAGCTCCTCGCCCCCATCGATCTCGGGAGCAGCCACGATCTTCGGGTGGGGCAGGCCACCTACGCGATCGGAAACCCGTTCGGACTCGACCAATCCCTCACCCGCGGGGTGATCAGCGCGCTCGGCCGCGAAATCACCTCCCGCATGCGCACCACGATCTACGACGTGATCCAGAGCGATACCGCGGTCAACCCCGGCAACTCAGGGGGGCCCCTGCTCGACAGCGCGGGGCGGCTGATCGGGGTGAACACCGCGATCTTCTCCCCGACCGGCGCGAGTGCCGGGATCAGTTTCGCGACCCCGGTCGACACCGTGCGGCGGATCGTTCCCGATCTCATCACTTATGGCCGCGTTCAGAAGCCGGTCATCGGATTCCGCAGCTATCCGCAGCGTCTTCCCCGACACTTCCCCAGGGGAGTCCTCGTGGTCGCGGTCCCGGAAGGGAGCGCCCTCGAACGCGCGGGGCTCCGGGGTACGATCGACGAGACGCGCCTCGGCGATCTGGTCATGGCGGTCAACGGTCGCGCGACGCCGACACTTTCCGATCTGGAAGCGGTCCTCGAACGCTTCCGTGCGGGCGATGAAGTGCGGCTCACCGTTCTCAGAGGGTTGAGTTTCGAGGGCGAGGGCGGGCGGGAAGTGACTATCGAGACCAAGTTGCAGCCGGGGGACGAATGATTTTCCAGACGGAGAAACCATGATCACGAACGTCAACTGGCGCGGAGAGCTCGACGGCGATGTCATCCTGACCATCGCGGAAGAGAACGGGGACGAGAACGCGGAGATGGTCATCGATCGTCCCGGTGATCTTGTCTCGACGATGATGGCAGAGGAGTTCGCGACCGAGGAGCTGATCGACGTCGCGGCGGTGTATGGCTATTGCCTCGCCTCCCGCGGAATCTCGGAGCCGATTTTCGTCGATCAGATCGTGAAGAAGATCGGTCCCTTCATCCGCAGCGCGCGCATCGACTCGCTCGCGCTCTATCGACTGACCGAGCGGCTCGCGACTCTGATCGAAGACTCCGGCGTGAAGGGAGTCGAGCTGCGGCAGGTGCTCCTCGACGAGGCACATCGGCTGCGCGACTCGCGATGAGGCGGCCGGCGCCGGAATCATGAGCGTTTCAGGCGGAAACCACGGATTTCCGTACCTCGAGGCCGAGATTGATCTCTCCGGCGACACTCGATCGACGCGGAAACAACCCCTCAGACTCACCGTGATCTCATTTACCCGGTCGAGATCGGCCTGAAGACGCAAGCCTGGGGCACATCTGACCGATGATGACGGAGTGAGACTTTGCGATCCCTGGCATCGCATCAGTTCACTGCAGAGAATGGGTTCACTACAGAGCTGTTCGGGCATCGAGCTCCGCGCCTCGACCACGCAGCTCGCCCCTTAAGCTTGCGAACAGGATACTCCGATGGTTTCCACGAGAACTCTCTTCGCGAGGACCGCCCTCCGAGCGCTCCTCCTCACTCCGCTGATCCCCGCCCTCGTCGGTTGTGGAGCGGGGCTGAATCGAGACACCCCGACCCGCATCACTGGGATCGCGCTGTATCAAGACGCGAATCTAAACCAAGTGCTCGACGCCGGGGACACTCTCACCGTCCCGTTCGATCAGAGCATTGTGGGCCTGACTGGCATCTCCGCCGGGTCGCTCCGTCTGCCGGTCGCCGGTGATTCGCTCGGCACTCTCCCGACCTTTGCCGTCGGTACGAGCGCGAACCACCTCGTCATCACCCTCGGCGCCTCCCCCGCACTCACCGCACGACAGCTCTTCTCGTCGAACAACGTCAGCGCTGGGTCCCCTTCGGGGATCGACGTCTCTTTGACCATCGGCGCGGGCACCCTGGTCGGGGCGAGCGGAGAGACCGCGATCGCGTCGACCCCCATCGACATCGCCCCCGGATTCACGGACAGTCTTCAGGCCTTCGCCGCGGTCACCGCGCGCAACATCGCGAGCGGCGACTTTGATGGGGACGGCGATCTCGACATCTTCATTGTTGCGTTTGGCGAAGGGAACCGCGTGCTTCTCGATTCGGGGGGCGGCGTGTTCGTCGATACCGCGCAGTCCCTCGGGAGCGCGCCGAGTCTCGGCGCGGCGGTCGGCGACTTCGATAGCGATGGCGACCTCGACGTGGCCGTCGCGAACGACACTGGCTCGACCAACCAGGTGTGGCTGAACAACAGCGCGGGAACGTTTACCGCGGGACCGACCTTCGGGACTGGACTCAGCCGCGACGTGTTCGCGGGTGATTTCGACGGTGACGGCCTGCTCGATCTTGCGGTGGCCAACAACGGCGGCAATACCGTGTGGATCAACCAGGGCAGCACATTTCTCGGCGGTGGGCCGTCGCTCGGGGCTTCGAGCTCGCGCGCGGTCGCGGCGGCGGATTTCGACGCCGATGGCGATCTCGACCTCGCTTTTGCGAACGACAACTTTGTCGGGCAGGTGTGGCGGAACAATGGCTCCGGCACGTTCGTATCGATCGCTGATCTCACCGGTCCCACCGTGGGCACGTCGATCGCGGTCGGAGACCTCGACGGCGACGGTTTCCAAGATATCGTCGTCGGAAGCCTCGATCGCGGCGTGACCGCGTTCCTGAACACCGGCCCCACCACCTTCACTCCAGATCCCGACTTCGGCGGAAACTCCACCCGTGCGATCGCGCTCGGCGATGTCGACAGCGACGGCGATCTCGACCTGGTCGAAGGGCGATCGGGGACTTCCTCCGATCGGATTTGGTTCAACGACGGTGCGGGCTTCTTCGACGACTCCGGGATGCGTCTCGGCATTCTTTCGACCTACGGCGTGACTCTCGGGGATGTGGGACAGGACGGGGATCTCGATCTCGTGACCGCCACGCTGTCGGGCAGCGCGAAGGTCTTCCTGAACCCCCTCTCGGCGTCCTCCGGCGGCTTCAGTCTTGTGGATAGCGGGCAGGACCTCAGGAACAATCCGACTCCAACCGACAACAACACCCTCGATGCGGTGGCCATCGATCTCGACGGTGACGGCGAC
>ERZ891418.606-NODE-606-length-11922-cov-10.776270_pt1 | contig 11922 bp, 20 predicted proteins | sample MGYA00521236_ERZ891418 | MGnify/ENA primary metagenome ERZ891418 (study PRJEB32303, sample SAMEA104408696) | aquatic metagenome | biome: Brackish water; feature: Chemocline; material: water | place: Baltic Sea | collected 2014-10-18T10:34:00 | depth 100 m ... | reverse complement strand
CACACAACTTCAAATTTGAATTTTTGATAAAAAAGTATTAATTAATTAATTTTTTAAGGAGAATTACTATGAGTTTATGGGGATCAAGTTCCAGTGATGAAAGTAAACCTAAAAATCTTACAACGGCTGATAAAGCAGAGGTTTATGCTAACGAATCAGGTTGGGTTGTAAGAGCGGGTTCTAAATTAACTGGAAACGGAAACACTTCCGCTACTCCAGAGGTACTAGTTACAATAGGTGGATTAGGAACAGCTTTAGCGGCTGCTTCAATTTCATCTACACAGTTCGATATATCAGAGTTTGATGTGTCTGCTGGTGGTACTTTGAGTGCGACAGTAAATTATAACGAGGAAGTAACAGTTGGTGGTGGTTCACCAACAATCGTTGTTACAAATTCACAAGCAGGTGGCGGTTCAGCTGCTACTTTAACTTTAACTAAATCAGCTGCTACAGCGAACTCAATCACATTTACACTAGTTGTAGGTGCTGCCGGTTCAACTATATCAGCAGATGACGTACTATCTATTGGAGCTCAAAACATAGCTCTAGCAGGTGGATCTATTAAAGACACGGCTGCTACTACTGATACTAATGCATCAGTTGCTATATCAGCTGGTGCTGGATCAATCGCTGGAACAATTACAGCTATTGCGTAATAATTAAAACAATATGGGCGTCCTCAAGGACGCCTATATACTATATGAACAAATTGATCTAGGTACATGCCTAGAGTAACATTCCCGAAAGGGTTAACAGGAGAAAACAAATGGCAGACAAGAAAATAACAGCGCTATCTGATCTAGGTAACGCAATCGCAAGTGACGACTTATTTCACGTAGTTGATGATCCAACTGGAACACCGATTAACAAAAAGATTTCATCACAAAATGTATTCAATAACATTCCAACTTACATTGGTTTAAAACAAACTTCTCAAGCTATTGTAGCTAATGGTTCAACAGCAACACAAGTAGATGTTGTTTCTTCAATCACAGAAATAAACGCTTCAGCGGCAACTCATTCATGTATAATTGCTGATGGAACTGATGGTCAAGTTAAAACAATTATTAACACATCTACATCAGGTTCAAATGCTATAACAATTACACCTACAAACTTTAGAGGTTATTCAACAATAACTTTAAATGCTCAAGGTGAAACGGCGACTTTATTATTTAAGAATAGTAACTGGAATGTACTTTCACACTATGGAGCTGTAATCGTATAATGATAATTGATAAAACTATATTAGAAGCTGAAAGAGAAAAACTTAAAACTGATTTTGACACTGTTACAAACACAATAAACACAATGAAAGGTAACTTACATGCTTTGAATGGAGCAATCCAACAAATAGATAAGTTAATCTTAATGTCAGAAACAGAAACTAAAGTAGAACAAGAATAATTAACAAAAGAATATGAAAAAATTTAAAACTTATAGTGAAGACCTAGACTTAAGCGACTTCGAAGAAGACGTGACTTGTATGGACAAAACTGTAAAGGATAAAGAAATTTCAAAAGATAAAAAAGAGGAAAACAATGAGAACGTTTAAACAACATTTAAAAGAAGCAGATGGTGCACCTTCAAGTGTAGGTGTTACAACATCAAACTCACCTGAAGATAGTTCTATCGGCGTTCACAACATACATGACGCTGATGTATTAAAAAAAGTTAACGCTTTTGTAGGATCAATTGCTGATTGTGAATATTTAAAACCACAATTCGCCGTTGACCAGTTGAGAGAAAAATTACAAAGAATAGGTCTTACTGTATCACCGTGTGATATGGAAGGAGATTCTGGTAAAGTAACATGTGAAGTGAAACAATTTGGTGGAAGATTTGGTAAAGACACTGATGGATCTGATTTAGATGATGATGGTATATCTCATAGAAAAGAAGGTGGTTTAAAACTAGAAGTTAGTTATGAAACACTTAAAAACGGAACATCAAAGGTCTACGCTAAATTAGTGTAGTCAATGTTCAAAGATATAACTAAAGATAATTGGCTTCTTTTTGCACAGCAAAATTATGATAATCCTACTCTACAGAAAGAGCAGGAGTTTTATGATGATATTAAGAGGTTTAAATATCTTAAAAGGTTATTTCGTAAGTATAGTATAACTAAAAAGATTAAGGTAAGATTAGCAGTTAATCATGTTATAATCTTAGCAAATGTTTTTGGTGTAGAGGTGGCTTGTACCTTATTATTATTTAAGATTGATAAGATATACTGGCCTCATTTAAAATCTATACTTACTTATTTGAATTATTTGCACCCACATGAATTAAATAATGTGAGTACAAACAATAAAATAGATGAACTATTAAATAAGGAACTGTAATGGCTAGTAGATTAATTGATACATTGATAACTTACCGTGTCGTAAAATTGTTGGTAACACCTTTTGAAAGACAAGAGGCGTTTAAGCAAGGCATAATAGATAAAGATGGTAAGTTATTGAAAAAAAATAGAGACTTAACAACAGACAAAGAAAAGAAAGCTTATACGTACTTACATAGATTTGTATTCAACTTAAAAAGAATACTAAAGAAAGTAGGTTTTGGTAGTAAGTTAGGTTCTTTTGCTGTTGCTCTTGCTTTACTTTTGAAAGAAAATAAAGAATACGAGCCTCATAAAACACTTATTGAAAGTGCTGTTGTTGCTTATTTAAAAGAAACAAATCAATACGATCAACTACTATCTGAGCAAGGTGAAGTTAAATCAGTTTATGAAAATGAACCGGTAATGACCTGTTTCGGTATTGATGTTTATGAAAAAGAAGGAAATTACTATTCGGAGGATGAATATGAAAAGCTTTAAAGAACTAGCACAAGATATTGTTAATAATATGGACGAAGACGCTCCGGTAAATTCAATAGCCGGTGGCGGAGTTGATATGGCTCCTAATGCTGCCGTATCTCATTCACCTAAAATGATGAAAAGAAAAAAAGAACAAGGTGACGAACAAGAGAAGATATCTAAAAAGATCGGTAATATGGTCAAAGAAAATAACGACAACAATAGTATTCTTTTAAAACAAGTATTAGACGCCCTTGATAAAGTTGATACAAAGATTGATGAACAAGTCTATGGTAAAACTGAAATCGTTGTTGAAGAAAAAAAAGAATATAAAACTTTTAAGGACAAATACAATGGCTAACATAACAAGAAACAAAAACCTAAAAGGACTAAAAGAGTATATGAGAGGTGGTAGTATGGATAATGTTACACCTATGGTTAGTTTAGGAGATAAACCACCAAAAGGTCAAGGTTCAAGACGAGGAGGATTACAGGCAAGCACTGAAAATCCTGCAGGAGAAAAAGATATTCCAGCAAGACCTTTGAAACCTCAGAAAAAGATTAAAGAATCTAGTTTATACAAATACATGGTAAAACTAGGCATAATAAAGGAGTAATATGGAACTAGATATAATAGCTATAGCAACTAAATTTTGGCAGTGGTCACTTTTAATTGTATTAGTAATAGTTGGTTATGTAATTAATTTATTAGATAAAAAGAAAAGTAATTTAAAATTTTCTTATGAAGAACTACCAAACTTAAAACCACTTCCTATCAAAACAAAAGGAAAAGGTTTTTGGAAAGGTATTCTTATGTGGTTAACTTCAACAAGAAATTGGGAAATAACTAAAGACTGGAAATACAAAATAAACGATAGTGAGTATGTAATACCAGCAGGCTTTCAGTTTGATGGTGCTAGTATACCTAAATTTATGAGAACATTTTTCTCACCAGTGGGAGTTTTATTAATTGGTGGATTAGTCCACGATTATATGTACAAGTACACAGCTTGTAAGCCGTCAACTAAAAAAGGTTCACTTCTACTTGTAGATCAAAAGAAAGCAGATCAAATCTTTAGAGATATTAATATAGAAGTAAATGGATTTTATTTTATGAATTATCTAGCATACTGGTCATTAAGAGCTGGTGGTTTTGTTGCTTGGAGAGGTCATAGAAAAGTAAACGCTAAAATAAAATAGGAGATTAATATGTTTTTAACAATAGGTTTATTATTAGGTTTTATAATAGGTTGGTATGTCAATGAGAAGTTTGAAGACTTACAAGATATACTTGACAAGATGTATTCAAAATTAAAATTTTGGAATAAATAAAAAAAGGATAAATTATGTTTGGTGGAATTAGATTACTTTTTATTGGGATTATCGCTAGCGCTGTAATAGGCGCTAGTGTTTATGTGATGAAGTTAAGATCAGATAATGCTATTCTAAAAGCAAATCAAGTACAATTGGAACAAGCAGTTTCAACTCAAAAACAACTCATAGAAAATCAACAAAAAGATTTTACAGAAATTTTAGAAGCTAATAAGAAAATGAATGAGCTGGTCGGCAATCTTAAAAAAGATATGGACGATTTAGATAAAAGATTTTCAAAGAAAGATAGAGATATTGGTAAACTAGCCATTGATAGAACAAAGGTCATAGAAAGAATTATAAACAAAGGAAGTGATAACGCTACAAGATGTATAGAGATTGCTAGTGGATCACCATTAACTGAAAGTGAAAAGAATGCTACGAAGAAGTCAGAAATCAATCCTGAATGTCCTTCTATTAGTAATCCTAAGTATATCGCTTACTAACTGCTCAGGCGTTAAGAAGTTAAGTATATTTAAGGAAGAAGTCAAAAGACAGGAACTCAATTTAGAGAAGCCTACGCCTCTACAATTAGAACAGATTAAATGGATAATCATAACGTCTGAAAATGCTGATGAAGTATTTAAGAAGATGGAAGAACAAGGACTTGATCCTGTAATTTTTGGTTTGAACGATAATGATTATCAATTAATAGCAAAGAACTTTGCTCAAATAAGAAATCAATTAAAAATTACAAACGATATACTAGATAAGTATAAAGAATACTACGAACCAAAAGAGAAAAAATAATGGAAATATTCTTTGAAATATTAACGAAGTTTGGATTACCAGTAGCAGCTTCTGCTGTTATGGGTGGATTCATCTATATTATTCTAAAGTATATTTTAGGTGGTGTTGTAGGCTCAGTAAAAGGTTTACACGGTATCATTATGGGTTTAGAAAACAGAATAGACACAATGAATAATGATCTCATACATATTGATACTTTAATATCATCAGCTCTACATCTTAAACCAGATTTAGACAGAATTGCTAGGTCTGATGGAAAGAATGACGCAAGAAAAGACTAATGCCAATATTAGACATACTTAATCAATACGGTTTTGCGACACTGGCCGCTATTGCTATGGGGTGGTTTATTTGGTTTATCTATAATTTTATAACACAAGAAGTTACAAGTAAGTTAAAAGAAGCTTCATCAGCTCTAATACAGTTATTAGATAAAATAAGAAGACTTGATAACGACCTTATACGAATTAAGGCTAAATTAAACACGGTTCTCACTCTCCGAGAACAAGAAAATTACAAAAACAAAGACTAATAATTATAAATAGTAGTATGAAAACATCATTTAAAACAATGGTGTTAGTAGTGGGACTTACACTAATTACACCGATTACATCAATACTAGCATCCGAATTGACACAGGAGTTTAAAAACCCTGCCTTTAGTGGTAATGGTTATTCTTCTCACGTGCTATCCATAAATCAACTTGAAGTACAAAGAAGACAAAAAGTTATTGATGATGAGAAATCAGCAGCTTCGGCCGCTGAAAGAGATGAAAAAAACAAGACAGTAAACAAATTTATTGCCAACGTAGAGAGTAGAATATATGCTAACTTATCCAAACAGTTAGTTGACAATATGTTTGGTACAAGTTGTGATAGTAGTACGACAACTTGCCCTACAAGTGGTACTTCAACGATTGAAGGTGCTACGATATATTGGGTCAAAGATAATACTACTGAAATAATTACATTAACAATTACAGCTGATGACGGAACAGTTACAACAATGGCAGTTCCAATAGGCGACTTTAAATTTTAACATGAAAACATTATTAATATTATTCATAGGATTATTACTGGCTGGTTGTCAAGCAGGTAAACAGGTTGAAATATACAAAGGTAAGTCTCCTTATATTGAAGGAACAACTACTAAAGATAGATTAAAAGCTATACCAAAGTTAGATGGACAACCTAAGATTACAATTGCTGTTTATAGATTTATTGATAAGACAGGTCAAAGAAAACCAAGTACAAAGTTTTCTCAATTATCAACTGCTGTAACACAAGGTGGTAGTTCGTTTGTTATCGATGCATTAAAAGAAGTATCAAACGGAGATTGGTTTCAAGTATTAGAACGAGAAGGTTTAGATAATCTAATTAAAGAAAGACAATTAATTAGAAGCACAAGAACTGAATATGATGGTGAAGCAAATGTAGGTAACATTTTAAAACCATTAACATTTGCTGGTCTTATCATAGAGGGTAGTATCGTAGGTTATGATAGTAATATACAGACAGGCGGTAACGGTGCTAGATATTTGGGTATTGGAATTAGTGAGCAATATAGAATAGATCAAGTTACTGTATCAATGAGAATTGTAGCAGTACAAACAGGAGAAATTTTATTAACTACCAACGTGACTAAAACAATTGCTAGTCATAGTAAAGGTGGTGATGTATTCACTTTTTTAGATATGAATACAAAGGCTTTAGAATTAGAAACAGGAGTGGCTGTAAATGAACCGGTAACTTACGCCATAAGAACTGCTATTGAATTTGCCATACTAGAGTTAATTTATTGTGGAGAAAAAGATGGTTACTGGAAGTTTAAACAAGAAAAAGAAGAAAGTATTAACAGAAAATGAAAACAATAATTAGTGTTATTATGTTCTTAATGATGACTACTTTGTCATACTCTAACGACATATATGTTACTCAATCAGGTGCTAACCTTGATTTAGACATAACACAGGACGGTGCTAATAACACGGTTGGTAACTCAACTACAGCATCAGCTTCAACAGGTGCTACAACAATATTGAATATAGACCAAGTTGGAGGTTCAAACGTTATTAAATACCAGATCAATGGTGCTACATACACAGGTGTTATTAGTTTAACTGGTGATTCAAATGATGTTGACTTAAATTGTGATAGTGGAAATAGTAACAGTTCTTGTGGAACTATAACTGCTAACATCACAATGACAGGTTCATCAAGTGATATAGATTTAGATATAGGAGAAACAGCTGACGCTGCTGGTTCAACTATTAATATAACAGGAGCTTCAGGATCAGACAGTAACGTAATCGCTGCTACTGTTGATGGTACAAGTGCTGTATTAACTTTAACTGTAAATGGAGATACAAACAATTACTTAATTGACATAGATGGTAATGGGGATAGTATTGGTCACACACTAATACACTCACACACTGGTAGTATCGCAGATGTTGATATTATACAATCAGGTGTAAATGATAACATGATAAATTTAACAACAAGTGGAGATAATGCTGATATTGATATAAGCCAAACTGACTAACAAACACACTACTACACTCACAAGGACTACACTACTATGATTACAATACTATTATACTCGGGATTAACTATATATGCGTGTTATAAATTTTATAATTGGGTTCATAATTTTAACCCATACGATTTTACCGACAGAAGTTAAAGCTACAATTGGCGAAGTAACACTACAAACTGGTAGTGCCGTCATTGATAGACAAGACGGAGATAAAGGTATCAAAGTAAAGAAAGAGCTTGATGTTCTTTCTTACGATACTGTTAAGACAGGAGATGGTAAAGTTGGTATCAAGTTTATAGATGATACCAGAGTTGATGTAACTGAACATAGTAAGTTAGTCATTGACGAATTTGTTTATGACCCAAATACAAAGACAGGTTCATTATCACTAAAAGCTTCACTCGGTACTATTAGATATGCTTCAGGTCAGATCGCTAAAAACTCAAAACAAAATGTAAAGATTAGTACACCAACAGCTACGATTGCTGTTAGAGGAACCGACTTTGCTATGACTGTAAATGAAATAGGTGGATCAACAATTGTATTGTTACCTAGTTGTGATGGTAATGGTAATTGTTATGTAGGAGAAATTGAAGTACAAACAGACGCTGGTTTTGTTATAATGAACCAAGCCTTTCAAGCAACACAAGTAGATACAATGGAATCAAAACCTTTGAAACCGGTATTACTTGATTTAGATATAGATATGATTAATAACTTATTGATTGTATCTCAACCAAAAGAAATAGAAACAGCTGTTGAAGAAGAAAAACTAAAAGCAGTTGCCAATGCTTTAGATTTAGACTTTCTAAAGTTTGATGATTTAGAAGTAGATTTATTAGAAGTTGAAGAAGAAGAATTTACAGGACTAGATGTTGATTTTTTAGACCAAGACTTTCTAGTTGATATTTTAGATCAATTAAATAAACAACTTGCTGTACAGATGCAAAGTGAGTTTGATAAAAACAAAAATAAAAAGAAAGCAGGACAAGACGAGTTTGGTATAATATTATTAGATGAAGACCCACAATGGGTTTGGAAAAGATCAGACGAATCTAATAACAACATAGAGTTAAGACTAGGCCAAGAATATGGTTATATCATCAATGTTACACAAGGCGACTTTGAAATCATAGATTATGAATTAGGCGATGGTGATAACTCAATAAGGATTAATCAACAGTAATGTATAAAATTATGAAATGGATTACAATCTGGATATTCGTATGGATGGCATTTTTTTCTATAATAGAAAAATTAAAAGCCAACGAAATTTACATGACACAATCTGGTGCTGATGTAACAGTTACAATAACACAAGACGGTGAGAATAATAGAGTTTCTACAAAAAGCACAGCAGCTTCAAACGCCACAGCATTTGGTAAAAATCAAACATATACTTTTACACAAACAGGTGATGATAATAAAATAGGTTTATATAAACACTATTATGGTTCTGATGGTCAATCGTCTGGCACAATGACAGCAGTACAAACTGGTGATGGTCTTATTATGTATTTAGATAATCATGGTGACAATAATAACTTTACCACTTCACAAATACATAACAACGCAATCATGGCTTTAGAAATAGATTATAGCGATAATACTGTTATAGCAAAACAAAGATGTTCCATAGCTTCATGTGTACAAGATCGTATGATATTAACTGTAAGAGGCACCGATAACAATATTAAAATGGGTCAAGGTTATGTCATAGACAATAGTGGAAATTTTGTATATGATGGTGATGAAGATGGTGGTCACTACATGGACGGACTTATAGTAGGTAATCGTAATGTTTTAAATATGGGTCAAAAATCGAATAACAGTTCATCTGGACATGACGCTGATGTAAATATTAACGGTGATGACAATGTGGTAAATGTTAAACAAGAACACAATGCTAGTAAAGATTTAACACTTACAATTAATAATGATGATAATGAAGTGGATATACACCAAAAAACGAATTGGTCTCACTCAGCAAATATAACTTTGGGTGGTAACTATGGAACAGATTTAAGTTTAACACAAGGTAATACCAATACATCACAAGCACAATCATATTCATTAAATCAAAACTGTCAAACTTCAAATGGTTGTTCAGTTACAGTCACACAGAATTAACAAAAGATGGAGATACTTAGGATGGCACCAAACAGATATACTTTACTATTATTAATATTACTTTTTCTATTTGCTATTTTAGTCAGTTAATGAAAAAGATATTAACACATTGGACAATTGCTTTTATAACTTTATTTGTTATTACTTACATAGGTTTAAAAGACCCACAAGTTAAGGAGATATTAAGACTAAAAGGTTTTGATTTACTTCTACAATCGGAAAAGAAAGAACTATCACAAGACATAGCTGTAATCACTATTGATGAAAAGGCAATAGAGAAGTATGGTCAATGGCCTTGGAAAAGAGATGTACTTGCTGATGTTATTATAAAACTACGAGAAGCTGAAGTAGGTATTATAGTATTGCCTATACTGTTTAGTGAAGAAGATAGATTAGGTGGCGACAAACAATTAGCAGAGGTATTACAATATGGTGTGGTCATATCACAAGTAGGAACAACACAGGCAAATAAGAATGCCGTTCCTAGAGGTATCGCCAAGATCAATGATCCTATAGCATACATGTTTGAATGGCCAGGTATGTTAGGACCTATACCATTGTTAGGTGAAAAGGCAAGCGGTGTTGGTGTAGTAAATACAGTGCCGGAAGTTGATGGTGTTGTAAGAAGAATACCATTGATTATGAAGATCGGAAACGACACCTATCCAGCGATGGCAATAGAGGTCATAAGAGTGGCAACTGGCGCTCCAAGTTATCAGGTGAAGGCAGGAGAGGGTGGTATTATTGCTATGAGAGTGCCTGGTTTCTCCACAATAAAGACTGATCCAAATGGTCGTATATGGTTAAGATGGAACAAAGAATATGATACTATCAGTCTAGCAGATTTAGACCAAGTTGGCAAGTTTAAAGGTAAGACTGTTATTATAAGCACCACAGCAGAGGGTTTAAATTCAATAGTGGCAACTCCTTTAGGTGAGAAATATATGTATGAGATAACTGCCTCAACATTATCAACTGTATTAGATGGTAAGAATATAACAAGAGTTGATATTAGTTTTATATCAGAATTAACAGTTGCCTTTTTATTAGGTTGTGTTATAATACTAATTACAAGATTTTTACCTTATTGGTTTATAGGAATAAAACTTCTATCTTGGTATATTATATCAGTATGGTTAAGTTATTATTTCTTTACAACACATTTAATGTTAGTAGATGTAAGTTGGATTATAATTACATTTACCATTGTAGGATTTCATAGTGTATTCTTACGTTTCATATTAGAGTTTAAACTAAAACAACAAATCAGAAAACAGTTTGAAAAATATTTAGACCCACGACAAGTTGCTATACTTGTAAAGAATCCTGAGAAGTTAAAACTAGGTGGTGTTAGAAAAGAAATGTCTTTCTTGTTTATGGACATTGTAGGATTTACACCTATCTCTGAACACTATAAGAACAAAGATGATCCTGAAGGACTTGTAAAACTGATAAATGAATTTCTAAATGAGGTCAGTATAATAATATTAAACAATGGTGGAATGATAGATAAATTTATGGGGGATTGTTGTATGGCGGTCTTTGGAGCACCATTAGATATGAAAAATCATGCCGAGATGGCGATCAAGTCTGCTAAAGAAATAGAAGAAAAGGTTAAAGAACTAAAAGTAATTTACAAAGAACGAGGATTACCAGACATCAATGTTGGGACAGGTGTAAATACAGGAATAGCAATTGTTGGTAATATGGGTTCTAAAACAAGATTAGATTATTCTGTTGTTGGCGACGCCGTTAATTTAGCGGCGAGATTAGAGGCAACTGCCGGCAGACATGAACACATTGAAAATAAAACTATATGGTCATCTTATACACAAGAACAATTACCAGATACTTTTAAGACAAAGAGTATAGGTGATATTAAAGTTAAAGGAAAGGAAGAACTAATTAAGATTTTTACGTTTCAATCAACATAGACGGAGGGTTATGACACTACTTCAAAAGAAGAAGTTAAGAAAGACACTAACGAAAATAATAAGAAACAAAAAGAAACTTAAATTATATTTACTGAATTTACATTGGTTAAGAATAAAAAAACAAAAAGAACGAAGAAGAAAGAAAACATTGATTAAACTGTATAAAATGAGAAGAATCCACATGATGAAGTCAATGCTAAGATCAGCATAAGAATAAATATAGATAGGTTACTGATAAGTTAAAATAGTATAAAGACGTTATATCGGCGTACACCTAAATAGGAAAAATAAACTTATATTAACCAACTAAATAGGACCACATATGTCGGAATATAAAACCATTCACGGAATACACATACAAGCTTTGGCTTCCGATCCTAGTAATCTAGGAAGTGG
>ERZ891418.604-NODE-604-length-11956-cov-8.096967_pt1 | contig 11956 bp, 13 predicted proteins | sample MGYA00521236_ERZ891418 | MGnify/ENA primary metagenome ERZ891418 (study PRJEB32303, sample SAMEA104408696) | aquatic metagenome | biome: Brackish water; feature: Chemocline; material: water | place: Baltic Sea | collected 2014-10-18T10:34:00 | depth 100 m ... | reverse complement strand
AACTGGATTCGCGCACCGTTTGGCGTTATGACCGAACGGTTGTCTGACTCCTCGACTTGATTTGCTCCTCATGCCCGAAGCCGTTCCCATCACTGACCCGACTGCTCTGGCGAAATTCGGCCGGCTGGAGGTCGTCGCGAAACTGCTGGTCGAGGGTGACATCATCGGGCAGCACAAAAGCCCGTTCAAAGGGGCGAGCGTCGAGTTCGTCGAGCATCGCGACTACTACCCCGGCGACGAGATTCGCCACATCGACTGGCGGGCCTTCGGCAAAACCGGCAAGTACTACGTCAAAGAATTTGAAGACGAGACCAACCTGCGCTGCTGCCTGATGGTCGACCTGTCCGGCAGCATGGCGTACGGGCAGAGCACTCTGCCGAAGATCGACTACGCACGACAACTGGCCGCCGCGTTCGGCTATCTGCTGACGGCTCAGCGGGACGCCGTCGGCTTGATCACGTTCGACACGAAAGTCCGCGAGCAGCTTCAGCCTGGCACCAGCCCGCAGAACTTTCGCAAACTGATCGCCGCTTTGCACTCCGGTGAGCCCGGCGACGAAACAAGCATTGCCGAGGTCATCAACCGAGTCGTGCCGACATTCAAACGCCGCTCACTGGTTGTCCTGATCAGTGACTGCTTCGACGATGTCGAAGCGCTGTGCGAGTCGCTCAAACGTCTTCGTCATGCGCGGCACGAGGTGATCCTCATGCAGGTTGTCGCGCCGGAAGAAAAGGATTTCCCCTTCCAGAGCCCGACGCAGTTCCGCAGCCTGGAGCGCAAACAGCGACTGCTCGTCGACCCGCATCGGCTCAGGAAAATCTATCTCCAGCAGTTCGCGGCGTTTCAGGAAGAACTCTCCCGCCGCTGCGGAGGCATGGGTGTTGACCTCGTGCAGATGACGACCGCCGATCCGTATCAGAAAGCGCTGGGAGCGTTTCTCGACTCGCGATCCCGCAGCCGCAAGAAACGCTGAGCCGGCGTTGGATCACGCAGTCACGATGGAAGTGGCACGTCGTGATACTCGAGTGCCCACTCCCGCATGAAGCGAACCTGTTTTGGCCGGATGCAGTACACAATGAGCTGTGGGTTATCGACGCTGCCCAGGTACTGCCTCATCAGTGGATTGGCATCCCAGATTTCCTGAAGCAGAGATCGGTCGTCGACGATCTCGGCCACACCCGTGATTCTGACCTGGTCGTGGCCCTCATCGAGATAACACAGCTCAACGTTCGGGTTGGCTTCGATCTCCGCCGTCTTGTGGTAGCTCCGCAGGTTGGCAACGTAGACCGTAAACCCGTCGGTCCGGACAGGCGACACCGGCCTGACTCGCGGTTGGTCGCCATCGATCGAGGCGAGATACGGAAAGCGGTCTTTACGAATGACATCGGAGGCGAGCTCGGGAAGCTTCGCCAGGTCAATCGGCTCGGGGGCGGGTCGATTCATGGTTGAGTCCGTTTCGAAAAATGATCGCGGCCGGATCCTAATTCATTGAGGCTCAACATTTGAGTTCGTCCCCTCTGACCGCGCATGAAAAAGCCCGACAGTTGCCGGGCTGATTGTGATTCGAGGCAGGACTCAAACGGTCTCGGTATCCCGGCGCCGCATCTCATCGAGAATGATGGGATGCCACTTGCGGTTTCGTTCTTCGGGCGAGTGATAGTTGAGCCGTGCCCAGGTACGGAGTCGGACTTCTTCATTGACGTCGACAAGACCGGTGGTGTCAATGTACTCGTCGAACGGACCGTGGCTGCTCATGTCGATTCCCGGGTCAATCGGTGGCCCCGGCAGCGGGATGCCGCAGGAGTCTCAAAGTGGCTTTTCGTATCGCGAGCCACCCTACCCGGATTCGATGAAGAATCTCAAGCAAACACCGGCATGAGGATGCCGTTTCAACTGAACTGCGTGACTAATCCGTAAAATCGGAAACATTACCAGTCATTCATCCTTGGCTCCGCCGAGCGTCACGCTGATCTTGTACTTGTTCTGCAGATGCGCGTGAGCCGTGCTGGCGTAACCGCTCTTCGGGAACCGCTTGCAGACCTGTTGAAACGCCTGAATGGCCTGCTCTTTGCTTTCGGCTTCTTCCTGGGTGTAACCGATCTGCAGGATGGCCCACGGGGCGAGGCTTTCGGAGCCGCCCTGGATCTGGACGTACAGGATCACGGCCTCTTTGTAGTTCTTGAGTCTCCGCTGGCAATCGGCCATCTGCTGGTAATTCGACGGAAAATTGTTGCACTGCTTGTACCAGGCGACCGCTTCTTTGTAGTTGCCCGAGTCGCGGTGAGTATTGGCCATTTCCCACAGCCACTTATCGGTATTATCAACATCCGATTTGAGCAGCTCGGTGTAGACGGCAATGGCCAGGGGATACTTCCGCGCCTCACGATGCGTCATCGCGATTTCGCCATTCCAGCGAGCCTGATTCTCAGAGTCAGCGGAAACGTTCGCCAGATACGCCGCGGCCGCTTCGTCGTAGCGTCTCTGCTGGCGGAAGCTGTAGGCGACCTGATTTTGACCTTCGACCTTGTCTAAATACTTGCGGAATTCGGCGCGAGCTTCGTCGTACTTGTCCTGCGTCTTCAACCAGTTGGCCAGGCGGCCGAACAAATCGTCGCTGGCTCCAAACTGCTTCTGAATCAGAGAGTACGTCTCCACGACTTTCGTTGGCCGTCGAGAGGCGGCGTGTACGTCGGCAATCAGAAACCAGGTATTTCGTGCGGCGGTTTTTTCTTCTTCCGTGGTGCCGGTCGGGACTTTTTCGCGAATCCACGCAGCGGCCTGGTCGGCGGTTTTTTCGCCCTGAGCCTTCGTCTCAGCGACTGCGGTGAGGTTGATAATCGGCTGGCGAGCGTACGCAGAAACCTGCACCGGGGCTCCTTCCAGGTAGGTTGTTTCGAGAGCCTTTGCTCCTTCACCGAACGCGTCATTCGTGAAGCAGTAAACCGCGAGGTTGCGGGAAGCGGCCTGACAGATGGCCGCTGACTCGCGAGTTCGTTCGACGTCGAAAGTGAGCTTTCGCCACGCGGCAACCTGGGCCGCTTCGTCTTTCGTGATCGATGCGAGGTCCGCCATATCGGACAGCGAATACGCGGCGACCAGATGCTTCGGATGGTTTTTCAGGACGTCCTGGTAGGCTTTCTTTGCCTTCCGGGTCTCACCGTTCTCCTTATAACACTGGCCGATGTAATACGCGGCGGCTGTCGCTTCAGGGGACTCGGGCCAGTAATCGATGACCGATTGAAAACCGTCACTGACCGCCGTGTTGAGCTTCCTCAAATGAACGAGGCAGAGGCTCCACTTGAGCTGCGAATACGGGGCTCCCTCGCTGCTTTCGTAAAGGGTGAGGAATTTTTCGTACTCAGAGAGCGCGACCTTGTAGTCCTTTTCGCGATAAAATTTTTCGGCAATGTTGAGCTGGTATCGCTCGACTTCGCGTAGCTTGGCCCACCGTTCGAGTGACATTTCTTCGAGGCTTGCCGCCTGAGTGTCCGCTGCGAGGCCCAGAACGAAGGTCGCGATCAAAGTCAGCAGAGTCGTCCTCATTTTGATTTCTCCCGCCGGACACATGCCGGCTACTCTTTTTCCCGTTGAGCCTCACGCCACATGGCGTGCTCGTTGTAGGCGTAGTTGATGATGTTGGCCCCGAGGGCGTAGCAGGCCTGCCAGATTTCGGCGTCGATGCCCGCGTGCCCGTTGGCCCAGGCGTCGCCGATGTCTCCCGGATGGTAGTAGCAGACCCAGCGGCCATCGACTTTCCACCCCATCGGCCGGTCGCCTCCGTGTGGGACCACGTACGGAAAGAAGTTGAGCGGAACCGGGATGCGGTGGATCGGGTCGTCGAGCGAAATCGGAACCGGCCGAATTTCCGGCAGCACCTTGGTCATCATGGCAAAAAACTGGTTATGCCAGCCTCGCGAACCGCCGTTGTCTGCGAAAATCATTCCATGCTTTTCAAGCAGGTACTCACGCAGGATCCGGGTTTCCGAAGTGGAGAGCGTGATGTTTTTCTGACCGGTCATGTAGACCATCGGCGGCGCGGCAATCCGGTCAAAGCGTTTCAATTGAGCGACCGTGCGTGATTCGGTTTTCTTCTCGAATTTGTGACCCGGCATAAATGACGGGAGTTCGATCAGCAGGTTCTCGTCGTCGCCGGGGCCGTAGCCCTGGTTCCAGTCTCCACCCTGATATTCGAGACGGATGAAGCGAATCTTGACGTTGCGTTTTCCGCCATAGCCCGCGCCTTGCCCCTTGCCGTACCCGACGGTGTAGGCATGCTTGGTGATTTCTTCGAGCTGCAGTTTGATTTCGTCGAGCGGCGGCACCTCAAAGAGGATCGCGCTGAACGGGTTCACGACGAATTTCTTGCGGATGATTTTCTGAATCTTGATCTGTTGAGCGATCGGTTTCTGCTCGCCTCCGCCGGCAGGTAGGTCGAAGACCTCGCTGCAGCCTCCCACATTGGACATGAAGTAAAACGCGAGAATAAACAGCACCGAGTAACTGCAGAACGCGCTGAGTGACTGGTTGAGTTTTTTCTGCCGGCCGTAGTACCGCGCGTCCGGGTCGAGCGGATTGAGGGTTGCCGGCACGTATTCGCCCGTGTCTTCTCCGGCGAGGCGGCGGATGCGGAATTGGCGGGCTCCCTGTTCCAGTCCCCACACGACCCAGCAGAGGCCGCCGATGTACGTGATCCCGGTGCCAAGCTGAGCCATCGAAACCCGCACGGTGTCCCAGCCAAACAGGTCGGCCAGAAAAACATCGAACTGCCACCAGGGGAAAAAGGCGATCGACGAAATCAGAAAGAAGCGGACCCGGCGGGCTTTGTAGTCAACCCACGCCTTGCTCCAGATGGCCAGGGTCACGGCCGCGGCCAGTCCAAACACGGCACTGTGAATCCACGCGGCAAACCGCTCTACGTGAAGAAACCTCAGCATCCCGGAGCCCAGCCAGTCGAAGACGCACAAAGTCCACACGACGACCAGCGTCGTCAGCAGAATCGTGCGTTTGTCTTTCAACCAGGCCGGCATGATGGTGCGTCAGTCTTTGAGTTCGAGCAGATTGTTCAGCGAGTTGTCGAGCGGGTCGACCGCCGCGTTGGCCGGTTTGACTTCGTCCTCGCCCATTGCCTTGATCGCGGCTGCGGGGTCCACTTGACCTGGTTTCGCTGCGGCTACCGTGCCCGTGCCCGTTGCGGGAGTCTCTGCCCCGCTGGTTGCCGGCGCCTGCGGCGCAGCGGCAGTCTCGACCGGCTTCTCGGGTTTTTCATCGGCGAAGGCCCAGGGAAGTACGGTCAAAGCGGCGATGAGGACAACGCAGCCGACGGTTGCCTGGACAACACCCCGGAAGAGCCCCGTCTCGGACACGATGCCGAGCACCTCCTGGGGGCTGCGACCTTTGAGGCCGGCGACGAATGCACGCAACTCATCCGCGGTCGCGGTGGAGTTGGCCTTCAGACGCTGGACGTCCCCTTTGAGTCCCTTGCCTGGCGTGATCTGTGGCTCGGCCTGTTCTCTGGTTTTTTCCATGGGTGATCTCCGGTCTCTCTATTCGAAAGAACTATTTCTTGTCTTCCTCAACGATGTGAACGAGCTCGCCGCCCGCTTCGCTGATGGACTCGATGACGGGTTCAAACGTTTGTGCCGTGACTTCGCGATGAACTTTCAAGAGCACGGTCCGGTCGCCGGCTGGCCGGCCGCCGAGCATTTCCTCAATCATGGCTGCGAGGCCCGGTTGTCCGGTCTCCTGCCCGTTCAGATAAACGTCGTTTTCATTATCGATGACGATGCTGACCAGCGAGTTCCCCGCACTTTCCAGGTTCTTCGCTTCGGCCGGAGTCCACTGCAGGTGGCTGTCGTCCTGAGCCTTCGCGAGGATCACGAAAAAGATCAGCAGATTAAACGCAATGTCCCCCATCGCCATGCTCGGCACTTCAGCTCGGGATGTCTTGCGTTTGATTTTCATGATCTCAGCTTAGCTCGCGTCAACTACGGGACGGTGACGGTCTGTTCTTCTTCCAGTTGCAGTGTGATGATGCCTCCCGCATCTTCGATCTGACTGGTGATGGCAATCCAGTGAGCGTACTGGACATCGTCGCCGCTCTTGACGATGACGATTTTTTCTTCCTGAGTCCGTTTGGCGTCCAGCTTCACTTTGATCCTTGCGCTGAACTCCGGGATGCGGACGGCGTCTCCGTTGATCAGCACGGCGTTGCGTTTGAGCTCGACCTGAATGTTCTCGTCGTTTTTCTTCTCTTTGTTTTCCGTCTGCTCGGCGCGAGGAATCGTCTGCTTGCGTCCTGAGTCCGGCTGCACTGAAGCGCAGACCAGAAAGAACACGATCAGGTTGAACGCGATGTCGCCGGTGGCGCTCGCGGGTGGTTCAACCATCAGATTGTTTTTGCGGCGAAGTCTCATCGCGGAGGGCACGATCAGGCGGGGGAGTCAAGGACGGCAGCAGTGGGGGGCTGGAATCCGGGGCAAGTAGAACGGACGCCCACGTCCGTCTGGCCCGCGAAAATCAATCGGTCACTCAGACGAATGTGGGCATCCGTCCTACGGGCCAGTGCTCTGTTGCGGCAAGCCGCGTGCGAACGGCCAGTGTACCACGAATCCCCCGGCAACAGGCAACCCGCAAGGCACTTTGAGCTTGGTTGTGAGGCCTGATGAGAGGACCTATCCTCGCCGGTTCCGCCTGCAATTCTCTGCACGCGGCTTCCGGTTTTTGGAAAACAAATCCCGCTCCAACGCGACACAGGGCCGGCAACTCATGGGCGAAATCTTCACCACGCTTGATTATGTCCTCTTTTTTGCAGCCCTGATTGGGGTCATGGTCATCGGACTGATCGCCGGGCGCAAAGAGGAATCTTCTGAGGACTACTTCCTCGCCGGACGGTCGATTCCGTGGTGGGCTGTCGCCGGTTCGATTTACGGTTCGAACGTCAGCGCCAACCACATGGTCGGCATGATGGGAGTCGGTTTCAGCATCGGGTTCTTCCAGAGCCACTTTGAAATAGGAGCCATCCTCGGGCTGATGGTTCTGTGTTATGGCTTTCTGCCGGTCTACCGAAAGCTCGGCGTCTACACGCTCAGCGAGTACCTCGGCAGACGCTACGACGACCGCAGCCGGGTCAGCTACGCGATCATCATGGTCATCATCATGGCCGTCGTGCAGATGGTTCCAGGCCTCTACATCGGAGCGAGGACGATCTGCGTGCTGCTTGGCGGAGACGCAATCGAAGAGGTTGTCGACGCCGCCTCACCGGCCGCCGACTGAGCCGCCGCAGGGAACGGAGCCGCCGCAGAGAATGTTGAAGGGGCAGAAGCCGCTCCTGCTGTCAAAGAGAAAAAGGAGAAGGTCAAGTTCAGTTATTACGCGTTGTTTGTGATTCTTCTCGCCCTGATTTCCGCGGCGTACACGATCTTTGGCGGACTGAAGGCAGTCATCTGGACAGACTTCCTGCAGTCGATGCTGCTTCTGGTGGCCGGAATCGCGGTCGCCTGGCTGGCATTCAGCAAGCTGGGAGACGTCGGCGTCGGGGACGCCGAACTGGATGCGAACTCTGATCGGAACGGCTGGACCCGCATGATGGAATTCGACCAGGCGGAAGAACGCAGCCAGCAGCGGATGCATATTTACCAGCCGACGAACCATCCTCAGCTGCCGTGGACCGGCGTGCTGACCGGCCTGTTCGCGATGCACTGTTTTTACTGGGGCACAAATCAGTTCATCGTCCAGCGGGCTCTTGGGGCGAGGTCCGACACGGACGCGAAGCTGGGCATTATCGCAGCGGGATTCCTCAAACTGCTGATCCCGTTCTTCGCGATCGCGCCCGGAGTCGCTGCGTTCTACCTCTTCCGTGAGAAGATGCCCGAACGAACCATCGCCCCTGACGCCGTGTTCCCGGAGCTCGTCAAGTATGTCATCCCGGCCGGATACGGCCTGATCGGAATCATCGGTGCCGGACTCATTGGAGCGATCCTTTCCTCGATCGACTCGATGATGAACTCGGCCGCGACGATCGTCACGATGGACATCTACAAGAAGTACATGAACCCGGACGCGACCGATGCGCAGCTTATTCGGGCCGGTCGGATTTCAATCATCGGCTTCGTGCTGCTCGCGACTTTTCTCGCTCTGTTCATCATGGACCCAAACTCGGAGAAGAACTTCTTCCTGCAGATTGCCGACTACCAGAACTATTTGACGCCAGGCATCCTCGTGGCTTTTTTCATGGGCATGTTCTGGCCGCGAGGCAACGGGAACGGCGCGTTCTGCGCAATTCTCAGCGGGATCTTTTTCTCATGGCTGGCTGAGACGCTTTACAACTCGAACATCGAGTCCTGGCCGGCCGCGCTGGAAATGTTTGGTGCGAAGCTGAACTTCTTCCATCGAGTTGTCTTCGTGCTGCCACTTTCCGCAGCGTTGCACGTCGTCGTCAGTCTGATGACCGAACCAGACGAAGAAAAAGGTCGGCTCAACTGGACGGACCTCGGCGGCCACAAGACGGAAGACTTGAAGAAACTTGTCGCGCGAATCGGCGTCACGCTGGCGACGTTTGTGATCCTCGCCGTCCTGATGGTCTACGAGAAAATCACGCCGGGAGCTGCCGCGTGTCTGGGAGCACTCGCCACTTTCCTGGCGTTCCAGCGTCACATTCACCAGACCCGTCGATTTGATGTGGACGAGTCCGGTGTGGAGTCCAGAGTGCCGCTGCCGCGCGACGACCGGTTCTGGGCCAGCTTTTTGTGCTCAGCCGCCGTATTCATGCATTACTACTACTATTAGCCGCCCGATGAAAATGGCGAATCGATTTAGCGGAGCGTTGCAAGCCGCCTGGTTCTGCATGGGAAAACGCGCTCTGACCGGACGGCTTTCGCCGTGCCGCTACCTGATTCAACGCTCTGGCAGAGAGGGTATCGCAACCCGATACGACGCAAGGCGTTCCACCGTAGAGACTTAAGGAGCACGTTGACAGTATTTCGCAGGGCTCCAATAATCCGTCCCGGACAAAGCTGCCAACAATTGAAACTTTCCCCGGTGAGGCATTCAGCCTCCCGACAGAACTACTGGAGATTTCACGATGGGTGCTGCCACTGCTGAATTTACTGATGCGTCTTTTGCAGCCGATGTTCTTGCGAGCTCGGTGCCGGTTCTGGTCGATTTCTGGGCTCCGTGGTGCGGACCGTGCCGAATGCTGGCTCCGACGATTGATGCGATCGCCGAGGAATACGGCGACAAGATCAAGGTCGGCAAAGTGAACACGGACGAAAACCCCGGCATTGCGACTCAGCATCAGATTCAATCGATCCCCACACTGATGGTTTTCAAAGGGGGAGAAGTGGTCGACCGAATGATGGGTGCGATGCCCAAAGACGCCATCACCGAACGAATTAACAAACAGTTGGATGCCTGAAGTCATCGCCTGAAGCGCAAGCGAGGGGGCTCAGTCTGACGTGACAAATTTCTGCACGTCCGGTGACGCCCGCTTGCTCGCGCCTGGGCTTTCTGGATAACGAACCGATTTCGAGAGATGCGTCTTTCCGCAGGCCAGTTGGACCGGCCGGCCGACGGAACAGACTTCACTACTCGCCAGGGAAAGGACTCCCGGCATGAGCGAGAATCTGCCAGTTTCTTCGGGCGATGAATTGCCCGAGCCGACGACGCTGCCGCCTGTTGCTGCGTCGGACTCTTCCACAGAGCCCGATCTCGATCTGCTTGAGGACGACCTGCTTGCGCAGACGGCTCAAGTCGTGCAGCAGGTCCAGACACAACTGGCCGACCTCGCCCGGCGCGAAGAGGGATTTCGAACGCAGCTCGGGCAGCTCGATCAGGAGCGACGTGCCTTCCGGTTTGAACGGCAGCAGTTTGAGTCGGACACGGCGCGGACGCGCGAGTCGCTTGAGTCGCGGCGCAGAGAGCTTGCCATCGAGAGCGACCAGCTTCGGCAGGAGCGGGCACAACTTGGTGCTGAGCGGGAAGCGGTCGCCACGGAAAATCGCCGCCTCCAGGCCGATCGCGCACGGTACCGGCAGGAGCTTCAGGCCGAGCTGCACAACGACCGCACCGAACTTCAGCAGACAATCGCCCGGGTCGACGAGCTTCAAGCCAGCCTCACCGAACGCGAAGAAGCCCTCCGCGCAGAACGAAGAGAGTTCGAATCCTCATTCGACACCGCGCGGGCATTGCTCGATGAGGAGCTTGCGAGCCGGCGCAGTGAATTTCAGCAACAGCTCGCGACCGAACGCGCGCGGATGGAGGCGGAAGTCAACGAGGAGGCACTGACCGAGGAACTGAGAACAGACCGGCAGCGACTGGAACAGGAACGCGCGCGGTTTCAGCAGACCGCGCAGGACTGGGAACAGCGGAAAGAACAGGACGTCGCCGATCAACAGCGCCGGCGGAAACAGATCGACGAAGAACAGCGCCGCGCGGAGCACGAGATCGACGAACTCCGCCGTCGCGTGTGGGACGAAATCGACACGGAACGGACCGAACATCAAAGCCGGCTGCAGGCGGAACTTCTGCGTGCGACCACGGAATGGGATCAGTCTCAGGCCGAAAGCCGCAAGCAGTCCGCACTCGAACAAAGCCGCCTCCGGTTCCAGCAGGATCATCTGCAGCGGACGCGGGACGAAGTCGAGACGGCGCAGAACCAACTTCGTGTCGAGTACCAGAAATCGCGGCAGCGGCTGGAGGACATGCTCGACATTCAGCGACTCCGCGACCGGCAGCTCGACCGTCGGCGAGCCATGTACGAGCACATCGAACGATCCCTCGCCCGCCGCCAGGACACGATCGTCAAGCTGCACCAGTCGGTTGAGTCTCACAGTGCGCGGGAACGGGAACGACTTTCGGCCGAACGCGAATCGTGGGAGCTGAAACTGCAGAGTCAGTCGGCCGAGAACCGGCGGCAGACAGACATCCTCGCGCTGCACGCTGAGAACCTGGAGAAACGCCGCACGCGACTCGACACGCTGCGTACCGAGATCGAATCGCGACACAGCGAGCTGCTCGAAACACAGCTCGCTGTCGATGAAGGGTGGGCCCAGCTCTCGCAGGTCACCGGCGACGACGGCGTCCAGGACCGTGTCGACGAGACGCGCGAACAACTCTCAACATTTTACACATCGCTTCGTCAGGGGCTGTCCTCGCAACAGACCGACCTTGAAGAAGCCCGCGACCAACTCGCCCAGCACCGACAGGAATTCCACCTCGAACGACAGCAGCTCACCGAGGCGTTCGCCGATCAGGAACAGCAGCTCCGTCGGCGCGGCGAGTCTTTGCGGGTACAGCTCGGCCAGGTCGAGCAGCAGGAAGCCGAGTGGCAGCGTGCCCGCGACGCGTGGATTCGTGAACGGCTTGAGGCCGAGGAGATCATTCGCGACCTGCTCGCCGAACTGGCAGAAGCCCCCGAGCGACTCGAGCAGAACCCGCTGCCGGCCGATCTGATGAGCCTGCCTGGACTGCTCGGCCTTTCGAATCTGCACGGCGATGCCGCATGACAGACACGGTCGCCCGCACCGGAACAACTCCGCCCTCGTGGTCTACGAGAAAGTTTCATGCGGTCGTCTGGACGGTCGCCGTCACCATCGGATTCGAACTGGTGACGATCTATCTGCGATTCCGAACCGGCATCAGCGCGACGCAATTCAACGAAACGGCACCGCTTTTGCTTCAGGTGCACCACATGTTCTGGAGCCTGCCACTGTTGGTCGTGCTGCCATTTCTGTGGAAAACTCCGAAGCTCAGCGGCGCGATTCTCGGCACCGGACTCGGCTTCATCCTGAGCGACCTCGCTCACCATTTCATCGTGCTCCCGCTGACCGTCGGCAACACCGGCTGGCACTGGCCATAACCAGTCGCCAGCCCAATGGTCCCAGAGCTGTGTCGGCTGAATGTCGCCTTTCGCTCTGCGAAAGTCGCGCTACTTTCGCAGAGCGAAAGGCGACAATCAGCG
>ERZ891418.603-NODE-603-length-12040-cov-6.891615_pt1 | contig 12040 bp, 7 predicted proteins | sample MGYA00521236_ERZ891418 | MGnify/ENA primary metagenome ERZ891418 (study PRJEB32303, sample SAMEA104408696) | aquatic metagenome | biome: Brackish water; feature: Chemocline; material: water | place: Baltic Sea | collected 2014-10-18T10:34:00 | depth 100 m ... | reverse complement strand
GTTCCGGATTGTGCCGTCGCAACACGAATCATCAGGCCCGACTCACGATTGCACGCAATGGTTCTTTTCACGGGGAGAATCCGATCCTTATCATGGGAAACTCCCGGTCCGAACTCCGGACGCCGTTCTGGCACCATTTTCCGCCCCGCATTGACCCGAGGTTGTCGTGGGTAAACTGGCCTACTTCTTCACAACGTTCGTTGGCGCCGTTCCGGCGGGTTTCGGTCTGTATCTGCTCATCATGAATTTCCTGAACCGCGCGGACTCGCTCGGCACGATGCTCATGGTGATTACGGTGACGGCGACGATCTGCATGGCTCTTGTCGTGCTCACTCCGTTCATGGTTCTGGTCTTTTACAAAGACACTCGACCGAAACTCGCCGCTGCGGGAGCGGGTGCTGCGGGTGCAGCCGCCGGAGCTGCTGCGGCGGCCGCCAGTGAGCCCGCCGGATTTGACGACGCTATCCCGGACGGCTTCGACGAAAAAGAACTCGCCGCCTCAGCCGGAGACGAGGAGTACGGCGACTACGAAGGCGAAGATTACACGGACGACGAAGGCGACTACGACGAGGATGACTACGACGACTTCGAAGACCTCGACATCTGATTGCGGCCTCGATCGCGACCGACGATTACCTCAGGCTTTTGAGAAACGCGACGACGTCCGCAAGTTCTTTCTCAGTCAGTGCCTGCTCAAGCCCCTTCGGCATGATTGACACCGTCGCCGGGGTGACTGATTCCACCTGGCTCCGTGGAACGACAACCGGCTCGCCTGTCTGTGGCTGAATGTGAATCGCTTCTTTCGTGTCGCGGATGATCAGCCCGCTGATGACTTTCCCCTGTGTCGTCACGACTGAGTACGGATCGTAGTCGCGCACAATCGTCGCGGACGGAAGCACGATCGATTCCAGCAGGTCATGAGCCGCACGGTTGGCACCGATCGTCGTCAGATCCGGGCCGATTCGTTCTCCCTCTTTGCCAACTCGATGACACGTCGCACATTTGGACTTTTTGCCGAAGAACACTTTTCGACCGTTCTCCAAGTCGCCTGTCTTGAGCAGTGGCAGCAGCCGGTCGACCTGCTCGACCTGACGGGCCTCTTCCGCCTTCACGCGATCGAGCAGCGAGTTCGCGCGATCTCGAAGTTCGCTCGGGTAACCCTTCACGACGTCCGAAAACAACGGCACCGGCAAAGACAGCAGACTGCGTGCCTCTTCCATCGCGTCGAGAAAAGCCACGGCGACCTCCGGCCGTCGGTCCCGCAGAAACGGCTGAATGAGATCCCGAATCTGAATCGGCCCGGCGAGCGACAGATGCGGAGCCAGCTCAACCAGCTGCGCCGGCGCCAGCGAAGCGTTTCCTAAAAGCTGCGCCGCGCGAGCTGACTCGGCCGCCGTCGCTTCGCCACTGAGCAGTCCGGTCAGCAAAGCGAAAGCCGGCTCACTGAGCCGCGCGTCGCGTCCGGACGCGGCTTCCAGCGCGGCGACCATCAACAGAGTAGAACGGGACTTGTCGGCGCTGATTTCTGCGAATCGAATCTTAAATTTGTCTGTCTGAATTGCCGATGCGACTGCCAGGCCAAGCTCGACATCCTCGGAAGATTTCGCCCCCAGTTTCTTCTCGATCGGAGCCACCCAGCTGTCGTGAAGCGGCAGTGAAGATCGGCTCGCGAGCGTTTCCAGAAGTAGCTGCCGTGTTTCGTCCGAACTTTTCGGACTGGAGAGCCCGCGACCGACAACCGCGGCCACCGCCGGATCACCTGCAAAGCCAGCGACAAGTTGTCCCAGCGTGTCCCGCCTCGCCTTGACGCGAGCATCGTCGCTCAGCCAGAGGTCCAGGTGCGAAGCGACTCGCGAAGCCGCGTCCGCTTGCCGCCCGACAATCTCGACGGCCGTCCTTCGCAGCGCAGAATCGTCCGAATCCAACAGCGGTGCGACCTGCTCGACTGTAACCTGCCCGGAGTCCATCTGGTCCAGCGCGATCAGAGCGCCTCGAACCGTCGCCGCCAATCCTGAGGCCAGCCCTCGTGAAGTCGCTTCGGCATCGTCAATCTCGATCAGCGCGTAAATGAGCGCGTGCTCCTCCGAGCGGTCGATGCCGTCTCGCCCAAGCGCAGCCAGAAGGGCTGGCACGGCTTCGCCCTCGCCAACCCGTCTGGCACCGATCAGCCCAAGTGATTTTGCGGCCTCACGGCGGACCTGCGGTTCGTCAGTTTCGAGGACTCGAATCAATTCGTCGACGAACGTCGGATCAGGCGACGTAGTAACGCAGCGGCAGGCGGTCTGACGGACGCTCGCGGACTTGTCCCGCAAACCGGCCAGGAGAGCGTGAAAAGCAGCTTCGTACTGGCGCAGATCGATGTGCAGAGGAAGCGGGCGTCCACTTTTCGTAAATTTTGTTCGGGCGGCCGCGACAAGGATTCTGCTGACGGCCCAGATTCGATTTCGCCGCTCCTGTACGGTGCTGGTTCGGTGATGGTCTTCGCCACTGATCCTTGGGTCGCCTCGTCGCACGTATTCCTCAATGGCTTTCTTTGCGACCTCCGGGCGAGGATCACCCAGCAGCAAAGTCAGATCGCTGGAAGTGATCTTCGGCCAATCGATCTTCAACCCTCGCGGATCGGCAATCGGTTTCGCTCCGTCGCGGCGGATTCGGTAGATCGCGCCGGGGATCTTCGGGCGGGCGATCTGCGAGGTCGGGCAGCCTCGGTAGAACCAGCCGCCGGTGTCGACGACGAGGAGGCTGCCGTCGGCGTCTTCCAGTACGTCGGTCGGGTGAAAGTCGTTGCCCTCGGCGGCGAGGAACTCGCGCTGCGTGGCGGAGAAGCTCGCGCCTTTCCGTTCGAGCTCGACGCGAACGACTTTGCCTCCGTTAAAGAACGTTCCGAAGAAGTTGTTTTGAAACTCCTTGCCGAACGAGTCGCTGCGGTAGCGCATCGTGCCGGAGATCGCGACGTGGCCGAAATTGTGAACCGGCCCGAGCAGGTCGCCGGTGCGCTTGAATTCGCCGAGAACTTTTTCGTAGTGCGGGTACGCTCCGCCGTGCAGCCAGTGAACCAGGCAATCGACTCGCGGTCGATTGTAGAAAATGTTGACGGTGCCGAGGATTTCCCCTTCGTCGGTGAAATCGACCTCAACAGGGTTGTCCATCCCGCCGCCGCAGTGAATGCGGACGTCGCTGCCGTCAGGCTCACACGAGAAGATGTACGAGCCGTCCCGTTTGCTGGTGACAGTGCCGGCTTTGTCCCGGAACTCGTGCCCGTGCCGGCCGTCGCACCAGTAAATGCGTCCGTCCGGTCCGGCGAAGCATCCGTGAACGCTCGCCGCGTTACCGGTGTAGCCGAATTTGTCGACGAGGATTTCCCGCTTGTCCGCGACGCCGTCGCCGGTCGTGTCTTCCAGCCGCCAGATATTCGGTGGCGAGGCGACGAACAGAGCGCCGTCGTGCCAGGCTCCGCCCATCGGAAAGGTCATCCGGTCGGCAAACAGAGTCGCCTTGTCGAAACGGCCATCGCCGTTGGTGTCTTCGAGCATCCGAACGGAGTTCGGCAATTGCTCCTCAAGTTCCGCCGCGCTCAGATTCACTCCGGCGTTCTCCGCAACGAAGAGCCGGCCGCGGTCGTCGAAACACGCCATCGTCGGATGAGCCACCAGCGGAGGCGGCGCGGCGACCTCAATCGAAAAGCCCTCTGGCACTTTCAGCCTGGCCGGTTCGAATCCGCCGTCAGCTGGCAGCGTCCAGACTTTTGCCTGGGCAGACAGCGAAACGGGAAACAGCAACCAGGCGGCGAGCCAGGCGAGATGGCGTGCGGACGTCGTCATGAGTCAGTTCTCCCGAGCTTGGTGGGGCCACGACAAAGGACACTCTGACGATCAAATCCACCATCGTCCAGCGGGCGACAGAGGGTGCAGCGGCCTCTACACTTCCTGCTCTTTCCATCAGTCCGTCAGGCAGCGCAAAGTCGCGAAGACGCAACGGGCCGCGAAGAGTTCTCTGTTTTTTCTATGTGAACCACTGCGGCTTTACACCTTGCCCCGAGCAGACAGCGCCAGAACCACTGTGATCTATGCTGCGACTCGCGATCCGTAACCTGCTCAGCCGGCCCGCGCGGTCGACGCTTTCTCTGATGGGCCTCACCGTGGCCATTGTGGGAATGGTCGGCCTGTTTTCTGTGGCTGAGGGAATCGACGCGACGATCCAGGACACGTTCGGCAAGGTGCCCGGCATTATCGTGATGCAGCGTGGATCTCCGATTCCGATTTTCTCACGCGTGCCGCGGGCGTGGGCCAAAGAGGTCGAACAGCTTCCCGGCGTCAACGCGGTCAGTCCGGAGATCTGGATCCGAGCCAATATCATCGACGGCAAGACCATCATCAGCCCGCCGCGCGTCATCTTCGGATGCGATGTCGACGCGCAGGCCCGCGTGAAAGAGCATCTTTACCGATCCGCCATCATTGAGGGCCGCTACCTGACGCCTGAAGATCGAGGGACAGGGAACGCCGTCGTCAGCCGTCAGATTGCGGAAGAATTTGGAATCGGCATCGGTGACTCCTTCGTCGTGAACAGTCGGAAGCTGGACATCGTCGGCCTCTATTTCTGCGGCTCGCTGCTGCTGGACTCAACGATCATCGCCGATGACAGAATCGTGCGCGAAATGTCTCTGTTCGACGAAAATACAATCAGCTCCTTTTACGTGGAACTGACTGGCGAGATTCCCAAAGAGGAAATGATCGAACGGCTGAACGACCATTTTCGCGGCCGCGAACTTCACTCGTGGTCGCCGGTCATGCTGCTCGGAGCGGGAGCGAGCCAGCCAGGCGGGAAGGCATCCAACGTCCCCACTGGACCATTCATGCCGAGCGGCAATCCGGTCATCGACCTCATTCGGAACGCCGATCGCGCCATCAAGAAACTGGATGATGCAACTCCCGTGGCAGAATCACCCGTGGCAGAATCACCCGTGGCAGAATCAACTGTCGAGAAAACTCCTTCGGACGAAGTTCCGCTCGACATTCAGAGCGCGGATGATCTGGCCGAGAAGTTTTCCCAGTTCAGCGAGGATCTCGACATCTTCCTGACATTGATGACGGGAATCGTCCTGACGATCGCCGTACTGAGCATTCTCAACACGATGCTGATGAGCGTTTCTGAGCGGATTATTGAGTTCGGAATTCTGAAGGCAAACGGCTGGTCACAGGGAGACGTGATGAAACTGATCACGGCCGAAAGTGCAACTCTTGGCTTCGCGGGCGGCTTTTGCGGCTGTGTGCTCGGCTGGGTCCTCACACAGGTCGTCAACTGGAAGTGGTCAGAACACATCCACCTTCTGGCGAGTCCCGGACTGCTGGTGTTCAGTCTGGTTTTTGCGACACTGCTCGGCGTCGGCGGCGGCCTTTACCCCGCTCTCTGGGCAACGAGAATGATGCCGATGGACGCGATCCGGCGCGGATGACACTGGAGGCTGGACCCGTAAATTTGAGAACTCCTGGTCCTTGATCCAGTTGAATCCAGTAACAGCTCTGCGTTTTTTGCATATCAGTTTGGAATGGGCAGGCAGACTGGCAATTTCACGCGGCAGATTTCCAGTTCATCAGAATCAGCACGGGCCATCGAATGAAAACTGCACACTTTCAGCGAAGACGAGGGCAGCAACGACGAGGGTTCACGCTGGTTGAGCTGCTCGTTGTGATCGCCATTATTTCGATTCTCGTTTCGCTCCTTCTTCCGGCTGTGCAGAACGCTCGCGAATCGGCTCGGCGAACGCAGTGCAAGAACAATCTGAAACAGATCGGTCTGGCCCTGCACGAATACCACGAGACGTTCAGCTCGTTTCCGATCGGGGCGATGTGGGGTCCGACTCCCGATGGAAATCTGATCGACCCCGAAGTTCGAGGCGCGTCCTTCTTCGTTGCGATCCTGCCGTGGCTCGATCAGAAAAACTTGTACAACAAACTTGATCGCGACGGCGCTGCCGGAGTCGCGGGAGTCAGCCACTCGGCCAACACAAACGGACCACTTCTGGACGGCATGTATCTGCCGATTTATGTCTGTCCTTCGTCCTCGCTGACTGAGGCCGCCGTCGGGCAACCCGTCTCGATGATGACCGGAAATTACATCGGCATTTCCGGAGCCGCGTTTCGAAACGGAAGCGCGACATCGGACGCCGAACTTGTCGGCGGGTGTACCGGGCCGAACGCAGGGGCCATCCTGGCTCACAGCGGCATCCTGGTTGAGAACGATTCGGTCGCGATGCGGGAAATTCAGGACGGCTCGTCAAACACGATGATGGTCGCCGAACAGTCATCGGTCACCGTGCCGGTCACGCAGGTGGTGAATGGTCAACCGCAGATTGTGCTGAGAGATTTTCCGACTCTACAGAGCTCCTACTTCGGCAGCATCTGGGGCGGAACGACACTCCCAAGGCCCCTGCAGACGGGCGGCCCCGTGCCATCGTGCCACTACGTTTACAACATCACGACGGTCCGATTCGGCGTCAACATGAACGGCGCTACGACGGCCGCCACAGTCACTTCCGGCGGAGGCCACACGCCAATCATGTCCGCTCATCCCGGGGGAGCGAACGTCGCCTTCGCTGATGGCGGAGTTCGATTTCTCCAGGAGAACATGTCCTTCGACGTGCTCATGAATCTTGCCGACCGCCGTGACGGAAACGTCATCAAGGGTGGTTTTTAAAGAACGCCTTCAATCTCAAGGAAACTGTCAGACGTGGACGCTCGTCGGAATCACGATCCCGGACCGAGGAGTTGACACTGTCGCTCCGGATCGACAGTGTCACACCAGCCGTTTCCGTTCCGTAATTCCACGTGCTGAGACCTATGAACGAACCTGTTCCAGGCACGACCGGTAACGATCTGACGAAGACGCCCGTTCAAACGGCGGACGAGCAGGCGGGCTCCCGCGCGCTCAGTCAGACCGGGTCGTCCCGCGTGCCCGTCGCGGCCGGGTATCGGCTGATGCATCGGCTGGGCGAAGGCGCCTACGGTGCGGTGTGGCTCGCCCGCGAACAGCGCACCGGCAAGCAGGTGGCGATCAAGTTTTACGCGCATCGACGAGGGCTCGACTGGTCGCTGCTCAGTCGCGAAGTTGAGAAGCTCGCCCTGCTTTACACGTCGCGAAACATCGTCCGACTGCTCGACGTCGGCTGGCAGAGCGACCCGCCGTACTACGTCATGGAGTATCTGGAACGCGGTTCGCTGGAAAACCATCTCTCGGAAGGACCACTTGAGCCGGCCGAAGCGGTTCGCATCATTCGCTCGGTCTGCCAGGCGCTGGTTCACGCTCACGGTCGAGGTGTGCTGCACTGCGACCTCAAGCCAGCCAACATTCTGCTCGATGACAGTTTCGAACCGCGGCTGTGCGACTTCGGCCAGTCGCGGCTGTCTCACGAACAGAACCCGGCTCTGGGAACGCTGTTCTATATGGCTCCCGAGCAGGCCGACCTGAAGGCTGTGCCCGACGCCCGCTGGGACGTTTACGCCCTGGGAGCTCTGTTTTATCACCTGCTGACCGGAGCTCCGCCGCACCGCTACGCCGCGAACGAAGAGAAACTGCAGAAAGCGGTGTCTCTCGAAGACCGACTGGAAACTTACCGCGCGATCGTGACGACCGAGCCGCGACCGACGGCTCACATCAGGATTCGGGGCATTGACCGGCGTCTGATTGAAATCGTCGACCGATGCCTGCAGGTCGATCCCGAACGTCGATACGCGAATGCTCAGGCCGTTCTCGACGTGCTTTACATTCGCGATCGGCAACTGCGAGTCAAGCCGCTTGTCGCCCTCGGCGGAATCCTTCCCGGGTTATTACTGCTGGCCATGTTTTTCTTCGCGGCCAACGCGATGAACAGTGCCGTGCAGACGGCGGAAAAAAATCTGACGGCAAGAGCGCTCGAAAGTGACGAAGTGGCGTCAAGCATCCTCGCGTCCAGTCTGCGACGTGAGGTCGAAAGCCGCATGGATGAACTTCAGGAGATCGCGTCCGACGGCCGCCTTGTCGCCGCGATTCAAGCGGGAGAAACAAGTCGCTGGAAGGAGCGAACCACGCTGCAGGCGCTGCTCAATGCAGATCGCAATCGAATCGACCCTGAAAACATTCTGGATGCGAGCTGGTTCCTGTGCGACGCGAAAGGCTTTCAGCGCTGGCGATCCCCCCATCAGCAAAGCACGCTCGACCGAAGCTGGACTCATCGAGACTACTTTCATGGGCTCGGTTCTGACTTTGATCCAGCCCGCGTCAAGCCGATCCAGGCCCCTCACGTATCGGAAGCGTTCCAAAGTCGCGCGACCAACCAGATGATGGTCGCGTTGTCTGTGCCCGTTCGGGACAAGGCCGGAACCATCATCGGCGTCCTCGCAAGAACCACGCATCTCGGGCAACTGCTGGCTGAGTACAAGCCGAGCATTCACGGGCAGGACGGCGTTGAGCGAACCATGTCACTCATCGATGACCGCGCCTGGCAATTGATTGAGAATTCCCAACTGCAGGCGGACTTCCTGCCTCACCTCGCTGAAAAACAACTGACCAGCCTCCGGTTGACCGATGAAATGAAGTCGCGGTTCGGCGACCGGAAGTACCGGCCTGACGTTCGATTCGTCGACTATGTTGACCCGATCAGCTCGATCGATTCCCAGTTCGAAGGCGAGTGGCTCGCGGCAGCCAGTTCCGTCGGAGGAACCCCCTGGTGGGCGATCGTCCAGGAGCGGAAGTCGACTGTGCTCCGGCCGGTTTATGAAATGAAGTCAACGATCATCCGCTACGCGTGGTTTGCCCTGGCGGTCGCCGGTGCGGTCGTTGCCGTCCTGTGGTACTTCGTGCTCAAGTCGATCAACGAGCAGGGCATCCGCCGCTGGTCACGCCCGGTCCTGCGGTCACCGGACGCAACCAATGGGAATTCCAACTGACGGGCTAATCGAGTCAACCGGGTTGGACTTCGACAGGCGGAGTCTGACCTACTTGTCGGTATCGGCTTTTGCTTTTTTCTCGAGCTCGGCAGAGAGTTCTGGGTTCGGTTTCGACTCACCATCCACATGGCCGAGGGTCCACTTCACGCCAGCTTCGACGGAGCCGAGGAATCGTTTGTCGACCCACGTTCCCTCGTTGTGGCCGAGATTGGTGTAGAACATCCGGCCCTCGCCAATCGTTTTCACCCAGGCGACAGGCACCATGTAGGGCTTCGCCGGATTGCACTTCGCCATGTTAAGGCTCATGAGGACACGAACCTTTTCCGGCTGCCAGTTCTTGTACTGGTAAATCTCGTCCTTGATTGTGAATTCCGCTCCACCAAACGCCTTCATCGTCGGATGATCCGGCTCGTGGACCGAGACCGTCACTGTCGTTCCCGAGCCCCACGGATGACCGTTGAATGTTCCGCCGATCACGTCCCAGTAAGGTTCAAACTCTTTGAAGGTATCGGTCGCCGAGTGAAATCCGATGAAGCCGTGTCCCTTCTGCTTCAACCAGTCGTTGAGGAAATAGCTCATGTCGTCGTCAGCGATCGGCAGCTTGCCGGTTGTGTAGAACATGACCAGGTCGTAGTTCTTCAGATTGTCTTTTGTGAAGTCCGCTTTGCAGTCCTGACTGCAATGAACTTCGAACAGCCCGGTCTGCTGCCCGAGCTGCGTCATCGCAATCTCGGCAGGGGCGAGTTCCTCTTTCCCGCGATTGACAGAACCGTGCCGGTAGCCGGCACTCTGCGTGATCATCAACACGCGGGCCTTTTTCGTTTCGGCCTGAGAAGCAGACGGGCTCTGCATGAGCAGTCCCACAGCGGCAACACACAGAAGCAGACGGACAATCTTCATGGGAGAACTCCAGCATACGAGGTTGGATTGGAAAGGCCGCAAGCATTGCGACCGGGAAGGCAGAACGAACCTCGGATGATAATGAAGTCCGAATCGACGCCGCGACCCACTCGCAGTTCCGCCTCTGCCCGGCGAAGCCACTCCCTCAAACAGGCGCTACCGGGGATTATGCACGCCCCTCGTAGGGTGGGTGCAGCGAGCCTCGATCCAATGGTGGGTTACGTCCGCTGGCGAGCTGCTTCGAAAATGACGCTCTGTTTTTCGAGAGACTGGCTTGCGAAACCCACCTTGACAGACTTTCGGCGGACTCCACCCACCCTACGAACAATCCGGGTTACTGCCCTGCACCCTGGCCACCAGCTCCCTGCCCGCCGCCCTGGGCCCCGCCACCCGTGCTCTGCCCGGTGATGAAGTTAAACGTCGCCACATCGACGATCGAGTTGAACATCGGCGCGAGAGCCAGCCGAACGTACCGCCGGTCTGCAGAAACGACGGCCGTTGCGGTCAGCGTGACTCCTTCCGGAATGAAACCGACAATCGGGGCAAAGCCGACTCCCGCCGCAAAAGCGCCGGCTCGAATTCGATCGGTGTTCCCGGCCGCGCCCCGCTGTATCCGTTCGAAAAGTTGAGACATCACCTGCCGTCGCGACCGCCTTCCCGACCCCACGGGGTTTTCGGAGGTCTGGACCGGGCCGACTTCCTTGCGACGCCCGTTGTGAAGAGTGAGTCGCACGGTCTTCACCGGTTTATCGATCGGCACGGAGATTTTTCGAATGACCTCATCCTTCGACCCGCGGTAACGAATAATGGTGAGCTGGCAGCGCCTGCCGACGACGTTGCCCTCGACGAATCGGATCACAGCGCGGTAGTCGCCGCTGGCTCCCATGACGCAGGCGTATTCGTCGTAGCAATTCTCTGCCTTTGGCCCGTAGCCATCGTGGACCAGAACTCCGCCGCCCGCCGACAGTGGATTGTCGACAGAGCACACTGTTCCGAGCGGTTCCTCAACAGACAGGTCGAGGTCCGCGTCGCCGGCCCACTGCAGAATCAGAACGAGATCGCGCCGGCTGGCTTCAGCGACCTCCGCTTTAAGCTGATCGGCTTCCTCATCGCGGCCGGCTTTGCGGAGTTCTGCTTCCGATTCAGCCGCAGCGTCCTGAGCATCCTGATGCCGCTTCGCACGATCTTTCGTCCACGCGTGGGTGAGAACTCCCGCGCAGGCCCACTTGACCGCTGCGTAATCTTTCAGTTCCCGCGCGAGGCTCATACCGAGAACGTAGGGTTCCGGCCTTGTTGAATCGAGCCGCGAAGCCTGGCGGTAAAGATGAAGCGCCTGCTTCCCGCCGCCCATCCGTTTGATGAAAGCCGCCGAGTACATCAGGCTCGGCACATCGGTCGTCGTGAAGTCAACTCGGGACAAAAGCACCCGTTCGATTTCCTCCTGCGGTCGTTTGTCAAGTTCCATCGACAACGCCAGGACATCGTACATCCAGGGCTGAGACTGTCCGGTCGCGAGAGCCGCATTGATGATCGCGATGACGTGGTCGTGCTTCTTCTTCGAATGCAGAGTTGTGACGAGCTTTTGAACGTCCTCGAGTGATGGCTTTCGCTTTTCGAAATAGTCGAACCAGAAGTCGTCCGGGTTCTCCGTACTCCGCAGCAGATCAGGAAGAGCCTCGTCGCCCTTCGCGCGGGGCGTCTTCTTTTCTTTGTCCGACTCCTTCTCCTCGACCTGGAATCCCGCTGGGCGCACGTTAAACGCGGGCCGCGCACCGCGCGACCCGCGTTTGATTCCCTCAGTTTCCTTAGACTGCGTATCTTCCGGAGTCTCTACGGTTTTTTTTTGACGTTCCGAACTGTGTCCGTGTCGAATCGAAAAGGTTTGACCTGAGCCAGGCCTTTGAAAGCCGGCTTCTGGGTTGAAGCTTCCTTCAGAATCCCGTCGAGCAGTCCGTTGAGTTCCGGATCGGCGATCTTCTTCTGTGCCGCCGCCGGCTGCTTCGCCTTCTGAAGTCCGGCTGGCAAGTTCGGAGGAGCCACACTGAAGACTCCACCGCCACCGCCCTGCTGGCCGCCGCCGAAGCCGCCGCCGCCCTGCTGACCGCCACCACCGCCGCCACCAAGCTGCTGACCACCCAGCCCACCACTCCCCTGCCCACCAAGTGCCTGTGCGTTGAGCTGGACGACGAGGTCACCGACGGGATAAACCCGCGTCGAAA
>ERZ891418.600-NODE-600-length-12094-cov-4.908215_pt1 | contig 12094 bp, 15 predicted proteins | sample MGYA00521236_ERZ891418 | MGnify/ENA primary metagenome ERZ891418 (study PRJEB32303, sample SAMEA104408696) | aquatic metagenome | biome: Brackish water; feature: Chemocline; material: water | place: Baltic Sea | collected 2014-10-18T10:34:00 | depth 100 m ... | reverse complement strand
GCATTAGATATTGCACCAGCAGCAATCGCAGTTGCATTTCCAGTTGAGGTAACAGGGCCAGTTAGATTAGCGTTAGTTGTAACTGTAGCAGCATTGCCAGTTATATTAGTTTGGTCACCTGTGTTAGTTCCAGAAGTATTATCGAGTCTTGTTCCATCAGCAGCAACATCTCTGCCATCAACAAGACCAGTACTATTCATGGTTATGTTTCCTGCTACAGTTACACCAGTAGTATTAGTGAAGAACTTACTCACGCCATCATAGTAAAGTTCAGTTACTCCACCATCATTAGCCAGCAGTAGCCATTTAGTTCCAGTAGCATTTCTAACTCTAAGATTAGTTGCTCCAATTATTAAATTACCAGTGCCTTTATCCTCAATATAAGAATCTGCACCATCATGGTATATCTGTAAATCAGAACCAGCACCTACATTTAACTTTACACTGTCACCAAGGTTTACATCTCCTGTCATAGTACCACCAGCTTTAGCTAGTAAGCCTGACAGGTCTTGGTCTCCAGTGTTTGAACCAGAAGTATTGCCAAGTATGGTTCTTTCAGCAGAGGTTAGAATCTTTAATGCAGCAGTTTCAGCTATATCAGCAGCATCTAAAGTAACAGCACCAGTTCTACCTGCTACAGAAGCTACAGGAGAAACATCAGCACCATCAGCTACATTAAGTACTGCCCTAGTTTCAGCAGCAGTTAAATCTTTAGGTACGCCAAGGACAGCATCATTACCTTTAATGGTATTCTGAGCCATATTAGCCAACTTAGCATTAGATATTGCACTATTTGTAATAGCTGTGGCATTACCAGTTGAGGTAACTGGGCCAGTTAAATTAGCATTAGTGGTTACAGTAGCAGCATTGCCAGTTATATTAGTTTGGTCGCCTGTATTAGTGCCACTCAACAACGCTACCTTATCGAAATCTGCCGAGGACATAAGCCCCGGATTCGTAGTATCTGCTACGGTCAAGGTCGCGTCCGTTCCAGTATCAGAGTAGACTATAGAAGTCGAAGCAGACCAACTTAAGTTAGCTCCGGATCCAGCCCCTGCTAGGGCTGCAATAGCTTGAGATACTCTTAACGACGACCATAGCCTAGTGGTTGTTCCTACACCAGCCTCTGCTTCTACTTGAGATACTGCATCAGGATTCGTATATTGTGGGTGGTCATTATCACTTAATCCTAATAGTGTTCCATGATCCCCAGGTGTGGGAGTAGGATTTGGAGGAGTAGGGACAGTTTCGGATGTATAAGACATCCATTGATTATATCTATACTTTTTAATAAAAAAAATAGCCTGATCGAAATGAACAAGCTATTAATGAATGGTGGGAAGCTCCGGACTTGAACCGGAATATCGCCGCATTATGAGTACGGTGCTTTCACCAATTTAGCTAGCTTCCCATTTCCATTAGTTATTTATACCAGTTTGGTGGGTTACTTTTTAAAACTCATAATCGTCTCCTTCTTCTTCACCTACATGAGGAGTACCAGAATCCTCCACCAAAGCTATCACATAGTGAAGAGCTGTAGATGGTAGCTCAGATAATAACTCCTCTAATGAACTAACACTATCACCTCTATCTATTTCTTCCCATGTCTCACCTGAGGACGAGTAAGAGACTAGTAATAGGTATTCACCTTCTTCTGCGTTGTTTGCCATGCGTAAGTTTTACCCTAGTCATCAAGGGCTGTCAACACCCTATCCCAGATTTCTTTGAATAATTCTGGATTACTTCCGAGTATCTCATCAACAGCATCTGATCCTTGTCCTAATTTAATAATATCTTTACCAGGGTTTGTATAAGAGAACCAAGACCCGGATTGCTCAATGATACCCAATTCTACTGCATTTACTCTAAGATCAGCCTCTTTTGAAAAACCTCCATTAAACATTAGATTATATTGAGCTCTTCTGAAAGGTTTTCCAGTTTTATTCTTAATAACATGCATTTCAGCTGACATTCCAATAGGAGCTGATTTATCACCCAACCAACCAGTGTGCTTTATCCTCATCCTTACGGAACTGTAGAACTTCAATGCGTTACCCCCAGGAGTGGTCTCTGGATTACCATATACAACTCCGATCTTCATTCTCGTTTGATTAATGAAAATAACAGAACAGTGAGATGTTTCTAACTTCTGCTTGATCATTGTGCAGAATTGAGACATCATCCTTGCTTGAATACCCATATGAGCATCTCCCACCAACCCTTCCCCTATCGCTTTAGGACACAACGCAGGTACACTATCTATTATTATGAGTCCTATACCTTCTACATCCAGCATAGACCTACATATCTCTAATGCTTCTTCTGCCCATCTTGGTTGAACTAATACAAACTTATCCCCAGTTGTCTGCAAACCTACGTTCTTAGCGTGGTCGTAGTCAAAGGCTATTTCTGCATCTATGTAGCATACAATACCTCCAGCTTTCTGTTCCTGGGCTCCTAGTTGCATAGCCATGGATGTCTTACCACAAGATTCTGGACCGAACATCTCCACAAGTCTACCTTTAGCTAGTCCTTTTTCTTTAACTCCTCCAAGGGCTCTATCTACTGATATAATCCCTGAAGAGGTTCTTCCATAACCCTTAGTAGTGGAGCTATCAGAGAAAGGCTCCTTACCATATTCTTTCCTTAATTCTGTTAGAGTTTGTTCTAATGATTTCTTCTCTGTTTTAGTGGATTTCTTTTTAGCTGCCATCATTGTATTCTAACAAAAAAAGAGAGCTAAGCATATGCTTAGTTCTCATTTATTTATATAACCCAACTAACGGCTCATGTTTTTTACTTTCTTAAAGTATTTAGCTGAGTTTGGGTTATATCTAGCAATCTTTTCAATTGCTTTCATCTTTGTTTTATTATGCAAAGGTTGGAGTTCTCCTTCCCTTACTCTAATAAGACCGAAATGGGTATGGGCGCATGCTTCGCACTGTGATTTCTCGAAACAAGCTTCGATGGCGTAATCTAAAGCTTTTACACTATAGTTTACTAGTTTAGTCTCTCGTGTTGACTCACAAGCCTGTATTAATTGATCTGTGATGAATCCAGTATTAGCCATGAAATTTTGCCACTCTAAAGGAACCTCTCTTCTGAACACTCCAGTTAGGTTTGATTCTTTACTATTACCTTTCCACACGTCCCCAGCCTCTTCTGCAGCAGCTTTGTTAATCATTTCATCTCCTCCAGCATACTCAGAAGTAGCTCTTAGTATGAATAGAGGTTTATTGAATGATCTGCACCATAAGGTTGTTCTAAAGGCCTCGGGCTCATATCGGCACGTACCGATCAAAGGCAGTCCTTCATTATTACATACAATCTCAGCTGCTCCCTTAACTACTGAGAAACCACCTGATTCACGTACTCTTATGCATAAAGAGAGATCAGAAGACCCCAGCAATAGATCCTGCTTAGCAGGTTCCATCTGAAGTATTCTACTTATCTCTATTGTGCATCTATTTTTGTGCTTGAACAAGTGAGTCTCAAAGTCTTCATGAAGAGCTACTACTTCTTCATAGGACTTGTGTATTGACAGCTCGCAAATTGGAATCTCGTTACTCATCATCTTCATTTTCTCCCTTGGTTTTGTTAATGTAGGATGTTAGTGTATAATTTTATACCCTTTTAAGGAAGGTATTTTTATCTGTCCTTCGAAGGTATCTAATAATGGAAAACAGTCTACATTTAATAGCGGGTGATGTTGCTAGTCAGTTCTTAGGGGGGTTGGACTCTCTTCAGAACCTAACTAGAGAAGCAGCTGAGGCTCAATCTTTGTCTCCAAATGAGATAGAAAGAGTAGCTCAACTAGTTAATAAGGAAGTACAGATACGAATGTACGCAGAAAAAGGTCCTCAAGGGGCTTTTGAGTTTGATATGGTGGATCCAAAACGTATTGTAGATTCTTTTAATACTACTTTTAATGATCCTTCCACAGAAAAAGTAGCAACTAATCACTATCAATATAAAAAGACATTCGCTGATAACGAGGAGGACTACTCTGGACATAATCAATTTAGTGGTGATTTCTTAATAGAGACTAAAGCAAGATTAGAATTAGACCTAGAGGATATGGAATTTGAATTAAGTAAAACAGCTGACAGTATTGAGAATAGCTACAATACTGTATATGGGATAGTGAAGCAGGCTGTACTTAATGAGGAAGCGACAGTAGAAGAAGTAGTATCCTTTGTTGAGCAATCAGATCCATCTCTAACTAAAATAGCAGCACATATTGCCGGTAATTGCATAAAAGATATAATAGATCAGTCACGAGTGCCTGAAAGCATGATCTTGTGTAAAGATCCCATCCCTGTAGATAAATTCGAAGGTAGTCAAGCTCTTATTAAAGAGTTGAATACTCTAGTAAGACAGCACAGTAAGATGGAAGTGCAATCTAAAGGGACTATGCAGATGCGAGATACCGTCAGATACGTTGTAGAGGGTATTCATTCTAATCTTAGAGGAACTATTAACGTTGACTGATTTAAAAACCGAGATGCTTAAGATCGCCTCCTCTAACCTAAATGAGTTAGAGAAAGAGGCTTTCATGCAGTTTCTTGGTAGATTTGCTACCAAGGCCTTAGGAAAGGCGCAGACAGTAGCGAAGAGCACTTTTAAGCGGGCCCCTAAAGCAGCCGCTCCCGTAGCTGCCAAGGCCGCTCCTGCAGCTAAATCAATGGGAGATAAAACCCATGAGGCTCTATTTGGGAAATATGGAGCACCTTTCTCTAAAGCTGCCGTAAAAGGAGTTAAATCTGTTGCTCGGCACGTACCGGGAACTGTGGGTATGGCAGGTAAAGTGGCCGTGGGTATAGGAAAAGCCCACTTCGCAGGAGGGGCTAAAGGAATGGCTGCTTGGGGAACTAGTGGAGCTATTACTTCTGGCGTGGCTTCTGGAGGATTTAAACAAAGGTATTAAAATGAGGAATTTAAAACAAGTTATTTTAAGTTGTGATAGTGGAATTAGTAAAGAAGCTGCCGGAATGGCAGATGTACTTGCTAAGATATATATGCCCGTAGCCTTAGCTGGGGGTTTAGCTGCTATAGGTAGAGAGTTAATAGTACCTCTAGGAGATAAGATAATGGGACTTTCTGACCAAGCGGCAGTTCTTAATAGACTTAAGACTGTATATCAACCAGAAAAGCATAAAATTCTAGAAGAAGTGTATGGTGTTATCAAACATACTGCCCCTCATATGTCTCGTAATTATCTAGTAGCTAAAACTTTAGTGGACCATCAAATGACGGTGATGGAACAGTTATCTGGAAACAATCCCGCTGGAGCTATGCTTAACATACCTACAGTGGAGCAGGGTGCAAAAATAGAGAAAGATGTAATGACCTCAGGACAATCTAGAGCAGGGTCTATTGAATCTGCCGCTGCAAATTCCATGATGGGAATCGGTCTTCAACAAGCAGGGTTTATACCTACAAGAGACGGTGGATATGCTGATTTCGACCCTGACAAGACACCCCCTATGCGTAAACACTCTAGTGAGAAAGTAGACGAGTACATTGAATTCCTAGAAGGATTGATATAGTGGGATTTAAAAAAGATCTTCCTAGAAGAAACACAGAGGAGGTACATAATCCTCAAGTAGATATGTTTATAAGAAACATAGTCTCTGATGACAGAGCTGTGTACTTACACATACCCGCAGTCAGTGCTGGGGAGGCCTATGGCCCTAATAATTGGGGAGATTACTTCCCAGAGGAGTCTTTAAAGAGAAACTACAAAACATTTTACAATGCCAAGGTTTATAGAAGACACAAGAATAAAGATCCGAGAAAATCAATAGGGGATGTTGTATTCTCTACGTATAACCCAAAAATGCGTAGAGTTGAATTAGTAATAAAAGTATATAGAGACTTAGCACCAGACATTGCTGAGAAATCGGATAAAGGAGAACCAGTGGGATTCTCTATGGGATGTAGAGTGCCTTATGAAGTATGTAGCATATGCTCTAAGAAAGTATTTAAAACATCAGACAGATGCGATCATATGAAGCATAGTATGAATGAGGAGGTGGATGGTAAGCTCTGCTATGCTATTAATAGTGATCCTGACTTTTTTGATATATCAGAGACACCTAATCCAGCAGACAAGGCTATATGGTCAATAAAAAAGGTTGCATCAGAAGATATTCAAGAAGATCTTCATATCTCTGAGTTATCAGAAGATGAAATCATACAAGGCTTCCTTAGTAGTTCTTCTTTATATTTTAAGCCTAGAGAGACTTTATTCAAGAGAGCTTCAGAATATACACTTAATAAATATTCTTCTTTAAACGAGGCTATGGCTAGTAGTCTCCTGAATGGATTTATCCTAACTCCAGATGAGTTTCAGTATATAGCACTGTCAGAGGAATCTGAGAAGATTGCTTCTAGAATGTATAGAAATGGAACATCGTTTGAGAATTTAGATAGATTCTTAGATAAGTCCATATATGATTTGGATGAAGTAGCAGATGGTATCATTTCTATTTTGGAAAAAACAGCTACTGGAGAAACAGCTCAAGAAGCAGTGACTCACGATCTATTAAGTAGAAACCCATTTAGAGCAGGAGAAGCAGCTATTAAGAGTATGCTTTCTCAGGCGGGGGAAGAGTTAACTAATGTATCGAAAATACCAGAAAATAAGGGAGATGATTTATCTCAGTTCCCCGATGTTCTTAATCTATTATTAAGAGCTGGATTACTATATGGTGGATATAGACTAGCTGCTGCTAAGATTCCTATAGAATCAATAAAAAAAATATTACAGTCTCAACCAGCAAATATAATAGGTGCTATAGGAGGATATGAGCTAGCAAAGAAAACCCTCCAAGGAGAGAAGGTAGCAAGTTATTATGATATTGATAAGTATGCTGGCTGGCTTAAGCATGGTTTAGTTGGGCTAGGAGGATCGTATCTCCTTTCGTCAGAAGCCTTTAGGAAAGTACATAGAGGGGAAAAGGTCCCCACGCCGCTTAAGTTTGTGGCTGAAAATCCCTTAATAAGCGCCATAGGTTTAGGTGCTGCCTCTTTCAAAGGCGGTAAGTTGTTATCCAAACTAGGAAAATCTGGAGTCAAGAAGACAGCTTCTGAGAATGAAGTAAAACTTGACAGGACAGAGAGTTGGGTAAAATATAACAACTTGCGTGATATTTTCTCGGACACTACTGTTGTAGGCGATCCAGAAATTCTCTCACTCGCTGACGAGCACTTCCGCTCCGTTGGTGAACTTTTTAGGTAACTTAAAAAAGGAAAATAATAATGGGTAATTTTGACATGGACTTGTTTCTTGAGCACTTAAGTGCTGTTCGGGAATCAATTAATGAATCAACGAAGGTAGCCTACACCCCTGAAGAGTCCGCACTCGCCGCAACTGCAGCAGGCACAGCAGAAGCCCCTGGGGGCCCTGGTGTATCTGCAAACGAATACTATGCTGAAGCCGCTGGCCAAGCTATGGGTAACTCCGCAGTACAGGAACACGCCGCTGGCGTGGCTAACGAGTATGCTGACATCAACAGGCCAATGGGTAACATAGCCGCAGATCCTAGAGTAGCTCTTGAGCAAAAACTCGAAAGATTGACTGGCCAACAACTATCGGCAACAGTCGAGAGAGAGATGGCATACGACACTGCTATTTCAGCTCCACCTAATGCAGTTAATATGGCAAAAGGCGCGGAGTATGATAATGATCTAGTTGGTTTGCTGGCTAGTATTAAAGACAATTTAGATAAAGAAGCCTCTGAAGAAGAGTCTGACGAAGTAATGAAAATGGCTGGTGAAGCTATTCAATTTGGTCGTCTTATGGCTCTAGGGTTCGTTGATGGTCTTCGTGACATCACGGATGAAGAGGTAGAGGAGTAATTCCAATGTCTGGCCAAGAAGCTAATTTCTTAGATAATTTAACAGATGAAGAGGTAGAGACTCTTAGTACTTATATTGATAAGTGCGCTGAAGGAGGTGTTGAGCCTACTTTGGAAGGTCTTGTAATGGAGTCTGAAAAATTTGCGGAAGAAGTGGAAGGGGCTTATGCCTTAGGTCGTCAATTGGCTCATACATCCATAGGACTGGCTTCTCAGTTAGAGGGTCATTCTGATACACCATTTAGTTTGATAAAGAATGCTTCTGATCGGTATGAAGATGCCGGTTTTGCTCTTTGTCTAGCCGAAATGGCGCAAGCAGCTCTTGAAACAGTTGCTGCAGTAAGAAACAACACGTAATGAGTACCTATAGAAATCTGGATCAAGCTCTCACTCTCCTAAAAGAGGCTGAGGGTACGATTCGTTTCTTAACAAAAGAGAGAAATACTCTTTTATCAAAAAATACTCAACTACTTACAAAACTAGCTGAAGAAGTAAATACTAGGCAATTTATCGAAGTCGTAGATGACATGATAGATATGGGTGTTTTAGACGCAGCTCTTAAACAAGAGAAAATAGATTCATTAATGAAATCAGGGGTTTCCCCCGAAGTCTATAAAGAAGCTATGAATCTTGTGCCGAATTTATACTCTTTAGGGCATTTGGACAGCTCCCAAGAAGAGGAAACTACAACGAATAACCCTCTCGAAAGGGCTATTCTTACTTATGTCCAAAGTAAAACACTTTAAACTAACTTTAGGAAAACAATAAGATGGCAAAACTCACTGGTGAATTTGGTTCCAGTCAAAAGGCTAATGGCGTTGTTGAACTCCTGTCTCCGTTGGCAATGGTGTGGCGTCGGCCCATAGAGTGGGGTGGTACCTCGTCTCTTGGTAGTGATGGCGTCAGTGTTACTTTTACCAATACTAATCTTCCTAAGGAAGGCGAGGTGGTTTATGTATTCACTGATGGTACTGCTAAAGCCGCCGCTGACCTCACTGCAGCAGATACAGGAGCAGCTTCGCTCGGCGTCGTTTGGACTGGATATGAACAGCACGACTCAGGTGCTATAGATACTTTTACAATGATTGATGGAAACTATTTCTTGTATGACGTATCTGATGATAGAGCAAAGAGTGGAGACCCCCCTGTTGCGGGTTCTCTGGTCTATTTCGATGCAGGTAACAAGGGTTACACTGATTCTACGGGATCTGGTGCTACTCATTACCATAAAATTGGTACTTGTGAATCCACTCGTACTACTGGTGGTACTACGTACTACAGAATTAAATGGTCCCGTTAATCTAAGAGGATAAAAAAATGGAAAAAATTAGTCAAGAAGTACTTAATTCCGCGTTCTCTGAAATGCTGGACTCGGAAGAGGGGGCAGATGCCCTCCGCGCCGCTGGCGCAAAATACATTCGTTTGAAGCTCCGTGAAGAGTCTTTTGCTCGTAAGATTTTACCTGCAGAAAGAGTCACTAAGCATGATCTTCAGCGTAATGTTAAGAACGATAGTATGGTGAAGATCGTGGATATCGAACCTAATTCGACTGCTATTGCAATCGACTTTAGAGGCGAGTCTCCAATGACTTTCATCGAAGGTGGGCGCTACGAAATTCCTTTCTTCCTAATCTCCACTCCGGAGTATAGTAAGACAGAGGAAGAGCTTTTAGCTTACGAAGCACCTGTCGTTGAAATCGTTGAGCATAACTCTGTAAAAGACATTCAAACTGTCGAAGATACACAGTTCCTCAAATACATTAATCAAGCTATGTCCACTTCGGGGCAATGGGTAGCACTTTCTGATGCGACTACAACCACATCTGATTCAACCCTACCACTACAGTCTGCTAAGTACATAACACGTGCTATGCGTACTCTAGAAGAGAACAACCAGCTTGTTTCTGATTGTATATTGATGTCCAAGACTACGTATTTGGATCTCTTAGGCCTGCCTACTGAACAAGTTGGTGATGACCTGAGATCTGAAACGTTCAAGGATGGTTACGTTTATGGAAATCTTATGGGTAAGAAGATGATTATAACTATTAAGGATTCGTTGATTCCTTATGGTGCTATTTTGATCTTTGCTGCTCCTGAGTTCCTAGGTAACTTCTACGTCTTGGGTAACACTAAGTTCTGGATTGATAAACGTGCAAACGTTATCTCCTGGAAAACGTGGGAAAACATTGGTATCGGTATTGGTAACATTAAAGGTATCGGAGGAATTTTCTGGAACGGAGCTTATAACAAGGGAGGTTTCTCTCTTGCAGCTACCATGACAGCAGTGAATAACCTAAGCAAACGAGTGGACGAGACACTTTTAGCATAACAACTTTTATTTAGTTCTTTGACGGGCGTGGAAAGATAAGTTAAAATCTCTCCACGCTTAGTCTTTTTATAAGACTACTAACATGAAAATAAAAAACATAACAAGAAGAGCACTTACTCTTGATTTCTCGAGAAAAGTATTTATACGAGCAGGTGCTGAGTTACACATAAACTCGGCTCAGGCTAAGAAAGCTCAGGTATATCAAAATAGAGGTCTTATCCGTATTATGGGAGAGGAAGGGGCGAAGATCGTGGAGGTTGCTCAGAAGGTCACACAAGAGCCTATTCCAACGCTTATTCCTGAACCTACACCAGAGCCCGCTCTTAAGGTAGAAGAGGTAGTTGTAACTCCTCCTGTCCTAGAAGACCCTGAAACTGGTCCTGTAGATCCAGAAGAGGAGAAGGTTGATTTGGATTCTTTGGATTACCAGGCTCTAAAAGAACTTGGTGATACTCTTGATATTAAAGAAAGAGGCAAAACTAAGTTACTAGCCGCTCTTAGAGAGCACTACTCTTAATGGATCGAAGCTTATTTGTTCAATTCATGCGCAGACAGATGCAGGACAGCCCTGAATCTAATGCGTTGCTAGGAGGATATGAGTTAACAGATATCACTATTGAGCAGTGTATCCAGCTGGCTGAGATGGAGTACAACATGACTCCACCAGTCATTACTAATTATACAGTAATAGACCACCCAGCTATAGGTCTTCTTGTGTATGGGACAATGATTGAGATGTTATTCTCAGCTGGTGTTCTAAACTCAAGAAACAGACTAAGCTATAGTGCGGGTGGAGTTCAGGTAAATGTAAGTGATAAGGCAGGAGAATATGGTAATTGGATACAACTTTTGCTCTCTCGCTATAATCAGTTAAAATTACAACATAAGCAATACCTCAACATGAACGCTGGATACGGAGAAGTACGAAGCGAATATGCTTGGAACGGTGTGAATGCTAATGTGTTAGGCCCCTTTAATGGTCTTACACTAGACAGTTTAGGAGACAATTAAGAAATGCATGATAAGTTAAAAAACTTTTTAGATACTTTACCTCCCTCGCAAATGGCTAAATTTGCCGCTGCTTTAGATGAGGTAGAGAAAGATATGGCTTACAACCAGATTGCCAATGAAACAGGCAGTTCCATAGAAACCATCAAAGCAGCTGAGCTTCTTCAGTCTTTAACAATGGAAGGTTTCTTTGACGGCTTATCTGATTTACAGGACGTAGATATAAAGGGGCTTAAATAATGGACTACGAAGAAATTTTAAATCAACTAACTGAGGATGAGATAGAGACCTTGGCTGAGATGCTTATGGAAAAAGAAGCAGGCAAGGGAAATGTGTTTGGTAGAATGGGAGCCTCCATAAAAAAAGCATGGGATGCTCCTGCTAAAGCTAATAAAGTACTAGAAAAAGCTCATGCCAATGATATAGCTCATAGTGTTATGCACTCAGCAACAGGAAAAGGAGCTGATAGGGCAGCGCATTCGGCAGCTCGTGTCACTAAGCTTACAAAGACTAGGAATAAAGCGGTAGCTGTGAAAGGAGCGATGGTAGGAGGTGCTGCATTAGCAGGTGGAGCAGCACTGTCTGCTGAAAGCAATTCTGGCCACCGTAATAAAGGAAAACAAGAGGAACGTGGCAGAATGCAAGCTAGGGGTGAAAAGAATGCTGAAGCTCTTCTTCCATTCATAACCGAGGAAGAGTTTGGGATCTTAGTTGACAGTTACGAACAAGAGAACCAGAAAGAGGCCTCCTCTTACGAAGATGTTATGTCAGTCTTATCAGATGATGATATAGTTACTCTTCTTGATAGAGTTGACCAATATGAAAAAGAAGCTGGCTTCGGGAAGGCTCTCAGGTCTCATGTATTTCGTAATAAGTTTGCTTATGAAGGAGGA
>ERZ891418.599-NODE-599-length-12114-cov-8.943528_pt1 | contig 12114 bp, 7 predicted proteins | sample MGYA00521236_ERZ891418 | MGnify/ENA primary metagenome ERZ891418 (study PRJEB32303, sample SAMEA104408696) | aquatic metagenome | biome: Brackish water; feature: Chemocline; material: water | place: Baltic Sea | collected 2014-10-18T10:34:00 | depth 100 m ... | reverse complement strand
CCACTGATTCTCAAACCCTTCCAAATCTGCCGGAGGAATGGCGGTCACGCCCCTCGGGAAGCGGCACCCACCGGAGACGAACTTTCTGAGAACGAAACCGACCCGTCGCCTTTGCCGATTTATGTCACGCCCTTCTTCAACTCGATCGGACCAGCGATCGAAGTGGGCAAGTTCAGTCGCGAACTGAAGGCAGCGGATGAAAAGACGATTCTGTCTGTGACAGATCAGATGAAGAAGGAGTGGGACACTCTCACCATCGAACAGATGTATGTCGCCGCGATTCGCCTGTTCGATCTCGGGCAGAAAGACCTGGCCGTTTACTGGTTTTATTCAGCACAGATTCGGTCCAGGTTTTATGTCGCCGTGGCGATTCAGAACGACGCCGAGGGCAAACCCACTCTGGCCTTCGAGCAGGCGCAGACGTTCAACGCGTTTTACCAGCTCAGCGGCCCGTTTATTAATCCCTATGCGTTTCGGTTTCCGGGCAAACTGAAAATCACCATGAAGAAAGTTCTGGAAGAACACCAGAAGCCTCCGCCGCTGCAGAAGATCTATTCGGAGATCGAATTTCAGCCAGAGGAGAAATGGAACGAAGAACTGGGAATCGTCCGCGGTGGTCTGAGCAAACTCCTGAAGGCGGTCGATCTGATCAAACCGTCGAAGGGTGATGAGGCCACCCGGGAAGATCTGGAGGACGCGTTTCGGCACAAGACCCCACTGCATAAGGCGTTTGACGCTGGCGACAGGAATCTCTACGTGAAGCTCCTGAAAGAGGGCGCGGATCCCAATTTCCGGCCATTTGTCGAGTCGTGCCTGCTGCACCTGACGGCGAAACACCGCGACCCCTTCTGGTTGCGGACCGCGCTGAAGTACGGAGGGGACCCCAATCTTCGCAACACTGGGCATCCCTATGCGCCGGGCTACACTCCTCTTCTTACAGCTCTGGCCGCCAGGCAGCACACCAACGTACTTTTGTTGATTAAAGCGGGCGCTGATCTGAACCTCGACGACGATGGTACAACGCCACTTTTCAAGGCACAGCAGTGGCGCCAGTGGTGGTCAATGATGGCATTGCTGGATGCCGGTGCGGATCCCAGGTTGACTGCGACTCGACCATCATTCGATGGTGGGTGGGACCGTGAACATCTTGAGCATTACAACGATCTGGATGAATTCGACTACAGGGTCCACGAAAGTAACCGGAAGGAGTACGGCTGGGATTACACGCTGGATGAGGAAAAGGAAATGTACTTCAAAGTCCGGGCGCGGCTGATCAAAGACGGAGTCCTCAAGCCGGACAAAGTCGAGCCTTCTCCTGCCAAAGATGCCCCGTGATGCTTTGCTACTGGGACTCGATGAGTGAGTGCCCGCTCTCCGACTCGTCCGAACCCAGGTGGCCCCAGCGGAGTTCTTCGTCCTGGGTGTAGTTTTTGCCGAGCCGCAAGGCTGTCACGGCTTTGTGGATCTCGTAGCCGAGATAAAAGGCGTGGCTCTCGGACAGCGGTTTTCTGGCGTCCGCGCGGACTCGCAGGAATAGTTCGAACGGGTCGGTGCCCTGCCAGTAGCCGTCGCGGTTCATGACGTGCAGTTGACCCCGCTCGGCGAAGATTCGGTAGTTGGGATCTTTTAACTGTGCGGCCAGGTCGTTAAGCGTGGCCTCGCCAAGTTCCTTCAGTGACGCGTCGCGCAGGGTGACCAGGCTTGAGTCGACGTGTTTTGGCAGGGCTCGATTGTTGACCGCGTGGAATGTCTGCCGGCGGGCAAGGTCAAATTCGCGGACGGAACTGCGGGACCAGTTGATGACCTCGGTGGTGAGGACGCTGCGGATGCCCAGGTCCTGACAGATGCCGGCCAGCGTGAAGTTGACGCCGGCCGAGTCGACTTCGGTCAGCTCGGTGAGATTGCCAACGCCCATCAGGATTTCGAGCTTCGGCCAGCGCCGACGCGCTTCGAAGTACCGCGCGAGCGAGTCCGCAAAGCCGAAGCCGATCGGCTCAAGAATCGGGTCGATGCGGAACCGCGTTCCCGCCGCGGTGAGCTGTTCGATGGTCGCTGCCAGGTTATCAACCGAAAACGGAGCCTCCGGAAGCGCGACGAGTTCCGCGTCGAGTTGCGAGGCCCATTCGATGTTGGACTGGTTGCAGCTAAGAACGAGTTCGGCTCCGGCCGCGACGGCGGCTTCCACTTCCGCTCGATCGAAGCTGTCGATGGAGACTCGCAGCCCGAGGTCGATCAGTTGATTTGTGACCTCGCCGACCCGTGACCAGGACTCGCCGGGGATGCAGCCCAGGTCGATCAGGTCCGCACCGCTGTCTCGAAAGTGCGTGGCCATCGCGACAATTTCGTCGTCGCTCATCCGCGGCGCGTGATTGATCTCGGCCAGAATTTCGATGTCGTAGTTCGTGAGGTCGACCGGAGGCTTTGTGGCCGCGCCGAACCACTCGGGTAAATCGAACAGGTCTTTTGGTCCTCGTTCGAACGGGACGCCGAATTGCTCGGCCAGCCTTGCGACCTCGCCCTGACACCAGCCTGGCAGGATGACGCGATCGAACTCGCCGGTGATCTCCAGCTTCCGCGCGAGCCACTCGACATGAGTCAGCGCGGCGACGCTGATCCCCGTGACGGCGATCTCACCTTCGAAGCCGGTCTGAGCAGCCAGCTCCGCAACAACGCGGCGCAGCGGTTCCTCAGCAAGTCGGCCGGTCACAAAGAGGATGCGTTCGGGCATGGAGGAGTTGATGGTTGAGAGTCGATGGTTGAGAGTTCGCGGAGTCCGTGGCTGGCTCCCTGACGCACACTCTCAACTTTCAACCCTCAACTATCAACTATCGACCATCAACCCTTCATCACGAATCCGCCGTCGACGTTGATCGTCTGGCCGGTCACCTGGCTGGCTCGTTCGGAGGCGAGGAACACGACCATGCTGGCGATGTCCGAGGGCTGCTGCCAGCGACCCAGCGGCACGACGGTGCGGATCTTCTCGCCGGCCCAGGCGTCGTAGTCGAGCCGCTCGCCTTCCGGTTGCCGATCGTGCCACGCCTGCCAGACGGCTTTGTTGAGCGGCGTCTGCACCATGCCGGGGCAGACCGTGTTGACTCGCACGCCGTACTTCGCAAGGTCCCTGGCCATGCACTGTGCGAAGTTGATGTTGGCGGCCTTGCTCGCGCTGTAAGGCGGGTCGGTCGGCGAGCCGATCTGTCCGGCCACGGACGCGATAAACGTCATCGTGCCACGTTCCCGCTCGATCATTCCCGGTGCGATCGCATGAGCGATCCTCGTCATGCCAAGCACGTTGACCTCGATGACCCGCGGCCAGTCCTCAACATCAAGGTTGAGAAACGGGAACCCGAATTTGCCCGACCCGATCGCCGCGGCGTGAACCAGGTGGTCGACCGGGCCGAGCGATTCCTGCGTCAGTTTCAACGCGGCATCGATCTGGCTCTGCTGCGTGACGTCCACCACGCAGGAGATCACGCGGGCACCAGTCGCCTCTGCAATCTCGTTCGCAGTTTCTGCAGCGGCTTTTGAGACATCCCAGATGGCGACCGGGGAACCCTCTTCGGCGAACGCCTCAGCCGCCGCGCGGCCGATTCCGCTGGCTCCTCCGGTGACGACTGCAACCTGACTGGAGAGATTGAGCTTCATGAAATCTTCCTCGCTTGTGACTCAGTGCTTTTACGGCATTCCGGAGTCTGTCGCAAAGAGTGGGACGTCAACGCCACCGGGTCGCGACTCGCCGAACACCGGCGAGAACTCATAATCCCCAGTTTGCCTGGATTATTGGTGGACAGATAACGAAGTTGCGCAGGTAAATCGGTTAAACCGGTCAGGCATCATCTGCTGATTGCTGATTCAACCTGCCCCGATGTCCCCACAGTCTGGAGGTCACGATGCGTTTATTTTTGACGGCCAGTGTTGTTCTCACCGCACTCATTTCTCCGCTGTCTCAAACGGAGACGTCTGCGGCGTTTCGGTACTCCAATCAGACATCGAAGCCGATTTACGTGATGCATGTTCGACATGATCGCTCCTGCGCAGGCATTCCCTGGCGGAAGCAGGGCTGGTGGCGGCTCGAGCCTGGCCAGACCGTGACTGCCGACGGGTCGAGTATCACCAACCGGTATTCGTACTTTTACGCCGAGTCCTCCGACGGGACTCTGAAATGGGAAAGCGACAGCCCCGTCGCCTGCGTGACGAACCGGGCATTCCAGGCGTGCTGGAACGACTGTCCGTCCCCCACGCGAAAACTTGGACTGCGGAAAATCGACGCTGGAAGTCAGACGACCTACACGGTGAATCTGACGTCCGGCAGCTCGCCGCCACCTCGACCAACGCCGCCAACGCCAACAATCAAAACGGTTCGAGTGACCGTGTGGCGGCACAGCTCTGTCGGCCTGACTTCGGCTGAGGCGGACCGAATCCTCGCCGACATGGGCGGAATTCTGCAGGGCAAGGATGCCGTCAACGATGTTCCCACCAGTGTTCGGTTTATTCCGAACGGGCCAATCCGGACTCTCCCCGGTCATGTGCCGGCCGTGATTCAGTCGGCGGCACAATTTGAAGCTCTGAGACGAGTCGGACCCGGAGTCAAGATCGTGCGGGCGATCCGCTGGTGCAGTGGTCCAGGTGGTTCGATCATCGGCTGCGCACCCGTCGGCAGCCGTGAGGTCAACCTTGCCGCCGTACGCTTCACACCGAATCAGGAGGGCATTCTGTGGGTCCACGAGTACGGTCACAACGTCGGGCTGAGCCATCGCCAGAATGATGGCAACGCGATCATGTTTCCGAGCATGGCTCCGAACCGGAAGGTTGTGAGTCTGGACGAGTCCAGAAAATACCTGGCAGGACCAGAAGCGTTGACCGGTCACGCGGCCGCTCAGTCAGAAGAGCCGTTCAAAGCTCCCGACGATGTCGCCGAGTTTGTTCTGCAACACTACTTCCACGGCGTCCCTCGCGAGGCTGCGTCCAGATACAACGAGAAAGACGCGCGGACACTGCTGAAAATGCTCGCTGATCCGGATGTGAAAATCTCGAAATACGTTCGCAGATTTCATCCGACGTCGGACACCGTTGCAGACTACCTGCCGGAAATCGTTTCCACGTTGTGTTTCATCGGCGGCGAAGAAGTGGTCGAGCCGCTGATTGAATTTATCAAGACGCCGTCGAATGCCCAGTCTGTGTTCAACGCCAGAAACGCGGCACTGATTCACCTGGGAGATCTCATCAACAGGACGCAGAGCAAAGCCGCACTCGCCTTCCTGAAACTGATCGCCAGGCCGAAGAAGGCTCGACCGCTGATTCAGTCGCAGCTCAAGGCAGCAACGATCCAGGCAACAAATGCCGCTGTGACCGCGCCGGTGGAAGCCGACCTCACCGACGAGCTTGTGGGCTCGGCGATGCTGGGACTGGGTCTGTCCGGTTCCGATGAAGCACAGGCCGTCCTGGGCACAATGACCTCTGGTGCTGCCGTGGATGGCGAGGCCGTCTCGGCCACGATCAAAGTGATGGCCGCCGACGCCGCCGAGATCTGCGACTGCGTTAAGAAAGAGGGCCTCAACAATTACTACCAGCGGCTCGAAAGCCACCAGCACGATCACGGGGCGGGTCACGATCACGGCGACGGCCACGATCACGGTGCGGCGGCAAATTTCATCCGCAGCGAGAACTCAATCGACATCCCGGGAACCGTGACACCACTGGCCTCTGAATCGGAAGACCCCACAGAGAGCTTTGTGCGCGATGAACCGGAGCGAACGGAAGCGCAACTGTCAGATGACGCCGGCGACGCACTGCGAACGTCCGAATCACTCCCGGAAGGAGCGTCTGATTCGAAGCCCGCTTCCGGCTCGGACAGCGGATCGTCCAACGAGGCCGCGGCCAGGCCGGGCAACAAAAGCGATTCACCAAAGGGAAAGAAAGGAAACGGCGGAGCCGCTTGACGGCAGTTTGATAGCTGGCTGCCCAGTCTCCTGAATCACCGCCCGGGAATCCGCCATGTCGGATCCCGGGTTTTCTTCTGGCTCAGGACGCTACCGCGGAACGGAGCCGGGGACGTTTCGCATCAGCGAAAGAATCGGGTTCAGCGCGACCTGACCCAGGCCGCAGATCGAGGTCTGTTCGAGGGTCTCGCCGAGTTCCGGGAGGATGTCGAGCGACTCGGTTGTGGCCGATCCGGACTGGACGGACTCCAGAATCGAAACCGCCTGCTGAGATCCCATGCGGCACGGAACGCACTTGCCGCACGACTCGTTGCGGAAAAACGTCACGATGTTTGTGGCGAGGTCAAACAGGTTGTGGCGATCGCTGATCACGATGACCGCTCCCGTGCCCAGCATGCTGCCCGCAGCTTTCATCGAATCAAAATCGAGCGACGTGTCGACCGCGCTGGCCGGCAGGAAGTTCGAGCTGGCACCACCTGGCAGGAACGCCTGAAGATGCTGTCCGTCCGGCAAGCCACCGGCCAGTTCGATCAACTCCGAAACCGGCATGCCGAGCGGAATCTCATAGACGCCTGGCGACGCGACGTCGCCGGACACCGAAACGAACTTCAGGCCCGCGACCTCGCCCCGCCCCTGCTCACGCCACCAGTCGGCACCGCGGTTCACGATGGACGTGGCGAGGGCGTACGTCTCGACGTTGTTAATCAGCGTCGGCTTGCCCCACAGTCCGTACGTGCCTGGGTACGGCGGCTTGTTGCGCGGCTCACCGCGTTTATCTTCGAGGGCCTCCAGCAGAGCGGTCTCTTCACCGAGGATGTAACCGCCGGGCGAGACGAAAATCTCAATGTCGAACGGCTGGCCCGATCCGGACGCGTCTGCACCGAGGATGCCTCGCTGCCGCGCTTCTTTGAGGGCCGCTTCGAGCGCCTTCCGCTCGCGGCCGTACTCGTGCCGGATGTAGACGATGCCGCGTTCGGCTCCGATCGTCAGTCCGGCCAGAACCATTCCTTCAATGACCAGGTGCGGCAGTTCTTCCAGGATCACGCGATCTTTGAACGTGCCCGGCTCGCTCTCGTCGGCGTTGCAGATGACGTATTTCGTCGGCTCGGTTTCGCCGCGAACGAGTTGCCATTTACGACCGGTGGGGAAACCCGCTCCGCCCATCCCGCGCAGTCCGGCCGCGGAAAGACGCTCGATGCAGGTTTCGGCGAGGCTGTTTGTGTCCGCAGCGAGGCGTCGAACGGTCGAGTACGCCGTATCCGTCCCCTCTCCCCCCTCGGGGGGAGCGGGGACGGTTGTTGGCTCTCCGTGCCGACGGACATACGGGTCGCACTTCCAGGCTCGCGGTGCCGAGGTGGGTTCGTTTTCCGGCAGAGGCCGTGCGCCGGACAGAAATGCCTCGACGTCGCTCAGCGAGTTGGCCTCACCAAGAGGCACTTCGTTGATCTCGACCGCCGGCGCGAGTTCGCAGCGACCCAGGCAGGAGACTTCGTGGATCTCCACGTCGCTTCGGCTCGAAGCCGCCACACGAAGCCGTTCGGATAACGCGTTGCAGCCGCGCATCGCGCAGGAAACATCGCGGCAGACATGCACAGCGAACTTCGGCGGCGGCGTACGACGGAAGCTCGGATAAAAACTGACGAGCTCCTCCAGGCGGTACAGCGGCACGCGGCGGACCTTCGAAATCTCGCACAGCGACTCTTCCGTCAGGCAGCCCCGTTCGTGCTGCAGCCGCATCATCTCGCGAAGTAGTTCCACAACCTGCTCCCGTTTTCGTCGCCCACCAGCCGCAAGGTTAACGTTCCGGAGCGAGCCTCAAAACCGGAGCGGGCCATCGCTCAGTCGATCACGTTGGCCGGCTTCTTCGGCGGGCCGGCCGGAGGCGGGTTGGGATTCGGCGGACGAGGCGGACCAAGCTCAATGCCACCACCGACTCCCGTCGTGAAGACCCACTGCTCCGTCTGCGGTTCCCAGCCGGCGAGAACCCCGGCCTCAGACAGCACCTGCCGTGCCGTCAGGTAAACATCAAAGCTGTCAGGCAGGACATAAAACCGGGCGTAGAACTTGTCTGGATCGAGCACTCCCAGCACTTTGCGGATGCGCGAGTTCGTTTTTCGAATTTCCTCTTCGGTGGCTCCGCGCCCGTTCGGAGTCAGCTTCAACTGCGGCCATCGATCGTTGGCGACGAAAAACTCAACATCGAAAAAGTCGTCTGTCGAGTTCTTGAACTTCGTGTAGACCTTGCTGAACTTCTCCGGATCGATGCCACTCTCAGGGTCGAGGTTCAGCTTCAGGCGGGTGATCAAGTCCTTGGAACGCAACTCCGCGTCTTTGCGGATCCCGTCGAGATTCATCGGGTACAGCCGGTTTCCCGCACAGACCAGCAGGACCTGCTGAGCTCCGTCCGGAGCCGGACGCGGATTCGGAATCGTCACGATCCGGGCGGGAGCCGGGCCGGATCGCTTCGGCGTTTTGTCGAGCAGCGCATTCAATTCTGCTCGGCGGGCGAGCGACGTTTCGAGCTGTCCTTGAAGCTCCTGCCGTTTCTGCTTCGTGTCGGCAATCTCTTTCTCGTTCTTCGACGCGGTCTTCCGATCCCGCTCGATGGCCATCGAAAACTGATTGGCTTCTTTCGACTGATCGGCCATCAGCTTCTTCCGTGTTTCCAGCATCTGCTGCAGACGCTTGAGCTGTTCCTTCGCGGCGTCCAGGTCGAACGACGACAGCGATTCGGTCTGCTCTGCCAGCTCCGTTTGTTCTTCGGCGAGGGACGCCATTTTCGCTTTGGCCGCCTCGATGTCTTCTTCCGTGACCTTGGACTTTGCCGTGACTTCGTTGATCGTCTCGCTCACCCCCAGCTGAGTCATAATCAGAACCAGCACGAGGATGCCCACGACATTGGTCATCGTGTCGAGCAGCGAATCGAGGCCGCCGTCGTCATCGTCGTCGCGTCGAAGTGGTCTCATGAAAATGCTCTTTACGTTTCAGCGAACTGGTTATTTGTCAGCAAACTGGCTGAGGTCGATCCGGCCTGCACCCACGACCGGCAGTTTGCCGTTTCGGATCTCGCGATCGACACAGAGTTGTCGAGCCGCTCGATAGGTCGACAACGCATCGCTGCGGACCAGAAACACGACGGAGTCGTTTGTGCTGTTGGCCACTCTTTCCAGCAGTGCCCGATAGTCTTTGTCGTTGACCATGCTGGCCGCGCGGATTCGCTTCGGCGGATTGACCGTGTGCATGACGATCGAATCGGCCGCGCATTCGACAAACCGCGGCGTGAAGTTGATGCCCGTTCCGCCGGGAAGAATTGTCGTCTTCGACTCGCTGGCATCTTTCCGCTCGGACAAGTCCTTCTCAAGAATTGCGAGCTCCTCGGTCAGCGACGTCAGCTGACCCTGCATCGACGCCACCGACTCGCGCTGAGCTGGATCAAGCTGCGGGATGACCACCTTCACTTTTTTGCTCTCGGCCAGTTCCTTCTCGATCCTGCTGAGCTCGGCCGCAAGCTGAGCGAGTTCCTTCTCGCGTCCCGCCAGCTCTTTTCGGACCGTCGCAGCGTCCGGGCCAAGTTTCTCATCGAGGATCGCCCTCAGCCTCGCGACGTCCGCCTCCGCCTCGCTGACGTCTTTCGCCACCTCTTCGTGAGCCTCAATCAGCGCGACGTCCGGCGTGTCCATCTGCGCGAGAGACAGCGTCGAGATCATCATCGTCAGCACGCCGATCACGCACGCGATGATGCTGAGAAAGGGAAACAGAGAGACGTCGTCGTCAGGTTCGCGAGGTCGTCTTGCCATGGGAATGCTCCGTCAATCAGCGGGCTTTGCCGAACCAGCCGCGTTTCCGCGGAGCAACGGACGCAACCGGAGCGGCCGCCGGCACCTGCTGTACCACCACATTGTGTTGACTAAGCTGCTGCAGCACCGTGTTCAGCCCGTTCAGGCCCTGCTGCAGCCCGGCAAACTGCTGCTGCAGCGTCGCCTGAGCATTGGCAAACGACCCCGTCACGTTGTTCTGCATCGTGGCTGCCTGATCGCCGACACGGGACAGCGTCGTCTGAATTTCGGCAGCCGCTGTCGCCATCTGGTTGAGCTGAGCCTGCAACTGCTTCTGTTGTTCCGTCTGCTGGAAGCTGGCCTCAGCCGCCTGCCGTTTCTGCTGCTGTTGAACCTGCGAGTTAATCTTCTCCCAGCCATCGGCAACCTGACTCGTCAGCTTCCCGCCGATCGCGTCGAGCCGGGTGAGCCAGTTTTCCAGCTCGGAATGGTGAGTCCCCATCGCCGCTTCCACGGCCTCGCGAAAGATCGAGACGTCCTGACCGCTGCCGGCACCGCGCTCCGCTCCACCCTCGCGACCGTCGTTCAGTCGCCGCAGCAGATTCTCGTTACAGTACTCGTCGACCGCCGTGATGATGTCGTCTTCGCTCTTCTGCAGAGCCGACGTCGGAATCTTCACCAGCATGCTCATGATGAGAGCCAGCAGAGTCGTATCGAACGCCGTGCCGAGTCCACCGAAAACTCCGTTCAGAGCGCTCTTCATCGAGCTCATGTCGGACGCCGTATCGAGGCTGCTTGCGAGTCCGGCCACCGCCGTGCTCACGCCGACAACCGTTCCGATGAAACCGAGAATCGGCAGCGCCCAGATGAACGCTTTCAGCAGCGTGTAACTGCCCGCGATATTGTTGGCATCGATGGCCGATTGAGACTCCATCATCGTGACCGTTTCCGCCGCACTCTTGCGGACCCGGAAATGCTCGATGCCACGCAGGACCCGGTTGACCAGAAAGCTCTCGGCCGCGACGGGTAGACCACGAATGTGCTCGACGAATCGGTCGAGCGACTCGGGCGTGATTTCCCCAGCGATCTCCGTGGGCAGCACGTCAAGAAGCATGGCCTCTTTCTGCTGCTTCATGTTGAGCCATTTCAGCAGCAGAATGCCGACCGACCAGAACATCAGAAACGTCGTGAAAAACGGAACGAGGCCTCGGTCCCAGAACAACTGCCCGAACGAAAAGCCTCGCAGAGGCAGCATGGCGACCAGCCAGACGACGGTGAAACCTGCTCCGAGTACTCCGCTCAAAACCAGGCTGACATCGCTGCTGGCCGAATCCCCGCTGCCCGCCTGAAACCACGCCTTCTTGCGTCGCTTGCGGACACTCGGAGCTGGTGCCCCCGCGCCGCCACCGGCCGTGTTGACCACGATGCCAGGAGGGCCTGCTGCCGGCGGCGCAGCAATCGTGTCAGGAATCTTGACCGTTCCCTTGCAGTACGGGCAGTTGCGAGTCTGCCCGGCCAGGTCTTCGGTCACCTTGAGCGGCTTGCTGCAATGCGGGCAGGCGAGTCTGGAAAACGACATGGAATCTCTCAGCGAAAAGACAAACGGCAGATCTGCGGCAAACCGAAAGCCACCGAGCATGCCTTTTTCTCGCCCTGGATTCTACTGACTCCGCGTTCAGACCGAGCCGCCCGCAAACATCCACAATCGCTGATTCGTGCGTGGCGTTTCTGGCAGAAAAGAGATTCGAAACACAGAGGCACAGAGGAAACAGAGTGCCGCGTCTCTGTTTCCTCTGTGCCTCGGTGTTTCAATTGCCCGCAGTGGGGGTGGACTCAGATTTGATTGTGTTTTCGCACGTCCGGCTCGGCCTGACAGGGTGCTTGATTAAGGAGGGGTTCCCCGAAGCCACTTCCCGATCTGGCACCGCAAACCATCGTGAATGAACCGCGAATGAACGCGAAGAGACGCGAATTGAGGATGCCGATTCGCGTTCCTTCGCGTCTATTCGCGGTTTCTCAAACTGCAGAGATCCCATTCGAAACTCTGTGACAATTTTCGTCAGGCACAGCCTGACCTCCCAGAAATCGCCGAGCGCGACCCGCAGTGGTCAGGTCGGATGAAGAATTGCTCACCCACCCAACGCGTTTTTATAAAACTCCGCACCGGCAGCGAGGGCTTCCGGAAGCTTGCCCGGATCCTTGCCGCCGGCTTCGGCCATGTCGGGGCGGCCTCCGCCTCCTCCGCCGACGATCTTTGCTGTCTCGCGGACGCAGTCGCCGGCTTTGACTCCTTTCTTGATGACGCTCTTGCTGACTGCCGCCAGGAGCGCGACCTTGCCGTCGATTTCGGCTCCGAGCAGCACCGCCGCGTCGCCGGCTTTGTCTCGCAGTCGATCGGC
>ERZ891418.598-NODE-598-length-12115-cov-5.308375_pt1 | contig 12115 bp, 13 predicted proteins | sample MGYA00521236_ERZ891418 | MGnify/ENA primary metagenome ERZ891418 (study PRJEB32303, sample SAMEA104408696) | aquatic metagenome | biome: Brackish water; feature: Chemocline; material: water | place: Baltic Sea | collected 2014-10-18T10:34:00 | depth 100 m ... | reverse complement strand
CTGCTCGGGATGAGTTCACGCGCGGAAAGTGCCGCCCCAACGTCTGACGTGAAAAGCGACCGGGTGCTCCTCGTGGCGGTCGGGCACAACGTGGCGGTCGGTGATCGAGTCTTGGCCACGATCGGAGCGGAGGAGATTGCGCTCGCGGTGGGGGAGATCGGGGAGACGTCGATCCAAAACCGCTTCCAGACGACAATCGAGCGCCGCTTTGATCACGACGGAGCGACCGTGATCGAGCTCCGCATTTCGAGCAGCGCGCGCCTCTTGGTCGAGGTCACCACCGCGTCTGCGGAGCGACTCGCGCTCGGCGAGGGGAAGTCGGTCGTCGGTTTGGTGAAAGCGAGTGCGATCACGCTGTCGAAGATATGAGCGTCGTCGACCGCTTGAGGGGCTATTCCTTCAGGGGCTATTCCTTCAGGGGCACGTCTTTCGGGGGCAGGTCTTTCAGAGGCACAGCCCCGAGTCGCCCCACCGACGCGGGATGAGCGAGCGCGGCGCGCCTCTCTTCGGCGGCGGCCTCCAACGCGAGGATTCCCTCCGGCGAGAGCCATTCCCAGCCATTTTCGTGGCGGACCGCGTAGCCGATCGTTGTGAAGTCCCCCTCCCGGTCATCTTGAGCCATGGTCAGTCGAACCGCCGGCTCTCCCGCCACGCCCGCCGCACTGAAGAGAGCCAACGGAGCGCCACCGGCCGGGCGCTTCCACAAGACCGCCGACCCTACCGTGAGGATCTCGGCCCGAGAACCGATACCAAAGCGCGGTTCGAGCGTGACGAGGGAGATCTCAGGGTGCGGCGATGAGGGGTCGGTGGTCCAGTGGTAGCCGATCTGCTGCCATTCGAGGAGAGCGAAGACCCAGGCGCTGAGGAGCACGATGGCGGCAGAGATCCGGATGGAGCGAAAGTGGCGAAATCGCGATCTTCGGCTACTGGGAGGGCCTATCGGCGCTGTCTGTGAATTGTCGGTCATGGGCGGTCCTTCGGGGGTGCTGGGGGCGGGCTGCTCGGGGAGGGCCAAAGCAACATAACACTGCTTTGGACTGGACCACCACGATTCATTTGTCCACGCAAGATGCCGATAGAAGGAGGGTCGAGTTCTGACGCGAAAGGTCCCCCCATGCCGGCAGCTCCGATTCCCGCGAATGAAGTAGAGAGGATCTCTGCGCTCGTGCGATGTCAGGTCCTCGATACCCGACCCGAAGCCGCCTTCGACGATCTGACGCAGTTGGCTTCCGAACTTTGCGATGTGCCGACCGCCCTGATCTCGCTCGTCGATAGTGAGCGTCAGTGGTTCAAGAGTCGGGTGGGACTCGATGCCCCTGAGACCCCCCGCAACCAAGCGTTCTGTGGCTACTCCATCCTTTCCGACGAGCCTCTCATCATCCCCGATGCGTCCATTGACCCTCGCACCTTCGACAACCCTTTGGTTACGGGTCCCCCGGGAATTCGATTTTACTGCGGAATGCCCCTGCGTCTCGCGAGCGGAGAAGCTCTCGGGACTCTCTGCGTGATCGACTACAAACCACGAGAGTTGACCGCCGCTCAACTGGGACACCTGCGTGCGCTCGCTCGGCAGGCGACATCACAGCTCGAACTCAGGTACCTGATGCAAGAGCTCGGAGATGCGACGCGCGCCGCACAAGATGCGAACGAAGCGAAGTCTCTCTTCTTGGCAAACATGAGCCACGAGATTCGCACTCCGATGACTGCAGTCCTGGGGTTCGCGGATCTCTTGGGGTCAAAAGAGAGCCTGGAAGAGAACCCCGAGCTGATTCGGGATGCGGTCGAGACGATTCGCCGGAACGCATCGCATCTTCTCGCGCTCCTGAGCGACATTCTCGACGTCTCGAAGATCGAGGCTGGCAAGATGGCGATCGAGACGATGGCCATGGATCCCGCACGTGTCATCGAGGAGGTGATCGAGTTGGTGGGACCTCGAGCTCATGAGCGGGGGATCGGGCTCAACGTGCGGTATGAGGGGACAATTCCGACGACGATTCAAAGCGATCCCACGCGTCTTCGACAAGTCCTTCTGAACTTGGTCGGGAACGCCGTCAAATTCACGCAGGAGGGATCGGTCACCGTCTTATGCCGTTCTGACCCGGAGCGAGAGCGGATGGAGTTTCGCGTGGTCGACACTGGAGTCGGAATGACGGTGGGTCAGCTCGAGAAGATTCAGCTTTTCGAAGCGTTCACCCAGGCCGACAACTCAACCACGCGATGCTTCGGGGGGACCGGCCTTGGCCTACGCATCTCTCACTTGTTGACCCGATTGCTCGGCGGCGAGATCTCGATCGACTCGAAGCGTGGCGATGGGAGCACGTTCACGGCGGTGATTTCGACGGGAGATCTCACTCGGGTCGACATGCGAGATCCGAAGGACCTCGAGAACTCTACGGGGCTTCGCGTCTGCGCGGCTGAGGATCGACTGACCCCCGACTGTCGCGCCTTGGCTGGCTGTACTGTGTTGCTGGCAGAAGACGGCAGGGACAACCAGAAGCTTATCACCTTCTTTCTCGAAGCCGTCGGAGCGACGGTTCAGGTCGCCAACAACGGTCGGGAGGCTCTCGACCTGTTGCGGTCGATCGAATGTGAGTCACACTTCGATCTCATCTTGATGGACATGCAAATGCCGGAAGTCGACGGCTATGAGGCCACCCGGGTGCTTCGAACGCTCGGCGTGAGCACTCCCGTGATCGCGCTGACCGCGCATGCGATGGGTGGCGACCGAGAGAAGTGCATCGGAGCCGGTTGCGACTACTTCCTCACGAAGCCGATCCACCGACCGGACTTCATAGAGCTCTGCCAATCGGCCATCGCTCACTCGTGAGATGAAGATTTCGATTCGTCTCCGCAGGCCAAGTGAGGACCGCTCTCCGCGCCTACTCCGCCTCTTCTTGCAGCATCTCCCGCATCACCGTTTGTCGGGATCGATTGAGCTCGAGCCCGAGAACATCGGGGCGCGAGTAATGACCCGATGGATCGAAGTTCTGCCGCTCGCGGCGGACCGCGGTGTGATCGATCGTCGCCACCAACAATTCTTCACGGCCGATGACGGGCTCGACTTTCCACGTACCATCGGGTGCCGCGATGCAGGAGCCACCATCAGAAATCATCTCCGGCATGCTTTGGATCATCAGCTCGCGCTCCGGCATGCTCTCGGGGATGTCCTGGTGCCTGAGCAGGCCCGACACTGAGAGCACCCATGAGCGCGCTTCGAGCGCGACGAATCGTGTGATGTCTTGAGTCAACCGAACGGCGCCGGGCCACGCCGCGATGTGGAGATCCTCTCCCTGGGCGTAGAGCGCAGTGCGCGCGAGCGGCAGCCAGTTTTCGAAGCAATTCAGCGCCCCGACGGTGAACGGTCCGACCGGCGCGACCCGGAGGCCGTGCCCGTCCCCGATCCCCCACGCGAGACGCTCCTCGTAGGTAGGCATCAGCTTGCGGTGCGTGTTTCGCACCTGACCGCGGGCATCGATGTGAACGAGCGATGCATATCCAGTGTGCCCTCCGCGGTCGGCGGGGCGCTCGAAGCAGCCGACCCAGACTTCGATCTTTCGATCCGCGGCGACTTCGGAAATGGGCGCAAGATCTCCCCGCTCGATCGACACCGCCTGATCGAGATAGTGCGCGTGGATGTCCTTCTGAAGATCGGAATTGAAGCGCGCCCCGTCGGTCGCTGAGAGCCAGAAAGGATAGCCGGGGACCAGCGTCTCACCGAACGCGACCAACTGGCACCCCTCCACTGCGGCCTCTTCGATCCAGGCGACGACTTTGGCGATCGTCTTCTCTCGATCGAGCCAGACGGGCGCAATCTGGGCGAGGCCAACGACCAGGGTGTCGGGTGGGGAAGGGCTCTCGGGCATAGCGCGCTCCGGTCAGTCAATGAGGAGAACCGCTCGGACCTGGCTTGTTGCCGAGTAGCCGTGGGTGAGGGAATCGGTCCTTTCGGTTCGGCGTGGCTACAGTACCGAGCGAAGTACGGCGCACAAGACTTCTCGATGTGCGAGGGGCGCGGAGATGTCGCGCCCGATGCAGAATTCGAGACACCTGGAATTGACAATTCAGCCACGGAGACTGCGATAGATCGCGTTGCCACCGATGCACAGCAGGATGGGACCGAGAACCACATCGAGTCCCCAGATAGCTGCCGGTGCAGCGTTCCTCATCGCGACGAGTGCATAACCCGTGACGAGGGCCCCCACGATGAAAAACAGAGCGCCGATGATCGAATCCTTGGGCTGCCACGGCTCCTCACGTTTTGTCAGGGGGACCCCCGTTCTTCGTGGGTGATAAGCGTTCGAGTCATGCAAACGCTGAACGGATCTTCCCCGTAGCTCGCGAAGGGTCCGCACCGTTCAAAACCGAATCGAGCGTAGAGAGCGCGGGCAGGGGTGAACGCCTCCGCGGAACCGGTCTCGAGACTGAGGCGACGATAGCCGCGTTCCCTCGAGGCGGCGAGCATGTGCTCGATCAGCATCGACGCCACACCTTTGCGCAGGTGGGCCGAGGCGGTTCGCATCGATTTCAGTTCGCCATGCTCGGAGTCCAGCTCTTTGAGCGCGCCACAGCCGACCAGCTCTGTTCCTTGCCAGACACTGTAGAAGGTCAGGTCGGGTCCGCGCAGGGCCTCGAGATCCAGGGCGTGGACGCTCTCGGGAGGGGAGTGCTCTCTGACCGAGGCGAGGTGTTCTTCCAACAGTGCGGCAACTTCGGGTCCGCGCAGATCGTCGACTCGAATCTCGAAGGTTTCTTGCACAGTGACCTCGATGTCCAACGGGGTCCGAGAGTTAGTCGGGGCGGGTCCACTCGTACTTGACGTCTTCGAGATTCCACGTCTCTTCGACGCCTCGACCGACCACCCGAAAGCCATGTCGCTCGTAGAAGCGTTGCGCCAACTTGTTTCGCTCGAATGCGCAGAGGCAGAGGCAGCCCCCCGATTGCTCCTTCGCCCATGCCAGAAAGGCGGTTCCGATTCCTCGACCCTGAAACTCGGTGTGAATGTAGAGCTGCGCGACCGATCGGTCCGAGGCGGCGCAGAAACCGACGACCTGAGCGCCCAAGAGCGCCACGCGCACGTGATGGTGCGGCAGGATTTTCTCGATGAAGTACTGCTTCTGATCCTCGAGCGGGTGCGGGTCGGTCATCCCGAGCGCGCGCTCGAAGCTGGCCCGCCACATCAAGATCAGCGGATCCAGGTGGTCGGGGGAGAAGTCCACGAACTCTATGTCGCCAGCCGACGAGTCCCTGAGTTCTAACTGCATGTCCTGTCCCATCCGTGCCGACCCCGGCCGCAGCGGCTCCGGCTCCCCCACCGGCTTGAAGCCGGCTTGCTCGTAGAGTTGAGACGCGGGTACGTTTCCAACCGTGACGCCGAGGGTCACCGCGGAGGCGCCCTTCGATCGGGCCCATTCGGTGAGGGTTTCGAGAAGCAAGCGCGCGACTCCGCGGCGCCGCCCCTCAGCGGCGACCCACATATGATACACCACCGTGGTCGAGCGATCGGAAGGATCCATCTTGCCCCAAGCGAGGCCGATCGGTCCCCGTCGAAGCTCCGCCATGAGAAGGAGCTGGTGCGATGACTCGACCCCGGAGCTTAAGCGCTCGATCCAATCGTCATCCGACCGCGCGATCGATTCCTCGTAGGTCGTTCCGAACGCCTCCGGAGAGCCGCCAAGGCGCGGAGACGGAGATGGCGATAGGTCTGCCACTCATCGGATGCAAACGCTCGGACAGTGGGTGCATCGGTCATGGGGTTCACTTCGTTGATGGTGGCATGTCGCTCGCGACCATCACCAGTCGAATGGCCAAGTTTTTTTCAGGGTGGCTCGGCGTCACGGTTCCGCCAGGTGAGCGTGCTCCTTGGACCAGAGGACGATCGCTGACGGATTCGGAATTCGGCGTGTAGCTTACGATGCCACGAAAAGGATCGTTGATCACCGTGTGGAATTGCCTGCCCCTAGCGAGAATCGAACACTCGAGCTTCTTAGCGTGCATCACTGGACGGATGGTGACGATGACGGTCTCACCGGGAGTCCACTCGGCGCTGCCGCCGCTCTCGTGCGTGATGGAATCCCCGTCAGTGACTTGAAACTCAAGGAACTGCGAACCGTCGTTCGGCGGAATGGTGTACTTCCAATAGTGCATTCCGAGGGCCGTCGTGATTTGTTCGGGCGAGAGGCCGGGGCGGAGATGGAAGTACGCGGAGGTTGCGGCAACGCCGAGTGTGATTCCGAGGAGTACTGTGCGTAGAGTGGAGATGCGTCGCGGAGCGGGAGGACGAGGGGAGACGTCGAGTTCATCGATCATGGCTCTCCTTCCTTATAATGCAGCCGCTGAGATCCGAGTGAACGGCTCTGCGATCTACGGCGAGTGGCGGGTCTCGAAAACATGGGACTCCTTGAACACGCCGTTATCAATGGTAACCTTCTTGCCGGAAAACTCACCAAACATCAGTTCATCCACGAACTGGAGATGCGTAAGATCGACTTCCAAGAAGCGTGGCCCCGGTAAGTACCGGCCCCGTTTGGTTCGAAGAATGAAATACTCGACGCTCCCGTCGGCGAGTAGGCGCTCCGTCAGGTGTCGGCGCTGCCGAGTTGGGGTCGTTGATTCTCGAGTCAGAGACGCTTCTTCCGCGCTGCAATCCCCGCCGTGAATCTCTACAGTTTCGCCCAGACTCGGAAAGGAAGAGTGATGCACTATCAGAGTGAACGAAAGATCGGCCGCCCGCGCGCGGAAGTGTTCCGAGCGTTCACCGATCTCGAGCGTGTGCCGACTCGGGTCGAGGGGATCGAAAGGCTCGAGGTTCTCACGGAAGGCCCGATGCAGGTGGGTACCCGGTTTCGCGAGACGCGGAAGATGTTCGGGCGCGAGGCGACCGAGGAAATGACCGTGACCGAGTTCACTGAGCTCCGCGGCTATGTGGCGACAGCGGAGTCGTGTGGGGCACGTTATCGAGCGGAGTACACCTTCGACGACGCGGCAGACGGCACGAAGGTCTCCTTCACGTTCGAGGCGAAACCGGTGACGTTCATGGCAAAGGTCATGACCCCGATCACGGGTCCGTTGGCCCGCAGAATGATGAAGAAGTGTTTCGAGAAGGACATGGATGATCTGACCGCAGCGATCGAAGGGGGGCGGTAGGGGCGAAGGGTCGTGCGTGCGCCGGGCGTCAGTCGCCGTTGGGGTCTGTTGCCGTCGGAACCAGAGCACCGGATGCCTCCCCGAAAGACCAGCCATCGAGTCGAGGAGGAGTCACTCCGAGGGCGCGCAGCATGTCGCCAATCTGCCTGCGGTGTTCCGTTGCGTGATGGACGGCCTGGTTCATGACGACCCAGGGCTCGACGAAGTATCCGTCCATCGTGCGAAGCCGCGCATCGAGCCAAGTGCCCTGTGCGTCGCGCGCGAGAGCCAGTAGCCCTTCCCCGCTCGCCTTTGCGGATTCCTTCAGTTCGGCGAAGGACAGCTCGGCCTTTTCTCTGGCTTCCGGCGGCAAGGTCAAGAGGGAGAGATAGCCTTGTTGGCATTCCACGAGATGGATGAGCGTAATGCAAATGTTCCAAGTGGATGCGGAAGAGGGTTTCGCATCAAGTTGCTCGTCACTCAGGGCAGAGCAAGCCTCGATGAGTTGGAGGTTCGACCAGTTGTTGTGGCTGAAGAGCCTCCAAAGAATGTTCTCCGTCACTCGAGACCTCTTTCTACGGATTCTTCTGCGTTCGGTGCATCTCGAAAGGTCCACCGTAAGAAAAAGAAGCCGAGGCCGCCCGAAACGATCGAGCCGAGCAAAATCCCGAGACGGTCGAGGCCTAGATACTCGGTGGCCCCTTGCTCGAAGGCGAGTGAAGCGATGAACAAGCTCATCGTGAATCCAATGCCGCAGAGCATTGTGACCCCGTAGATCTGCTTCCAGCTGACACCATCGGGCCGTGACGCGAGCCCAAGGGCGACGGCGAGAGCACACATCGCCATGATTCCGATCTGCTTTCCGGCAAGGAGGCCCGCCATGATTCCGAGGGGGACCGGGTGGGCGACGTCGCCAACCGACAGCTTGGTGATCGAGACCCCGGCGTTCGCGAACGCGAAAACTGGCAAGACCCCGAAGGCCACCCAGGGGTGGAGTCCGTGCTCGAGCCGCTGGAGCATCGATTCACCCGCCGCCTGAGGTGTATTTTCGCCTGAGCCCTCCCCCGGGACCTTTGGCTTCGGAGGTCGGATTGGAATGAAGAGCGCGAGCACCACACCAGCGAGGGTCGCGTGAACCCCGGACTTGAGCACCGCGATCCACAACGGAATTCCGAGGAGCACATATGCCGCGGTTCGTTGGACTCCGAGTCTGTTCAAGATGGCAAGGCCCCCAATCAGCACCGCCGCGGTTCCGAGCGACAATGCTGAAAGGTCTGCCGTATAGAAAATGGCGATCACGATGATCGCTCCGAGATCATCGAAAATCGCGATGCTCAGAAGCAGCGCCTTCAGTGCGGTGGGGACGCGGTTTCCGAGCAGGGAGAGCACACCGAGCGCGAAGGCGATGTCGGTTGCCGTCGGTATCGCCCAACCCTTCATCGCCCCCGGGTCTTCCCAGTTGAATGCTGCGTAGATCGCCGCCGGGAACAGCATTCCGCCGATGGCAGCAAATGCGGGAAGACTCGCGCGACGAAGACTCGAGAGGTGTCCCTCGACGACCTCGCGTTTGAGCTCCATGCCCACCAGGAAGAAGAAGACCGCCATCAGGCCATCGTTGATCCAGAGGAGCAGTGGTTTGCCGATCCCGAAGGATCCCAGCTTGATTTCGAGGGGGAGCTCGAGGAGTCGCCCGTAGAGGCTCGAGAGTGGCGAGTTCGCGCAAATCAGCGCGAAGACCGCCGTTGCCATCAATACCAGCCCCCCCGCGGACTCCTGGTGGAGGAATTCGTTCAGGCGGCGCAGGACACCGTCGATGGGAGAGCGATCGATGGAAGAGGTGGGGTCATCGGTTGGGTTCGGCGAGGGTCGGTCACGATGGTCCATGGACTTGCCGGAGGCCTTTCTTCGTCAGATCGATCGGGTGGGCAGCGCAAGAAGAGTGTACTAGGCCTAGGGGTGGTGCTGGACCGAAGACGTCGGCGGGCAGTTCTGGGTTCCCCTTCCCGCTCGAAGGGGCTTCGAAGGAGCGGCCCGATCAGTTTCTACTTTCTCATGAGCCCGACAAGATTACTTGTAGAGATCCATCGTTTGGCCGGGGGCAGTGGACTCGAAATCTCGCCCTCTCGATTCAAAAGCACGTTTTAAGCAGACTGAGACACGTCGAGCTTTCAGGGATGGTATCAGATCAGCCTGCGGTCGTTCGCTTGGGTTGCGCGCGCTCGACCCCAGCCAAGTGAGCGGTTTCTCCCAAGCGTGCCTGGCAATGAGTATCTTCTTTCTGCGGGAGGGGCTGCGCGTACACTGGTTCCATTGGAGCGATCCATCTGTTTTCAAGAACGGTCGGGAGCTCGATCTCAACGAACAGGTCGCAAGAATGGCCAAGCGGGAGGAACAACAGAATGATCATTGGCGCCCACACCATCATCTACAGCGTTGATCCTGATACGGATCGAGCCTTCTTTCGCGACGTACTGAAGTTCCCCAATGTTGATGTGGGGGGCGGCTGGCTGATGTTCGGAATGCCTCCGTCAGAGGTCGCGTTTCACCCGTCGGAATCCAATGGGAAGCATGAGTTCTATCTCATGGTGACGAGCATCGAGGAGTTCAGCGCGCACCTGGCCAAGCACGACGTTCCTTGTTCGCCGATCCAAGAAGAGCGGTGGGGCCGATTGATCGAGATGACTCTTCCCGGGGGCGGCGTCGTCGGCGCCTATGAGCCGCTGCACGAACGGGCTCCGTCGGTCGCGAGCGTTGCATTGGGATAATGATTTTCGTACGCCGTTCAGCCCTGTCGGAGGCCTGAGATGGTCGACTCTTGCGTCGACTGTCCTTCACCTCGCAGCAGTCGCCCGGTTTGTCATGCTCGCCAACGCAATGCACAAGGGTGCTTCGGGGGCCGTCGTCGCCGGCCGGAACAGCTTGGGCTTGTCCCCGCGGCCCCTTCCCCCCACTCCCCGATCTCGCTAGCCTTCTTTCATGAGCACCCCAACCCCAGACCCCGTCCATCTGCGCATCTACCAGAACCTCCTCGACGCCATCGCCGAGGAGATGGGGTCCGCGCTCGAGCGCACGGGGTTCTCTCCCAACATCAAAGAGCGGCGCGACTTTTCGTGCGCGATCTTCGATGCGTCGGGTGCCATGATCGCGCAAGCCGCCCACATCCCCGTTCACCTGGGGGCCATGCCGCTTTCGGTGGAAGCCGCACTCGGCGCGCACTCGTTCTGCCCGGGCGATGTTGTCTTGCTCAATGATCCATGGTGCGGTGGAACTCATCTCCCCGATCTCACCGTCGTGTCCGCCTTCTTCGAATCCGCCGCGGACTCCCCCGCCGATCCCCTCACGGACTCCCCCACCTTCTATCTCGCCGCGCGCGCGCATCACGCGGATGTCGGCGGTGCGGTCCGGGGGTCGATGGCGCTGTTCACTGACATTCACCAAGAGGGTCTGCGGATACCTCCCGTTCTTTGGATGCGCGGTGGCGAGCTGGTTCGCGAGACGCACACGCTTCTTCTTGCCAACATGCGCCAACCCGCCGAGCGCGAGGGAGATCTCGCGGCGCAGCGGAACGCACTTCGCGTCGGGGAGGCGGGGCTCGCGCGGTTGCTTGCCGATCGCGGGCGCGATGAAGTTCTCGCGTACGCTTCTCACCTCGAAGATGCGGCCGAGCGACACGTCCGCGCGCTCCTCGGCGAGATTCCGGATGGCCACTACTCGGCGGTCGAGCTGCTCGATGACGATGGCATTACTGACACCTCCCTCGAGCTTCATCTCTCGGTAGAAATCACCGGCGATTCCGCCCACTTCGACTACACGGGCACCGCCCCCGCGTGCGCCGGACCGCTGAATGCCAACCGCGCGATCACCTTGTCGTCGATCTTCTATGCTCTGCGCGTCCTCTCCGGAGAAGAGATCCCCGCCAACTCTGGCTGTCTGCGTCCCGTGTCGGTGACGATCCCTCCCGGCTCTCTTCTCGACCCCGCGATTCCCGCTGCCGTCGCCGGGGGAAACGTCGAGACGTCGCAGCGGCTGGTCGACCTGGTGTTTTCCGCTCTCACCCCCGCGCTTCCCGGCCGCGTTCCCGCCCAGAGTCAGGGGACGATGAACAATTGCACGCTCGGCGGGCGGGTGCCGGTCGCGTTCAGTTACTACGAGACGATCGGCGGCGGCGGCGGCGCGCACGCGGGGGGCGCCGGAGTTTCGGGACACCACTGCCACCTGACCAACACGCGGAACACTCCGGTCGAAGCTCTCGAGCGCGCGATCCCGGTCCGAGTGGACTCGTACACGATTCGCGAGGGATCAGGTGGCGCAGGTGAGTTTCCCGGCGGCGAAGGTGTGATCCGCGCCCTCACCGCCCGTGCCGATCTCGATGCGGCGCTCCTCACCGAGCGACGGCGCCATGCCCCACAGGGAGTGGCGGGAGGCGGCCCCGGCGCCACGGGACAAAACAGTCTGCGCCGTGCCGACGGCACCGTGGTCGCGCTACCCGGCAAGTGGACCGGGCGGCTCGCGGCGGGGGAGACCTTGGTGATCGAAACGCCGGGGGGCGGCGGCTACGGCGCTCCTCTTCGGAAGGACAAATAGTGATCGATCCGCGCATCGTGGCTCACCGTGGCTTCACTCTCCTCGAGACCGAGAACACCCTCGCCGCGTTCGAAGCGGCGATGACTCTCGGTTGCCGCGCGATTGAATTTGACGTGCACGCCACCAACGATGGAGTTTGGGTCGTCCAGCACGATCCGACGCTGTCTCGCATCCACGTGGTCGATCTCAGCATCGCGGCGTGTTCTCTCGACATGCTGCGCGCGGAGGCGCCGGTGGTGACCTTGACTGAAGCGCTCGAGGTGTTTCCGATCGGAGTTCGCCCGATGGTCGAGGTGAAGCCGACGCTGGCGACCCACTTCGATGCGCTCGCGGAGGATCTCGCACGCTTCACACCCCTCGATCCCATCGTGATCGTGCGCGGTGATCTCCCCCGAGCAGCGAACGACGC
>ERZ891418.595-NODE-595-length-12148-cov-5.306210_pt1 | contig 12148 bp, 19 predicted proteins | sample MGYA00521236_ERZ891418 | MGnify/ENA primary metagenome ERZ891418 (study PRJEB32303, sample SAMEA104408696) | aquatic metagenome | biome: Brackish water; feature: Chemocline; material: water | place: Baltic Sea | collected 2014-10-18T10:34:00 | depth 100 m ... | reverse complement strand
TTAAATAACCATCCATATAATACTCATGCTGCTCATTTGGTTTGACTTTAACCATTTTTTATTCCTCTAAAAACAATATATCTTATTATTATTGTAACTAATAGAAAAATAAATATACTAAACAAAATCATAATAGCATTTATCATTTTAAAGCATCCATTGCATCATCAGCCATTTTCATCATTAATCCTGATTTGTCAGCAATCTTTCTTAAATCAATTTCCATGTTATGCAATTTCATATAAAGTTTATGATCAATCTCTTTCATGCCTCTTTTATATAATTGGTTTAACATTGGATTAATCTCATTGACAGTCTTATTAAATGCAGCAATCTCCTCATCATCCATCCATGTTGAGAGTTCTCTATTTATTGCAAGTAATGAATGAAACCAAGAGTATATGTCTAAATTAATTGAGGCAGAGTCACATGCAGTCAATAATATATTTAATCTATTAAGATAAGAAACAGCCATGTTAAATTCTGCTTTATTATTCGTCTCAGACTCAAAATTCATAAATCATATGATGCATAACTATTATTTAAATTTTGTCATATGATGACACAGACAGTTGTCTGACAGTTGTCTATTTTATGCAAAAATATAAATATTAGTAGTGCTTAATAAAAGCACATGGTTTATATTACTGTCAAAAAAACATCATCAGGCATTGTTGCAAAACCAACACCATCTCTTTCTGATAGGAGGGCACAATTAAGGAGGAATAAATCAGCAGTAGAAAGGAGAAAGACTGCAAGTGCAAATGCTCCACCTATTCAAATATTACAACCTGAAAGAGATGATTTAGGAATGACAGAAATAGACAGACAGATTTCAACAAACAAAGCAAAGCAAAACATCTCAGAAGTCTCAGTTAATTATAGAGATATTACACAAACATACACAGGCAAAGTCACAGGCTCAAAATTTATAGGAGTTAGGACAGTTTTTGAGCAAGAGCAAACAGAAAGACAACAGGCAAGGGATTTTGCAGCAGCACAACAACAAGACAGGACAAATTTAAGACAACAAGGAATGACAGAGTCTGAATATAGAAAGGTAACAAATACACAGACTCCAAAGGAGAAATTGGATGATAAAATAAAACAAATTCCAATTAGACAAATATTCACACAAGCAGCAGCATCTCCAATGGATAGTGATGTTTCTATTAGTTTGACTCCCAAGCCAATTAAAACAGGCTCTGACTCATTCTCTATAAGCAAAGGATTTGATCTAAGGATTTCAAAATTATTAGAAAGAGAGGAGAGATTGCAGGAAACAAAAGATTTAATTTTTGAAACATTAAAGATCAATAGATTGCCAACAGACTCATCAATATCATTTTTAGGAGTTTTAAAATCAACAGCAAGAGTTCCATTTGAGATTGGGAGTTTGCCTGTATTTATTGGAGGTAGATTATCATTTATTGGAGAGGCAGCATTTAATAAAGAGGGCAGGAAAGAATTATTTAGTGCATTAAAGAAAACACCATCTGCAACAATACAAGCAGTTAATCCAACAACATCTGAGGGATTGGTTAATTTAGGATTGGCAGTTTTAGCAGTCAAATCTGTTGCATCAAATCCTCCTGCATTTATATCAAAGGCATCAAATAGATATGTTCCATATGAGGAGGCAGGGTTTAAAGTTAATCCTGATGTTACTGAGCCTTATTCAATGTCAGAAATATTAAAGACACAAGGAAAAGATGTCACAGGAGTTCATACATCATTTAGTAATATATTTAAAAAATCATTCTCAGAATTTATTAAAGATCCATTTGGAAAGAAAACAGAAACACAAGTTATTGGATTTCCTGATCAAGCCAAAGGATTTAGAAAAGCAATAGATCAATATTCTTTTTATAAGTCATTGCCTGAGAAAGCAACAGGAGAGCCACAAGCATATGGAGGTTATATTGGAATTGCAGAGGATGTTGTTTCAACAACAGGCTCAAAAGTTAAATTTAGTTTGGGAGAGCCTAAAAGATATGCTTTTATATTTGAGGATGAGGTTATTCAAAGAGTCAGTCCAATAGAAAAAACAGGAGTCAAGATTGGAGGAGTCAAAGGAGGAAAGACTATAATGGAATATCAAAAGTCTCAGACAGGCTCATCATTTATTGCTGCAGAGAATTTGTTGGGCAAATCTATTGAGGGACAATATGTTTCTCCTGAGTGTAGTATTTTAAAATTAACAGAGGCAAACACATATACAATATATAGACAGCCATCAACATTTAAAAATCCTATATTAAATAAGGCACAAGAATTCACAGGCATTGGATTAAAAAATTATAGGATAGACATTGCCAAAGTTAGAACAATGCCAAGTGAATTGCAAATAAATGCAAATGTCAAAGCCACAGCAACAACAGAGATGCCAACAAGTGAAATGACAATCTCAAAATCCATTAAATCTCCTGCCATCAGCATATATCCTGCATCAACATCTCCTCAATCAATGAGTTTTAATAAAGCAACACCATCAGTCTCAATCAAATCATCAAGCAGCATCAGGAAAGTTTCTGCATCAATTCCATCAATCACATCCTCAGTCTCATCAATTTCAAAATCTATTGTTTCTCCAAGTGTTCCATCAAGATCCTCAACATCAAGAGTCAGCAATTCAAGAAGTATAAGCACAATTAGCAGCATTATTTCTCCATCAGTCTCATCATATCCATTAAGTAGATCAACATCAAGCAGATCAAGATCCTCAAAATCAAAGAGTATTATAAGCAGAGTCAGTCCATCAAAACCATCATCAAGTAGATCAATAGTTTCTTTATATGAAAATCCATTAATTGAAGATCCTCCAACAACATCAGACTCAGGCATGAAATTCAAATCAAAGTCACAAAGAAAATCACAAGATGACAAATATTTATTATTCAAATCCAAATATGTTCCAAGTTTAGAGGCAGAGATATTTAAGATTAAAGGAAAGAGGAGCAGATTTGCAGAAATCTCAGGCATAGGTTTGAGAGCAATAACAAAATCAGGAGGAATTTAAATGGTTACAAGTTTTAATTTTCAAAGACACACAATAAACAAGGCATTAAAAGCCAAAGGAATTGATGCAGATTTATTTGACACAAGAGCACATATAGATAAGACATTAAGTTTGGAGGAGAATTTCACAAATATTGTTGGCAGGAGACAACAGAGACAATCAACATCATCAGTCAGTAAGATAGATAATTATTTGGCAGCACAAGAACATTTTAATAATTTAAAACCTAAAAGACAAATGATGGATGCAAGAATAAATGCAAGAAAAACATTTGAGCAAGATCAAATGACAAATAAGAATTATAAAACATGGAGAAAAAATCCCAATAGGTATGATGTTGCAGGGATTGACACAAGGTATTAACATGGCAGTAGTAGAGATGAGTGAGGAGGAGGCAAGTCAGAGAAGTGCAGCATTTATGAGTCCAATGCAACAATATGGCAGCAGCATATTAGAATTAACAAACCCACAGAATGAATTGCTTAAAATGGAGCTGACATTTAGAGCAATGATATTAGACAAAGATGGCAATGAGAGACAGATTGGAAAGCCATTAATGAATGAGGAGGGCATCTCATCAGTCATAGGGCAAGTTCAGTCATTAGTTAATCAAGTCACAATAATGTCAAATTTCAAAGACAATGACATTCCAATGATGGTTGAGTTTTTAGGAGACACATTGGCAAAAGATTTAATGATGAATAGGATTGCATACAAAATTGAAAGCACAAGTTCAAGAGACAAAATATATTTTAGTGCATTAGCAACAACATTTGTCACATTAAAGAGAGCCTTAAATAATGGAGAGAGAGGGTTTTGGAAAGGATCTCAACAAGATATAAGGCAGTTTATAGAAACAGGCAACAAACCATCAGGCTTATTAGGAGGTTTGTTTGGTTGGAATAAAAGATCAGCAGGAGGTTAAGATGAATAAAAATAGTATTAATAGTTTGTCAAAAAGAGAATTAAAAGCAAGGATTATAATGACAGATAAAACAACAGCATTTAGGCCAAATATTACAAAAAAACAGTTATTAAAAATTTATAAGAATTTGTAATCATAAACAAATAAGGAGTTGAGAAGTAGATGGCATTAGAGGACATAGCAAGTGGAGCAGGATGGGTAGCAGTCATATTAATTGCAGGAGTGTTTGTTGCTGCATTAGCAGCATTAACCACATATTTAATATTGAAATGGAAACAATACAAACAGTTTGACATTGTGATTTGGCAAGAGGATGGTTTAGGACAGTTAAATGTCAAATATGACTCAGGAGGAATATTTGTTGATAGCAAGACTAAAAACAAAAGATTATTCCTAAAAACACACAAGGTTGGTTTAGATCCTGACAATGTTCCTTATATGATAGGAGCAAAAGGCAAAAAGACTGTCATGTTGTTGCAAGTGGGTTTAAAGAATTTCAGATATATAAAACCAAAAATAAATGCATCAGGAAACATGTCATTTGTTGTTGGAGAGGAGGATGTTAATTGGGCAATAAATTCATATGAGAGACAAAAGAAAATATTTGGGCAGACATGGTTGGCTCAGTATTTGCCTTTTATGATTATAGCCTTTGTCTCAATCATCATATTGATATTGTTTATTAACCTATTCAAAGTTGCTCCTGATTTAAAGGAGGCTGCCATTGCCTTAAAAGAGGCAGCACAAGCAATGGCACAGGCAAAGACAGGGATTGTATATGTATAAACTAAACAAAAAAACAGGATTGAGAAGTTTTAAAGGTTTGATTTATTTAGTTTTGTTTCTCTTTCTTATTATCTCTGTTGTTGGAGTCAAGCCTGTTGCAACACAGATTGAAATAGGAGCAGATTTATTGGCAATAGAATATATTAAAAATCCTTATTTGACTGTTGCTGACTCAATAACATTGCATTTCCATGTTTTTAATTCAACAGGAGTGCCAAGAGATAACACAACAACATCATGCATAATCCATGTTTATAATTCTACACAGAGCCATATATTAATCCAAACAGCAAAGTTTGATGATGTTTATGATTTTGAGGTTGTATTAGGATCTAATATCACAACAGTTGTGGGTTATTATCAATATATATTCCAATGTTCTCCATTAGAGCAAGGAGGAGAGCAATATGGTTTCATCTCAGACTATTTTGAGATTACTGACACAACAGAGAAAGAGAAAGATGTCAATGGCTCAATCTTAGCAGTTATGATATTATTGCCAATATTATTTGGTTTGATGCTATTAATAGGCAGTTTAAGCCTAAATCCTGAGGAGCATCCTGTTTTAAGAATATTCTTAATGCTATTATCTTTTATGACATATTTAATCAGTTCATGGTTAGGAGTCATAAATGTCATAAGATATTACAATTTTGATGAGCTGCAAAATTCAACAGTCACATCAGTTTGGATTGCAGGGATTATGATTGGAGTCATAATAATCTATTTCTTGATATATGCATTTTATAAGGGAATTCATGCATCAGCACAAAAACAAAAGGAGATGATGTTGCAATGACACCAAGAGGCAGGATGATATATGTTCCTAAGAATGTTTTAGTTGAGGCAGAGAAAATAATGCAATCTAAGAAAATCAAAAGAGTAGATGCATTAAATGATTTAGTCAAATATGCAAGAGTTGGCAGAGAGGCTGAGAGAATATACAAATTTGATTTTAAACATTTGTTTGGAGGCAAGAAATAAAATGGCATCCACTAATGATGTTATATTGATAGGAGTTTTAGTATTTATATTTGCAATAGGATTTTTGACAGTCTTTTTTATATCAACAACAGTCACAAATCAAATGTTAAGCATCCCAACAATCAACAGTAGTGCTGCAACAGTTGAGGTTTTGCAATCACAGTCCAAAGTGACATCCAAAATGGATTATGTCATTTTTGGGCTATTTATAGGGCTTACATTGGCTCTTATAATCTCAGGATGGTTTGTTGGAGGACATCCAATCTTTATGGCAGTATATTTCTTAGTCATTATAGTTGGCACAGCAATGTCAGCAGTTTTGGCTAATGTTTGGGAGACAGCATCAGGAGCATCAATATTTGGCTCAACAGTTGCAAATTTTCCAATAACAAATAATTTATTGACAAATCCGCCTATATACACAGTCATCATAGGATTTTTGGGCATGGTTGTCATGTTTGCTAAACCATATATCATGGAAAATGCAGGGCAAGGAGGAGGCACATATTGAAAACTGACTCCAACACAGATAAATGGATCATAAGGATTTTTATAGGTTTGTTTGTCTTATTAATTGGAATTTCTTTTGTTAGTGCTAATATAGCCACAGATCTTGAAAGTTATTACACATTTGATGCAGATGCAACAGACAGTTTTAACAATAATGATGGAACAGTTACAGGGGCAAGTTTGGGAATAGGAGTTATAAATGATGCATATATTTTTGATGGCAGTGGTGATTATATCACAATGTCAAATACAAATTTTAGTTATGAATACACTGATCCTTTTTCTATTTCATTTTGGGTTAATTTCACAGGCACAGCCACAGACAGATTAATTGGAAAAAAAACAGGAGCAGGAAGTGGTTGGGAAATATTCACAACCTCAGGCTATGTTTATTTTAATGAAAATAGTGCAGGGCATGGAGTTATGCAAGAGAGAACATCATCAACAATAAACTCTTTGACATGGAGACATGTTGTTATAACAACAGCAGGAACAGGGAGTGCAGCAGGAACAATATTTTATGTTGATGGCTCAGCAGTAGCCACAGCAGTAGATGCAGACACTTTAAAAACAGACACAGGAACAATAATAAATACTGAATTGGTAAGTATAGGGAGACAAGGAGTCACAGATGAATTCACAGGAGGTTTGGATGAGATAGGTATTTGGAACAGAGTTTTAAACACAACAGAAATTGCATATTTATATAATAGTGGATCAGGAGCACGTCCTCCATTTTTCTCTCCTCTTGTTTCATCAATCACATTCTCAACAGATTTGGTTGCTGATATTAATGTCACAGATTATCCTTATACTTTTAATGTTTCAGGCTCAGCATTAGCCAATGCTCCTGATGCATTTAATTGTAGTTTGTATTTAAACACAACATTAAATCAGACATTATATGACATTCCTTTAAATAACACATACGCATCTTTTAATTTATCATATGGTTTTGAGCAGAAAGGTTATGATATAAATGTTACATGCATTAATACAAATATCACAACATCAATCCAAAGAAACAATGTATTTATAGACTCTGTGACTCCATATATAACATTTTTAAGTCCTGCTGCTAATAATACTAATTTTTTTAGAGGATTTGATTTTTTAATAAATGCAACAATACTCTGTGACGATCCAAATTTATTTAGTTGTAATTTAACATTAGGCAGATTGTCAGCATTAGGAGTAATGAATGAGACATTAAATAATTCTTTTTATACAAACATAAACACATCAAATCAGACAGCAACAATATTAAGATCATTGGCAACAATGCCAAATGGAGAGTTTATATTAATTGGAGAGTCAGCAGATAGTCACACAGCAAAAGAAATCAAGAGTTATAAAACAACAAAATTAGACAGTAAGTTGGAAAAAGGCTATTTAATAGAGGATAAAATCAAAATCACATCCAAAGACTTAAAATCAATGGAATTGATTAAAGAGAAAGACAGATATAAGTTTGACATGGATTTCACACAATCCAATCCTGAGATTGTTGTTGAATGTCAGGGAGATGTCACATATTTGCCTGATAGTGCATACAAAGGACATTTAGTTTGTTTTGATGAAAGAAAATGGATAGATTTTGAGGATGACTCACAGACTCCTGTTTTAGTTGAAAGATTATCCAAAAACAAAGTCAAAGTAACACCATTAAGCACAGATAAAACCTTTAAATTTAAGTCAATAGGAGATTTAAATATTAATAGATTAGAATATTTCTTAAATGTCACAGAGATGCAAGTTGATTTTAGTATGAGTGTTTATGATGAGGACAATCCAACAATTCCATTAATTGCAGATGCAGAGATTGAATTTGATTATTATTTGGGAGCAAGTCCAAATATAATAAATTATTATGCAGATTTGTCAGGATCAGACACATATATATTTAATGTTTCAACAAATGAAAGCACAATCAGAGGAGATTTATATATAAAATATACAACAGCATTAGGTTTCACACATAGATATATATTAGTTAATACAACATTTGATGCAGGAGTCACAAACAATCTCACATTATACAATTTTAACACAACAACAGACATCTCAGACTTAAAAATCACAGCAAGGTTAAATACAAATTATAATTATTACACAGATGTTTTGGCAAGATTGCAGAGGAGATATACAGCAGAGGGTTTATGGAGGACAGTCCAAATGGATTTGTCAGGAGATTTTGGTTTATTGTTTTTCAATGTCAGAGAGCAATCAACAGATTATAGGATTATATTTTTAGATAGAAATAATAATGTATTAAAAACCACAGACACATTAAAATTTGTTTGTGACTCAGGAGTTTGTGATTTGACAACATTACTTGATCCATATGCAGCAACAGCAGCATCAACAGACATCAGCATCTCATATTTATATAATAATCAGACTAAATTGTTAAATTATACATGGATTGATAATTTAGGAGGCACAAACACAGTCAGGATGAGAGCAAGGAAAGAAACCATCACAGGAGCAATATATCCATGTGACTCAACACAGATTGGAGCATCAGGCACATACAGTTGCAATTTAACAGGCATTTCAGGATTGATTGAGGTTACAGCCACAGCAAATGGAAACATCATTTTAAATGAGTTTTTAGACTTAAAAGGAGAAAGATTAGGAGACAACATAGATGAGAGAGAGGGAGCATTATGGAGTGCATTGATATTGATTGTTTGTGTTACATTTGGAATATTTAGTCCAATGGGAGCAATAATTGCCATGATAATTGGATTAATAGCAATATATTTATTGGGAATATTCACACCATTGACAATGACAGTTTTAATAATAACAACAGTCATTGGGATAGTTATAGGATTTAAATTGAGACAATGAAACCATCAACATATATATTCAGCATTTTAGTATTTATCCTTATTATAGTTGGAGGAGTCTCCATAATGTCAGAGTTTCAACAATCAAAAGCAACATATGCTGATGATGACAAATTTACAGAGTTTAATCAGACATTTAATGTATATCAAGACACATCAACAAAAATAGGAGATTTAGGAGACAGCATCTCAAATTCTGACTCAGATTGGGGTATTTTAGGGGTTTTGAATGGTTTGATTTTAGCAGCATGGCAATCATTAAAACTATTAATAAGTAATTGGGCTTTTATGAATGGAGTCTTTTTTGGATTATCAACAATATTTGGAGTTCCATCATGGATTGCAGGATTGATAATAATGGCAGTCACAGTCATGTTTGTGTTTGCCTTATATAGTGCATTTTTTCAGAGGGATTTATAATGGCATACAATTTAACAGAATTAGCAAATGCAGACACAATCTATAAATTGGTTGTGTTCTCAAATAATGCATCAAGCAGTTTATTGATAGTTTTATTAGTTTTAGCATTATTCTTTATTATGTTAATGGCATTAAAAAGATTTGAGTTTGATGCAGCATTGTTTGTCTCATCTTTTGTCTGTTTTATAGTCTCAGCTCTGTTTGTTTATGCAGAGTTATTGAGTTTAATTTGGGCATTAGGTTTCTTGATAATTGCTGCTTTCACAGCAATGTTTATTTTCTTTTCTAAATAATCATATGAAAAATTTATATACTAATATAGTGTTAAGTATATTAAATAATCATGGAAAGGAGGAATATATAAAATGGAAATTGGACAATTATACCAATTAGTTCTTTTGCTTGTATTAGTAGGAATGATTTTAGGAGTTGGAATTTTAGTTCTTGATAAATTTGGATCAAGTTCAGGAGTCACAGCTGCTGCATCAACCACAATCAATGCAACAAGAGACGCAATCTCTCCAATCGCAACCACATGGCTGCCATTAATAGTCACAGTTGCAGTCTTAGCAATAATCTTGACATTAGTCATTAGATCATTTGCAGGACAAAGATAAGGAGATTAAAACACTCTACACCATGAGACAAGGGTTTTGTCTCAACCTTTTTTTTATTTTTTTATTTTAACACCCCCCCCACAATTTCCAATGGAGATGAAAAATGAAAGGATTAATTGGAGAGTCAGCAAGACTGACAATTAAAGATCAGATTAACAATAATATCTTATTCTACACAGCAACAAAAATCACAGAAATTTCTGACACACATATTTTCTTTATAGACAAATACAATAAACATATAGGTTTTAGGCTATTAGATGTCATTCAAATAGAATTAGTATAGTTTTTCGGTAGTGATTATTTTAAGCACTACTCCAAAAGCCTTTAAAATGAAAAGTAGTTGTATTTATTTATTTTCCATAGTTGTATAAAAGGTTGTATTTTATGAAATCAGACACCAACAAAATCCAAAATTTGACAAAAAGACAACAAGTAATTTATGATTTATATTTTAACCAAAACATGACACAGAAAGATATTGCTTATTCTCTACAAATTAGCCAACAAGCAGTTTCAAATTCATTAAAAGGAATTAAGAAAAAACTGCCAAAAGATGCATTTATTTTCCATAGTTGTATAAATAAGGGTATGGATGCACAAAAGCGAATATCAAAACATTGGAGAGTTGAGGCATTAAATTTTATGATAAAACCATATTATTTTTATCCAAGATATAACAAAATCAGAGCTGAGATAGGCAATTATAGTGTGCCACACAAGAAATGGAGGATTTTTTTGCATAAAGACTCAGTTAGAGTCCAACTAAAAGAGGGTTGTTTTTTCAAAGGAGAGGGCAGACTTAAAGCAATGTTAGAGGCAGAGAATGATTTTAACATATTTCTTAATTATGCAGCCAACAAATATGGATTTGAGTATGAGAAAGATGGCAGAGTCAGTATAAATTGCACAAACATGGAATTAGAGAGAGAAAACAGCAGATTTGCACAGGATTATATAAGACAGACAGGAGAGAATTATATGCAAGTCAAAGATGACAATGGCAAAGTTTGTTTTTTTATAGACATAAGCAAGACAGTTGAGCATGGATATAAAGGAAAGGATGCATTTAGTCATTCAGAGAATTTAGAGCCATATATCAAAGACTTTTTATATAACAACCCTTTAAATAATTCACAATTAACAATGAGAATGACTGACATGGTTATGGTTATGGAAAAAATTGTTAATAAACTAAATGAGATGAGATAAAAATGGAAAAAGAGCAAGGATATATCACAATTTATAAATGCAAAAATTGTGGAATGATTACAAATGAATTAAAGACAAGATGCATAATGTGTGGAGAAATATGGATCAGATGAAAGAATTAAAAGCAGAAATGAAATATTGTGGTAATTGTGGAGAAATAGACATGACACAGGAAACAGAATGCCAACCTTGTGGAGGCAGACTATATTTAGTTAAAATGGAGGAGATGAGATAAAATGTTCGGAAAGAAAGATAAGAAAGAAACAGAGCCAACAAAGGCAGAAAAAACACCAATAGATGATGCAAAGATTGAGTCATCAGCAAAATTAAAGGAATTTGATTTTGTTGTGACAGAATATAAAGAAAGGTATGGAGGTTTATTCTCAGCAGAGGATTTAAAAGAGATAGATCAAGATGCAACAAGCCTTAATATTTTATTTGGGATTTATTCTGAATTAAGATTATTAAGAGAGCAAATGACAACAAAGTTAGAATAATAAAAGGAGATGAGATGAGATGAATGAGACAAATAACCATTTCTTAGAAGTTGAGACAGTTGAGGAGGCAAACAGAATAAACATGGATGTTTGGAGTTTTATAGGCATCAGACATGACAGTTATTGCTTTAAAAAGAGAGTCAGGAAATAAAATGAATCTCAAAATCACAAAAGAGGTTGCTGAATACAACAACAGTCCATATGGCAATAAAAAAGCCTGTGTTGTGGTTAGGTTTCCTAATTGTGTTAGCACAAGCACATTAAAGCCTTTTAAGTGGTTTCCAACATATCAACAGTTAGAGGAAATAAAACAGGCATTGTTT
>ERZ891418.594-NODE-594-length-12152-cov-7.703811_pt1 | contig 12152 bp, 4 predicted proteins | sample MGYA00521236_ERZ891418 | MGnify/ENA primary metagenome ERZ891418 (study PRJEB32303, sample SAMEA104408696) | aquatic metagenome | biome: Brackish water; feature: Chemocline; material: water | place: Baltic Sea | collected 2014-10-18T10:34:00 | depth 100 m ... | reverse complement strand
GAATCATCGCGAGTCTGTGGGGCTACCAGTTCTTCAATCAACCGAACCAGGGCGTGCCCGGCTTCCAGCAGGGTTCCTTCGGGTACGCACATGCTCGGGGTGGAATGTTGCGTGGCCAGAGAGGTCTGGCTATGCCCATGGCCGCTAATGGAGCGGCCGCGCCGATGGAGGCTCAGAAGGCAGCCTTTGGTGAGGCCAAGGGTGAAACCGCCTCACGGAATCGGCGAAAAGACAGCGGCGACGGAGATTACGCGGATAAGAAGCCCGGAGATGGGTCCGCCGCGGGAGGCCCGGACCTGAGCCAGGTGAAAGGACGTACGAATCTCAACGAGACGGCGTTCTTCTTTCCGCATTTGATTTCCGACAAAGACGGCGAAGTCAAACTCGAATTCGAGATGCCCGAAGCGCTGACCGAATGGAAATTCCAGGGCTTTGCTCATGACAAAGACCTTCGCGGCGGCTTCATTCAGGACACTGTGGTCACGGCCAAGGAACTGATGATTCAGCCGAACCCGCCACGCTTTGTCCGGGAAGGCGACGAACTGGAATTCACCGTCAAGGTGACGAATCAGTCGGCGACTCAGCAGAGCGGCTCGGTGCGACTGAGTCTGGCCGATGCCAGGACTGGCAAGGTCGCGGATGCGGCGCTGGGGAATCTCGAAACGGATCTTGCGTTTGAAGTCCCCTCGAAGGAGTCGCGGTCGTTCTCATGGCGGATCGTCGTGCCGGACGACATGGGCTTTCTGACTTACAAAGCGGTCGGCTCGACGGGCCGCCTGTCGGATGGCGAGGAAGGGCATCTGCCCGTGCTGTCTCGACGGATTCTCGTGACAGAGTCTCTGCCGCTGCCGATTCGGGGGGCTCAAACGAAGAATTTCAATTTCAAGCGACTGCTCGACTCCGCGAAGTCGGACACGCTCAAGCATCAGTCGCTCACCGTGCAGATGGTTTCCAACCCGTCGTGGTACGCGGTGATGTCTCTGCCGTACCTGATGGAATACCCGCATCAGTGCAGCGAGCAGACTTTCAACAGGCTCTACGCGAATGCCCTCGCCCGGCACATCGCCAACAGCGATCCGGAAATCCGCCGCGTGTTCGACGTCTGGAAAAACACGCCCGGCGACACGCTCGACAGCCCGCTGGAGAAAAACCAGGACCTGAAGTCGGTCATGCTGGAGGAAACTCCCTGGCTGCGACAGTCCAGCAATGAAAGTCAGGCAAGACGCAACGTCGGCATCCTGTTCGACGCCAATCGGCTGAACGGGGAAACGGAACGGACACTGCGGAAACTTGCCGAGATGCAGTACGAGGATGGTTCCTGGCCGTGGTTCCCAGGCGGCCCGTCGAACGACTACATCACGCTCTACATCACGACCGGCTTCGGCCGGATGCGGCACCTGGGTGTTGAGCTCGACATGGCTCCGGCAGTGAAGTCGCTCACACGACTCGACGGCTGGATCAAGGAGACTTACGACCGCATTACGGACAAAGAAGCCAATCACCTTTCAACGACGATCGCGCTGTATCTCTATGGCCGAACGTTTTTCCTGGAAGACCAACCCGTCGCGGCGGAACACAAAGTCGCGTTCGACTACTTCGTCGGCCAGGCGAAGAAATTCTGGCTGAAGCTGGCCAACCGGCAGTCGCAGGCTCACCTGGCCGTGGCCCTCAACCGGCTCACCGAACGCGACTCGGCGCGAGCGATCATGGCGTCCATCAATGAGCGATCCGTCGAGGACGAAGAGCTCGGCCGCTTCTGGCGCGACACCGAAGAGAGCTGGTGGTGGTACCGGGCTCCGATCGAGACGCAGGCGATGATGATCGAGGCATTTGACGAAGTGATGAACGATCAGGATGCCGTCGAGTCGTGCAAAGTCTGGCTGCTGAAACAGAAGCAGACTCAGGACTGGAAAACGACGAAGGCGACCGCCGACGCCGTCTACGCACTCCTGCTTCGAGGTTCGGACCTGCTGGCCTCGACGGAACTCGTGGAGATCTCGCTCGGTGGAGAAACCCTCAAACCGGAAAACGTCGAGGCCGGCACCGGCTTCTACGAAAAGACCTTTGTGCGGGCGGAAGTCCAGCCGGAGTTCGGCAAAGTGAAACTCAAGAAGGTCGACAAGGGAGTTGCCTGGGGCAGCCTTCACTGGCAGTACCTGGAAGACATGAGCAAGGTCACTTCCTACGAGGGTACGCCGCTGAAGCTGACGAAGTCCCTTTGGATTAAAGAGAACACGAAGAAGGGTCCGGTTCTCAAACCGGCGAAGGGAGACCTGGAAGTCGGCGACGAACTGGTCGTCCGAATTACCCTCAAGACGGACCGCTCGATGGAGTACGTCCACCTGAAAGACCAGCGAGGCTCCGGCACCGAACCGGTCAACGTCCTGTCCAGGTACAAATTCCAAGACGGTCTGTACTACTACGAGTCGACCCGTGACACAGCCAGCCACTTCTTCATCGACTACCTGCCGAAAGGCACGTACGTCTTTGAATACTCGGTCCGCATTCAGCACCGAGGTAGCTATCAGACGGGCATGGCCCAGATTCAGTGCATGTACGCCCCGGAATTCAACAGCCACTCAGAGAGTTTTCTTCTGGAAGTGAAGTAGCACGTCGCGTCTAACCCGGCCACGGCTCGTCGTTTCTTTCGTAGCGTCCATTGGCGAATTGACTGAAAAAGTACGCGACGAGCGGGTGCTCAATGGGCAGCCCGCCAGGATCAACCACAAGATTCTGCGAGGCCGCGTACGTGCAACTCGTCGTTCCATCGACGAGGACGTGGTACCAGGGCTGATCACGATCCGGCTGCGTCTGGTTTCGAGAATACCACTCGTCGTCCGCCTGGCACACCTCGTCGCGGTCGACGATGACTCCGCGGTATCCGTATCGCCGATGACGGACAAGTTGCCCGGGTTCAAAGACCGGTCTGTCCTCTGACCGGCCAGGTTGATTGATCGCGATCATTCAGAATGCCTCACATCGGACGCGGCTTTGAAATGTCGTTTCCATAGTCAATCGTCACGATTAAAGTGGACGATACTTCAAGCAGCCTCAAGGCCACTTCACATCTTTCCCACCGCGTTCCATTTTCGCCGAGTGACGACCATGTTCCGAATCGATGCTGGAAATACCTCGAAATACTGCGACGGTCAGTCGCGTCGAAGCTTTCTGCAGGTCGGAATGGCCGGCATGGGCGCGTTCAGCCTGCCCGCGATCCTTAAGGCGAAGGACGCTGCGAGTTCCAAAGGCCAGAATGGTCAGGACACGTCCGTAATCCTGATCTGGCTGGACGGTGGCCCAAGCCATCACGACACGTACGATCCGAAACCGGACGCGCCAGGCGACTACGCCGGCATCTGGCGGCCGACTCACACCAATGTTCCCGGCTTCGACATCACGGAGATGTTTCCCAGGCAGGCGAAGCTGGCCGATCGATTCTCCATCGTGAGGTCGGTGCATCACGACACTGGCGACCACTTCACCGGCGGGCACTGGATGCTGACCGGACGGGGCGGGGTCAGCGGCGCGATGAATGCCGGCAAGTCCCCCTTCTTCGGCGGCATCGCCACGAAACTCAGCGGCCCTCGTCACCCGGGAATGCCGGCCAACGTGGCAATTCCTTATGCCATGAGCATCGGGATACGTCCGGGCTACTTCGGCGGAAATTACCTCGGGGTGCAGAACGATCCGTTTCAGACAGAGTCAGACCCGAACTCGCCGCGATTCGAGGTGCAAAACCTCACGCCACCCACCGGCATGACGATCAGCCGGCTGGAGGACCGTCGCGGACTACAGAGTCAGTTCGACCGGCTGCGTCGCGAGGCGGATCAGACCGGCATGGTCAACGCGATGGACCGGTTCGATGAGCAGGCGTTCGAGCTGATTACCGGAGCTCGTGCCCGCGCGGCGTTCGACATCTCGACCGAAGACCCCCGGCTTCGCGACCGCTACGGAAGAAACACCTGGGGGCAAAGCACACTGCTGGCGCGGCGGCTGGTTGAGGCGGGTACGACGTTCGTCACGTGCCACTTCGGCGGCTGGGACAGCCACTGGAATCACCAGGGCACGATGGAGAGTCATCTACCGAAAGTGGACATGGCGGTCAGTGCTCTGTTTGAGGACCTCGGAATGCGGGGTCTCGCTGAGAAAGTCCTGGTCGTGGTGATGGGCGAGTTCAGTCGAACTCCCAAGATGAACGACGGTGGCAACGGCGGCCCGCCGATGAGTCAGGGAACCCCCGGCCGCGATCACTGGGGCAACGCTCTGTCCGTGATGATGGGTGGCGGAGGAATCAAGGGCGGCCAGATCGTCGGCTCGACGAACCGGCTCGGCGAGGTTCCCAAAGATCGCCCCCTGCGACCGGGAGACATCCACCACACGATCTTCCGCGTGCTGGGAGTTGACCCGACGGTCAACTTTGAAGACCACGCAGGCCGCCCGATCGCGGCAATCGATCACGGAGCCGTCATCGACGAGCTCTTCTAATCGAGCGGGCCACAGCCCGAAGCGCAAGCGAGAGGGCCCCAATTGGAGCGGCATTCTGTTGCCGGTTCAAAGGGGCCCTCTGGCTTGCGCTTTGGGAGTCGGTGAGGTCACCGGAGTCAGCGTCAAACTGTCAGCAAATCAGACCAGCATCAGACTGCGAACCAGGTCCGAACAGGTTGCGCTCAGCGAGTAGAAGTTGCACTTGCCGGCACGTCGCATCGTGAGCACCCGGCTCTCGCGAAGCCGCTTCAGGTGATGGCTCACCGCAGGCTGGCTTTGTTCGAGCCGGTTGCAGATTTCCGTGACGTTCAGCTCGATGTCGCTGAGCAGGTGCCTGACGATTGTCACGCGGTGAGGATCGGCGAGGGCTTGAGCGATGCGGACGACTTCCGCTCCATCCCGCAGAACAGGCAGCCTGGATTCGACTTCTGTTGAAAATGTTTCGGCCGTTGCAATCATGTTTTTAGTCCTGTTTCTGGGAGCCGAAGCAGTACGCCTCGGCGGATTTCATAAATGGAAAGTCAGTTCGCGTTGATAACCGGGATCGGCTAGCCGATCTCGAAACTCCAGAGCTCCTGAACAAGCCGTGACTCGCGCAGATCCAGTTCGTCGATCGTTCGGAAACAGTTCTGGACTCGCGACGGCGTCGAGCGGCTCGTCTGATTTCGTTTGAGCTGCTCGGCCAGCGACGTGATGTTCGACACAAGGTGCTCCCAGTCCCGGTCAAGCTGGTCGACTTCCGACTGCAGCCGTGCGAGACCCAGGGTCATCCCGCCGAAGTAGCCGGAGTCCCGTTTGATACGCAGCAGGTCAAGCAGCTCGTCAACCAGCTGGTTGAGCAGCGTGCCGACCCGCTCCCGAGTTCGGCGGGATGGCTGTCCGGCGAGCGAGCGTTTCAGGTCGCCCCGCAGTTTTTGAGTTTTTTCGACGAGGCTGTCGTGCTGCATGCACGCATGCTCGACCGCCCAGGGGGTTACAAGATCGACGGACGCGGAATCGACAGACGTAAAATCGGATGACGCAGAATCAACGGACACTGAGGCTCTCTCCAGAAATACCGGTAACGCACGAGACATCTCTCATGCAGGTGCAGCCACGGTATTTCGGGGGGACTGGCTCAGCTATGGCAAAATTTGCCACTTTGAGCTCGTCCGATTGCCGGCCGGATCAGGCGGCCGGTTTTCTCGATCGGACTACTTCGACGGCGACCAGGACCAGTCCGGCGAGGAAGCAGACAAAGCCGATTCCGCTCAGCGGGCCGGATAAGGCGGTGAAGCTGACGAGACCGACCACAAACAACAGTCGACCGACCGGCTTCAGGAAGTCCGCTCGCCCGGCCAGCCGGTTGAACAGAACCACCAGAGTCGTCGCGACGGCGAGCCAGACGACCGTCCAGACGAGCCCGAAACTGCGGTCGACGAGTTCTTTCGATCGAACCCGCAGGGCGAGCTTCGGTTCACCGCTGACCTTCGTGAACTGCAGCAGCGTTCCCGAGGTTGGCAGATCGACCGGCAGACTGAGTCCACCGACGCTGCTCCAGGCCGCGACGTATCCGGCATTGGAGTCAAATACCACGCCGTTCACCGATGACCGGGAACCTCGTTCTGCCTGAACGAGCATCGGCGCAAACATCGGCACCGGGCCGCGCCCGGGACCATCGATCATCGGATTCCCCACCGTATCTTGAAACAAGAAATCATTGTCAATAAACAGATCGGCTCCGGAATCACCGGGCCTCGCCGGGGCCTCGCCGCCCTGTCCACCAAACGAAGGCCCGGTTTGCGGCATCGAGAAGCCGGGCTGATTCTGTGCCTGCTGTCTTCCCCCACCCTGCTGACCTTGCTGGCCCTGGCCCGCTACGGAACCGAACGGCGGCAGCGGGCTGCCCATCTGCTGCTCCACCTGAAGGTTTAGCGTTGCCAGATTCGAAATGCTCTGCTGACGACGGTCGGCCCGACTGACGGATTTCTTTTGAGGCTGCGACTTGCCTTCTTCCCCCGGCTTGCCTTCCCCCGGCTTGCCTTTGCTCTCCCCCGATTTTGTCACCGCGGGCGGCGCATCCTGGGCGAAGAGCTTCAGCCTGAAGTCGAGCTCTGCCCCCTCTGCGTTCTGTTCTTTCCCTGACTCATCGACACCGGTGCCGGATTGCAGCGTGTTGGAAGTTCCGTCGACGACCCCGGTGTAATTGATGTCGTTGTTGAAGTTGTTTCCGTAAAGCAGCGTGTTCCGCGAGTTGATCGCTTCCTGCCGCTGTTTGCCGGAATCAAAGTCCGTCGCACCGAGCAATGTATCTTTTGCTCCTCCCTTATCGATGTCAGCGATCTGGCGATCCTGCTCGGCAATCTGCACCTGCGCTTTCTGCACTTCAGACAGTTCTTTGCCGGACAGATTGCCTTCGTGGTAGTTATGCAGAGCCAGGCCGATCTGCTTCAGATTATTCGTCGCCTGCATTCGTTGTCGCCCGGAGTTCTCGTCATTCGCGGCGACGGCCAACAGCTCATTGAAGTCCTGCAACAGCGTGCGAACGTGGGCTTTCTGAGATTCGCCTTTCGCCGGTCGCAGATTGGTTTTCGCCGCGTCTTCGATCACGGACGCGTCAATCGAGTCCGGCAGGTAGACAGACCACAAGGTTCGCGCGACGGGGATGCCGTACTCGCTGCTTTCTTTCTGCGAGATCACGTGCGGCGCGGGCAGGTCGAGGTCCTTGCCACTGGTTGAGAAGCCGCGTGGCAGTGGTTGGTCGAACGAGCCTGTGTAAACGAGCTTCACCTGAAACGACAGGTCGGCGTCACTTTGCCGCGGCAGAGCAATCAGTTGGACCGCCTTCTCGCCGATCGCTGTGGTCACCGGTCGAGACGGCTGGCCTTTGACAAACAACGACAGAAGTTGCGACCTGTCGGGCATCCGCACGGCGAGGAATTGCCGGCGCCGGTTTCGAATCGTGTAAACGGCCTGGCCTCGCCAGCTGCCGTCCTGAGCGATGACCAGGGCCAGGTCGGCGAGGTTGACCGACGCGGGAGCTCCGCTCTGCTGAGCGAACCGGCGGACGGTCCACGACGGCTGCGCGGCGGCGTCGCGGACTCGAAGCGTCTCGGCTGCCTGGTTGATCATGTCCTGTTCGAGCTGGATCGGCAGCGACTGACTGTCGACCTCTTCAATGGTCGACGGCCGGCGGCCGGCCACAAGCTGGGCCTGCGACTGGTTGACCAGCATGACGTACTGCTTCTGCCGTTCGACTTCGGCAAAGTCCATCGTGTCGCCGAACTCGTCAATCAGCGGTGCCACAAACCGGACACCCGGCGCGTTGAGCTGTCGGTCGGCCGGCGGAAGCGTCGCGGTGGCCAGCAGGAAGTAACGATCCCGCGCCGCGTCGTGCAGGGTGATCGTCCAGCGAAGATTCTCGCCGACTTCTTCGTGTGAGGATTCGCGAATCCGCTCGCCCGTGAATTTCAGCTTTCCGGCCAGCGGAACACCGTTCAGCGTTTTGGGCGTGAGGAACGAAAACGAATCGACCGCTGCGTTTTCGATCGTCCAGTTCAGCGCGAAGGTGTAGTCGAGGAACGAGTCCGTCACGCTGACGACGACGATCGAATCGGCTTTCAAGTCGGGGGTGGCTTTGATCGTCTCAAATTCGATCAGCCGGGATTCGCTTTCCGTCGAGCGGAACGCGTACTTCAACGGCTGGTTCTGGCGGCCTCGCAGAGTCGCCGGCACCTGGTCCGGCTCAACGGTTTTGAACCCGTTCAATCCCGTTTGACTGGCCGTGTAGCCCGAGTCGATCCAGACCGCGGCCCAGGTCGTCTGGGTCGAAACGTCAAACGGCTCCGGCACCAGAACCTCGACCAGCAGATCGTCCGGTTCTTTGGCGAGGTGACCTTTGAGGACGACCTCAATCTGTCCGGTCAGCGGCCGGTCAAATTCCACGGTGAGCGTTCGCGGGTTCGTGCCGTCCGACTCAGTCACAAACCAGTCCTGCATCGACGTCGCGTTGACATTGATGAGGAGGTAATTCTCGGGAAGCTCAAACGAAATGCTCGCGCGGGGAGCTCCGTTCAAAGTCGCCGCCATCAGGCTGGAGATGTCGACCTTGCGGCGTGAGACGAGCACCGCGTGCTGAACCGTCGCGGTTGTCTTTGGAGCCTGGCGACCGACGATGAACTGAGCCTGGTACGGCCGCTCGACGTGACGCCAGGCGACGCGCGGCGCGGAGCTGCTGCCCGCCGTCTTCGGTCGTTGTGGCAGGAGTCCCGCGCTGGTGGCGACGTCGATTCGAGTCACCTTGTCGGACTGACCGCTTCGCACCTGAAACGTGTCCGAACTGAAAACGGCGATGACTTCTGATTCGCGTGTGACCTCAAGTGGCGTGGGAGTCGCGATCTCGATAATCGATTCGGTGTCGTCAATTTTACGGTCGAGGAACAAATCGAGGTGGATCGTCGTCGACTCGGTAATCGTCGGGCTGAAGAAGACACGCAGCCGTCGCTGGTTGTTTTCCTCGTTGAGCTCCCAGCCGGCCATGTGCGGTCCGGAAATTCCGCGGATGCTGAGACCTTTCGGCAGGTCGAAGGACAGATCGGCGATGGACCCTTGCGGCACGCGGACTGTTGTCTGTGAGACCTGGGCGATGCCGGCGTCCTCGACTGAGACAGCGGTCTTCGTCTCGACCTGAACGATGGCGTCGACGTCTCCCTGAACTTCCGGCGGTCGCCAGGCGATCGTCAGATTGGATCGTTCGGGCGCCGAAACGGAGATCGACTCGGTGGCTGCATCGCCCTCGCCGGTTTTGGCGAGGCGGTACAGACTGGTCGATCCGTTGACCCGAACACTCAGGCCCGTTTCCGGTAGCTGGAAGACAACTCGGCCGGACGGAACGGGCATGACCGGCAGGGTGAACTGGCCGACTTTGCCGGACAGCTTTGCCGGGACGTTGAATTTTAGATCGAGGACGTGCTGGCCGCGCGAGTCCAGCACGACGTCGAGAGTCGGGCCGCTTTTTCCGCTGTCGCGAACTCGCAGCGGAGCGGCCTCGCCATCCAGCTTTGCCTCGCTGAGAGCGATGCTGCCCAGGTTGAGCGGCAGCGTGAGTTGTCCGTCGCGGAAGCTGTGCAGAATGATGGTTGCCTCAACGGCGACCGTGTCTGTGGCCGCGACGCCCGCCTGACCGGGGACCAGCGAGCAGCGGTAAAACGCGTCCGCCACCAGGCCCTGGACCGGCGCGGCGTCTTTCAGTTTTTGTTCCGGGTTGGCCCGGTTCCACAGCTTCAGAAAATGCTCGCGAGTCAGCAGCACTCGCCCCGCCTGGGCCGGGTCGGTGCCGGCTTCGTACGGGATGATGACGCCGCTGGGTCGAGCGTCTTCTGGTGATGCCTGTGCGTTCGCAGCCTGTTGTGCCGGTGGCTGAGGCTGCGCCGAAGCGGACGTCGTCAGCGCGAGGCTCGACGCGAGCAGCACGAGGGCGGCGGTCGTTTTCGGACGGCAGCACTTCGCGAGCCACCGCTCACAGCAACCGCACGACTTGATGCCGATCAGCAGTCCTCGCAGCAGCCACAGGCCCAGCGTCAGTGCCGAGCCGAGAAACACTCCGTCGAGCACGTTGTGCAGATTCGACGGCGCGACCGAAACCAGCGCCAGAGGCAGCGTCATGCCAAGCGTCACAAGGATCGCCCGCGTCTTGAACGACGCCCCGAGAGTCAGCCACAGCAGCAGCGTCACGGCCGCGATCAGAAACAGCCGCGCGAGGCGGGCCGCGTCCCCGTTGTGCCAGCTGACCCGCAGAGCAATGTCAGACGCCGCCGTCCGATTTCCGGTGTACCGAAAGTCGCGATGCACAGCGTCCTGAGGAACCTGCAGCTCCAGGGCGAGCGACAACCGCGCGCCGGCCTCGCCGCCTCGACCACTCAGTCGAGTTCTCTGTGCGCCGCCGACTCCAGCGATGTCTGGTGGAAGCCCGTTCTGCGCGATTTCCTCGCGGCCACCGTCCGCAAACATGTGGCCGATCCTTCCCATCAGCGACTGGATCTTGTCATCCTGTTCCCGTCCACGCATCTGTGCCGAGAGGTCATCTCCGCCTGCCGGAAGTCCCCCTCCGAAACCGCCGCTGGTTGTTTGACGTTGTGGCTGCGATGGCTGTCCGAACCGCCCGTCAACGTGGGGAATCTTGTTGAGAATCGGAACGTCGATCATGGGAGCATCGGTTGGCTCCATGACCGACTGTTTGGGAGCACTCGCAGTTGTTGCAGCGGTCGTATTCGGTGCCTCTTCCATCGGCGTTTCTTCCATTTCGACATCCATCAGCACCTTGCCGCTTTCGCCATTCACGATGCCGAGCTCCTGGAAGTCGGTCGCCTCGCCGTCGTCAGACTGATCTGCGAAACCAAATCCGGACGCTTGCGGCATCTCTGCGAAATTCGATTCAAGCGCGTCAGACCTGTCGGCAACTTCGGTCTCCATGCCGCTCTGCATCGAGGTCATCAGCCAGCCGGCGAAGACCAGCATCGTCACGAGTGAGCCGAAGCAGCCGAAGCAGCCGACCAGGCCGACGCCCAGCTTCCGCAGGCTCAGCGCGATCCCGCCGACAAGGACGATCAGCACTGCGGCGATGATTCCGTTCTTCTGAAGATTCTGTCGGTCAACCTTCGTGAACGAGTCGCGCAGGTTGCCCAGCACGCTGGTTGTCTGGATGCGTTCTTCCGGTTGAAAGTCGCCGTCGCTGTCGACGATCGTCATCTCGGACGGGTAATGCAGACGCCAGTTCTGGTCGAGCATTTCCAGCGGCTGCGGATTGCCCGAGCTGTGAACGACCGTGATTTGTGGCGGCCCTTCGTCGAACTGGCCGGAGCTTGTCAGAGCCGACATTCGCGTCCGGTAAAACAACTGCAGCGTCCGCTGCGCGTCGGGTGAACCGGCGGCGGGAAGCGGCACGAGGTAGCCGGCGGACGTTCGCCGCACCTCGACCGGGATGCCGTCAATCTTCGCGGCCCACAGCCTGGTGAGGTTCTCCGAATTGCTGTCGGCCGTCGGTTCGGGCAGCAGCACGAGCAGGCTTTGTGCCCCGACCGCGACGAAAACAAACTGAGCTTCGTGCTGCAGCTCGCCGGAGCTGCCGACGACTGTCTGCTGGAAGCTGCGGTAACAAACGGCGGTCGGCACAGCGACTCGCTCAAACCGCTTCTCGCCCAGCGTGACCGAATAGCCGGGCACGTGATAACGAAACGCCTCGACGATCCGCTGTTGTGGCGAGTAGCTGAACGGCGGCGGCACATCGACCGGGTCGACGGACGAGAGTGGCAGGCCGGCGATGTCGGCCGATTTCAGATTGAGCTGTTGTTCTGCGGCTGCCTCAAACGCGACGAAGCCGGAGACACGTTCCGCGCCCTGAACGGTGACCTGATGAGCGGCGTATTCGATGTCCGCTCCGCGCGGCGTGACGACGTCGACCGCGAGGACGATCTCGCCCCGCAGCCGTCGGTCGAGAAGCAGCGTCCAGTTTCGAACGCCTTTTTCCGGATCGCTCGCCCGTTGCTCGACGATGCCTGCTGCCGGACGGAGCAATCGGAACCGCAGTTCCTGGCCGGCCGATTCGGACAGGCCGATGTTCAGTTCGCGCAGGCCTCCGCCGGCGATGTCCAGCGTGACCTGCAGATGCGAATTCAAAACTTCGCGGTCCA
>ERZ891418.592-NODE-592-length-12163-cov-6.777502_pt1 | contig 12163 bp, 10 predicted proteins | sample MGYA00521236_ERZ891418 | MGnify/ENA primary metagenome ERZ891418 (study PRJEB32303, sample SAMEA104408696) | aquatic metagenome | biome: Brackish water; feature: Chemocline; material: water | place: Baltic Sea | collected 2014-10-18T10:34:00 | depth 100 m ... | reverse complement strand
AATTCAGCGTGCTTTTTCAATTGAACACTTAACCCCAGCTTTTCGCGAAGAACCACGTTTTTCTGCCCAATCGACTACTCGAGTCCCTTCAATTGGTCCTCTTCTTTCGCAGCAGCCAGGTGAATCGCCCACAGTTTTTCATGGTCGGGACGATTCTTCAATTCTTCGAGTGTCAGCAAGTCCGGGACCTCAATTCGCTTCGCTTTAGCAACTCGCTCGGGCTTCAGTTCCAGCACTCGCCAGCCGCTCTGTTCGTCTGACGCCTCCAGGAGAAGAATGTACCTATCGATCTTGTCAGCCATAGAAAAATCCGCCGAAAAATCGAACACACTACAAATGGTGCGTCGCGACGCACCCTACGTCACTGCCTCCCGAATACCATGCAGCCCCCCACCTACCAGCGATCGGCCATCGCCACGCGTTTTGCTGCGGCCAGCTCGCCTTCTTTCGGGCGGCATTCCAGGCCGATGTAGTCTCGGTAGCCGAGGTCGTGGGCCTGTTTGAGGACTCGGTTGTAGTGGACTTCTCCCGTGCCGGGCTCGTGGCGGCCGGGGTGGTCGGCGAGCTGCAGGTAACCGATCTGGCCGGCTTTCATGCCCTCGGCCAGATGACCGCACAGGTCGCCCTCGGTGATCTGCATGTGGTACAGGTCCCAGTTGATCTTCACGTGGGATGACTTGACCTCGTCGCAGATGCGGATGGCCGGAGCGCTGCCGTAAAGGCAGTGGCCCTTGTGGTCGACGCGGATGTTCATCGGTTCGAGGATCATCATCACGTCGTGGTCTTCCGCGATCGGAGCCGCCAGTTTCAGGCCGGTGATGACGTTTTCGTGCATTTCCTCCTGCGTCATGCCCGGCTGATCGTCTCCCGCGACGACGGTCATCTTGCGGCATTTCAGTTGCTTCGCGACCCGGCAGCCGTCCTGAATGGCCTTCACGAACGCCTTGTGATTTTTCGAATCGTTGAGGCCGGGCTTGAAGCCCCACGCCGTAAACTGAGCGATCTCAATCTTCAGTTTCTGAGTCAGCTTGAGCGTCGCGTCGAGGTCCTTGTTGTCCCACGGCCAGAATTCGACGGCCGGAAACCCGAGTGCGGCCGTCTGCCGAATCCGATCGAGAAACGGCAGCTTCGTCCACCACATCTCAATGTTGACGGCAAATTTCGTGTGAGGCGTTTTGCCGATGCGGCTGTTGTCAGCGGAATCGCCTTCGGCAGCGAAAACTCCGGCACTCATCGCAGCGGCCGCTCCAGAAGCAGCAAGAAAAGATCGACGGCTGAGGTCACTCATGAGGTGGCTCCCGGTTCAGATTCGTAAATCGCTCCGACTGAGGGAGCAACCGGGAGGGTGGCAGCAACAATCCGCCGAGTCAACTGGCAACGAACTTCGGGCGTGCAGTCGGGAGGGCGAAGCTCCTGCTGAGCCGATGTGGTCAATGGGGGACGATGATTACTCGCACGGCTCGGCAGGAGCCTCACCCTCCCGGCACGCAGTGCAGATCGGGAACTTATTTCGAACGCGTTCCGGAACTGGTTGACTGCCAGCCAGGGGCTGACCGACCAATGAAGAGTTTCACTTCGAAGTCCGGCAGCAACGGCGTCTGGAGGTCGACTCTCGCTTTGCCGACCTGGGAGCTTGCAGCCTCTTCCGTCTGAGGAGACGTCGTCACTTCCGTCTGCATCGGCTGGACACGCAGGGACTCTGTTGTGTCGAATTGTCGGCCGTCAGGCAGCGTGAGGCGGGCGTGGACTGTCACGGCTCCGGAACGCGGCATCTTCTGCCAGGGGACTGTCACCTGGATCCCTCGACCGATCAGGCCGGCGTGCCACAGGTCCCGCGTCTGGTTGCGGTCGAACTTCCAGTGGCCAATCTGCTGCTCACCGGCCGGCGCGGCGAAGTCCACCGCGTCGACTTCAAGTTCGCCAGAGACTCTCATTGTTTCGCCGGACTCGTCGGCTGGTACAACGACAACCGTCAGCAGTTCGTCACCGTGCTGGTCGTCGCGGTCCAGCCCGCCACTGAGGAGTCGGCTGATGCTGATTTTTGAAACCCGCAGCTGAATTTCCGCATGCTCGGCCAGCATGACTCGCTGCTCGGGTTTGCTGTTGAGTGTTGCTCGAATCGCGTCTGCTTCGCGTCGGGCAATGTCAAGCTCGGATTCGAGTGTTGTCGCGTCACGCCGCAGTGACGCGATTGTTTCCTGCTGATTTCGAATTCGCGTTTCGAGCACTTCCGACCGGCGTGCGGCTCCGCGACAACCGGACAAAGCGACGCTGACGACGACAAGAACCGCCGCCAGCGATCTGAGTCGCGGCTTCACCGAAACCAACTTCTGCCGGGTTGTCTGCTGAGGAGCTGCCATCATCCTTGACGGTCTCTCACAATGCCTGCCGGAAACGGGATTGTCTCCGGATTGAAATCAGTTTTCTTTCGGAGTCTCAAGACGCTCCAGGACCTTGTCGACCAACCCGTATTCAACAGCCTCGGGAGCGGACATGAAGTTGTCCCGGTCGGTGTCCTTTTCAAGTCTGTCAAGATCTTTGCCGGTATGTCTCAGCAGGATCTCGTTGAGTTTCCGCTTGATCTTGGTCACTTCTTTGACGTGAATCTCGAGCTCCGATGCGGAGCCCTGATAACCAGCCATCGGCTGGTGAATCATGATCCGTGAGTTCGGTAGCGCGCTGCGTTTTCCGGCCGCTCCGCCGGCAAGCAGAACCGCTCCCATGCTCGCAGCCTGACCCATGCAGTAGGTCGCCACGTCGCAGCTGATGTACTGCATGGTGTCGTAAATCGCGAGGCCCGCTGTCACCGATCCGCCCGGCGAGTTGATGTAAAAGTGGATGTCAGCCGCCGGGTCTTCAAACTGCAGGTACAGCAACTGAGCGACGATCAGGTTGGCCGACGTTTCGTTGACTCCGGTGCCCAGAATCACGATGCGATCCTTCAGCAGCCGGCTGTAAATATCCATGGCCCGCTCACCGCGGCCCGAATCTTCAATGACGATGGGAACAAGGTAGCTCATCGCGAACGCTTCCTCTGCGAAAAGCCGACGCGATCAGCGTCGGCGAGTGTGCGGTTAATTCTGTTACGATCAGGAGTCGGATTTTTCTTCGGATTTCTCGTCCGGTTTCTTCTCTTCTCGAATGAGAACTTCATCGACGAGGCCGTAATCCTTCGCTTCCTGAGCGGTCATGTGATTGTCACGGTCGGTATCGATCGCAATCTTCTCGACCGTCTGTCCCGTGTGTTCTGCAAGGATTTTGTTCAGGACGTCTCGCGTCGCAAGAATGTCCCGCGCCTGAATTTCGATGTCCGACACCTGGCCGCCAACACCGCCCCAGGGCTGATGAATCATCATCTTGGAATGAGGAAGGGCGTAGCGTTTTCCAGCCGTTCCACCGGCAACCAGCAGAGCTCCCGCGCTCGCCGAAAGACCCACACAGTAGGTCGCAACGTCGCAGTCGATGTACTGCATCGTGTCGTAGATGGCCATCGCAGCCGTGACCGAACCACCAGGAGAATTCACGTAGAGATGAATGTCCTGTTTGCGGGCTTCATGCTGCAGATAGAGCAGCTTCATCACGATCGCATTAGCCGAACCGTCGTGGACCTCACCATCCAGAAAGATGATCCGGTTTTCCAGCAGCAGGTCGCCAATGCCCATCTGCCGCTGACGGGAAATATCCCGCGAATTCTGCATGGGAATGCTGTTGTGCATTCGGAATCCCTTCAAAAAGAGAGAATTCGGCGAACCGGATCCTCAAAACTGCTCCTGAGGTTGCTCATCATGGTGACGAGTTGGAATTGAGACGAAACTGCCTCGACGAATCGAGACACCGCCGCCAGCGGGAGATATCGCAGATCCCCGGTTCACGTCAAGTCGATCCTTGAGAGAGCCCTTGCTAACCCGCGCAGCTTTCCTGGCTATTCATGACACGATTGGCCGATGACAGAACTTACGTACCCGGTCGAGCAACCGTTGAATGCGGTCCGAGCAGTCGGCGAGACAATCGGCAATCCGACAAGCTCACTCAGGAGCACTCGACATCGAGGCTCGATCGCAACGGTACTTCCACCAGACAACCGTATTGAGTGGCAGGTGAATGAGTGCCGTGATTGCCAGCCAGGCCGCCGCAACTCCCTCGGCATTGTAGTGTTTGCCGAAGAACCAGACGGCCGCCCCGATCAGCAGATAAACCGTCGTCGCCAGTTTGAGAAACGGGTCCTGCTTCTGAGCTCGAACGTAGACGCCCTGGCAGATGACGACGTGGTGCACGCTGACTCCCAGCAGCAGCAGTGCCGTCGGCAGGACGGGCAGCAACCGGTCCGCGAGCCGGTGCTCGTAGTGATCTAAAAGGGCGAGCACGCCAAGCAGCCCGGCTCCTCCCACAACGGTGAAAACGGTCGTGTTCACCGCGATCCGTCGAAAAAGCCGGTCGAACTGCACGAAATCCCGCTTCGCGGCGAGATGACCGAGCGTCGGGACGCGCGTCTGCAGCCAGGCGATCGCCGCCGCCTGAATCGCCGTGACGATCTGCATCGTCATGCCCATTCGGCCAGCGTCGGCTTCCGAGTGGTACTTCCAGATGACCGGCGTGAAGGCGTAATTGGCGAACCAGAGGGCGACACTTTGAATAGCGATACGCCACTGCAGCGGCCAGGCCTCGGTCCACCAGTCGAAGTCCGCTCGCGGAGGCACCTGGCCCTCGCCTGGGGCAGTGTCGCCGCCCGACGCAGTGTCGTCGCCCGACGCAGTGTCGTCGCCGGCAACCTCATCTCCTCGACCAGAAATGGAAAACGATTCGGGCGCCGGACGGAATCGCTTCAGGCTGCGGAACAGTGATCCAAAACGGATCTCAACCAGCACGACCTCCCAGAACAGTCGCACCGCGGCGGAGGCAACGCAGGTCCAGAGCCCGAAATCCAAACAGATCGCCAGCCAGACAACGACGGAACCTGTGACTGCCTGGAACAGCCGGTTCTGATTCACCGTTCGCACCTGACCGCACGCTTCGAGCGTGGCAATCTTCGGGATGTACTGCATGGCGAGGGCACAAATAACGACGACCGTCCACCACGGAGCCTGCCAGTCGACACTGCTTTCCTTTTCCGAAAACAACCAGACTCCGGCCGGACCGGTGCCGACAACAAACAGCGCCGCACAGATCCCGTACCAGCGACCGGTCGTCGAAGTGAGTGCGGCCAGACGGCAGCCCGCTTCCGCATCGCCCTCAACCGTCCCCTCGTCCGTGAGCGACAGCGATGCCCACTCATGGCTCACCAGATTCACAAGGACGGTGGCGAGCCCGAGCTCAAAAAACAGCTGCATCGCCAGCACGCTGCCAAACGTGTAGAAAAAGCCCTGCATGTCCGCCGAGAAAAACTTCGCGATCAGCCAGACCGTCAGCGGCCCGGCAAGAAACTGCCAGCCGCGCGAGCTGATCGCGTAAAGCACGCTGCGATCCACTTCGAGCCGCTGCAATCGTTCCCGAAATGAGCCGCCGGATTTCTGCATGACAACCTGACGACCCGAGGAAAAACGCGAGCTGCCTCGCAAGAAAAAGACGTCTGGGCACATCTTCCCGGCGTGAATGCACGTTCTGCCCGGTACGAACGATTCGCCCGGGACGACAGCCAATTCGAAGGCGGATCGAATCTGCAGACAAGGTCAATTCGAAGCGGGCGTGTCCTGAGCAGATTCAACCAGCTTCAACTGCGTTCCTGTCGGCACAGCCTGAAGCGACTGAATCTGGCCGCTCGGCCAGCGGACCGTCAGATCAACCCGCTCCGCATCGCCGATTCCAAGATCGACATGAGCCGGAGCCTGACCCGCGAAGCCGTTGGCAGGGAAGACATCCCGCACCACCTGCCGCTCGCCGGCCTTTGCGATGATCCGTGTGCCGATTCCCAGACGGTTACTCTGAGTTCCCTCAAGTTCAATGCGCAGGCGGTTGCGCTGCGGCATCCGGTTCAAAAACAGCCTCAACGGGCCACCTCCCACTGAGCCGACCAGCAGGTCAATCGAGCCGTCATTGTTAAAATCCGTCGCCATCACCGATCGCGAGTCGGAATCGACATCCGCGCCGGACGAAAAAGAACCATCGATAAACGACTCCCCGTCGAAGTTCATGAACACGCAGTTTCGCTCGTAAGCACTCAGGTTCTCGCCCTTTGACGCAATCTGGAATCCGTTACCGGTCCAGAATTCACCGGCGTCCAGATCAACCTCACCGACCTGCGGCAGCGTGCAGGTTCTGTCCATGGGCTGTGACACGACAGCCCTCCAGAAGCACGTTCACCCGTCCGGTTTCTTCCGATCGAAGCTCATGAACCCGGTCGTCGCATAAATGTCGAGCAGACCGTCCGCATTGAAATCCGCCATCGTCGGAGCGTAAGCCCAGCCCACCTGGTTGATCCCGGCCAACTCGCTCGTCTCACGAAACTTCATCGAGCCCGGGCTCGTCGTGTAAAGCCGGTTGCCCGCGCACGAACCTTGAATCTGACGATAAACGCCCTCCGTGTAATCCTCGTCACACACGTGGCGGATAATTCGGCGGCCCATCTTCGAGAACATGTTCGCCACATAAATTTCCGGCCGGCCATCATTGTTGAGATCGCCTGAGCAGACTCCCATCGTCGTCGCAAAGTCAGCCGTTCCGGTCGCGTCTGAGACGTCCTCAAACGAACCGTCACCACGATTTCTCAGATGAACGTTCTGGCCGAAATCGTTGGCGATGTAGAGGTCCGGGAAATGGTCGTCGTCGAGGAAATGCCACGTCGCCGCAAACGACATTCGCGGCTCACCGCCCGCATTGGCCTCTTTCGTCACGTCGCGAAACCGGCCTCCGCCTTCGTTCCGCCAGAGCTGATTGAGAGCTCCGTTTTTGTGATCGCCAACCCACGGTTTCGGACCGGCGACTGCCGGCTGCCCACCCGCGATCTGATACAGCACGTACAGATCGGCGAGCCCGTCACAGTCGTAATCGGCGACGGCCGTGCCCATTGCGTGATGCCCGAAGGACAGCCCGGACCGTTCGGTCACATCCTCAAAACCGCTGCCCTGCTGATTGCGGTACAGCTTGCCGCCCAGCAGAAGATCCGGCCAGCCGTCATCGTCGAAGTCAATCCACGCTGCGACGTTGATCATGCGTTTCGGATTGGCCACCCACGGGCGAAGCCCCATTTCTCGCGTCACATCTCGAAACTTCTGACAGCGATCCGACTGCAACAGATGCGGCCTGCCGGAAAACGAGGCGACAGCGATGTCCGGAAACCCGTCCCGGTTAAAGTCTTCAACAGCCACCTGTGTCTGGTACTGAGAAGCCATCATCGGACTCAACTTCCAGTTGTCGTACAGGTCGACTTCGGCAAGCCCGGTTGGTGCTGTGACTTCTTCGAAAAACAGACCTTCGCTGACTCTCTGGCTACGATCTTTGTCCTGCCATCCGCTGATAATCCGCCCCGCCTTGATCTCCTCGTCCGACGAGAATGTGAATTTCACATCGTGGTGCGACGCGACCAGACGGTTTCGCCCACCAGCATCGGGTCCGGCGCACTCGACGAGCAGCTCTGACGTCCACTCGTTTCCGTCTTCGGTGTCGAGCGAAAGCACCCTCAACCGAGTCCGCTCGACAGTCTTCAACGAGCGGATTGATTCCAGCAGAGTCTGCACGAAGCCAGCGGGATCTGTTGGCTGCGGTTCGTCCGACGCAGCCACGACCAGGACTTCTGCGAGGGGACCGACCACCCGCTCAGTGCCGTCGCCAGCAGGCAGAACGGCGATCTCCGCGCCGTCGGTCAGAAACCCAGCCAGCGCCGCCTCGTCGCGATCGGTGAGTGCTTTTCGGAACGCCTTGCCGAACCAGGTCTCCAGCTCGAACGTTGAGTGCTCGACTTTCCAGATGTGCTTCTGCTTCTCCTCGGAAAGCTCGTTGGCCTTGAGCAGAGCCACGACTTTCGGGTCGAACGGCTTCGCTTCTTCGACCATCGCAATATCGTCAGGCGATGTCTCCGCAGGAGAATCATCCTGCATCTTCACGGCCAGGAACGCGCCACCCGCCATGATCGCGGCCACGACGATCAGAATCGTCAGGCCCGTTCTGAATGAATAAATGGAGGTCGTCACAGGGCTGCCGGAGTAAGAGTGTTTTTCGGGCTGATCACCGGACGGGAAGAGGCAGGAGAAGACTGGCCCAAGTCTACACCGAGACCGCGCATGGTCAATCCCCGACCGAAGCCGCCACCCGGCTTCGAAAACCACTCACTCGCGTTTCTCAAACTTCGACGGTGTCGAGAATGAGTTCGCACTCGGGCAGGCTTTCAAGAAACAGCCGACCGTAGTACTTCGTTCGGATTCGCGGGTCGAGGATCACGACCTGGCCGGTGTCCTTCCGCGAGCGGATCAGTCGGCCGAAGCCCTGTTTGAGACGAATGATCGCTTCGGGAACCTGATACTCCATGAACGGGTTCCCGCCGCGCGATTTGATCGCCTCGACGCGAGCTTCCAGCAACGGGTGGTCGGGAACACTGAACGGCAGCTTTGCGATGATGACGTTCTGCAGTGCCTCGCCCGGAACATCGACGCCCTGCCAGAAACTGTCGGCTCCGAAGATTACGGCGGCCGGATCAGCGCGAAACCGGTCGAGCATCTGCGATCGAGGCAGCCCGTCGCCCTGCGAGTAGAGTGCGAGATTCTGCTCGGCGAACCAGCTGGAAAGTCGCGCGGCACAGTTCCGCAGCATCCGGTAACTCGTAAACAGGACGAAGGCCCGGCCCGAAGTTTGAGCGACGTACTTTTTGATGTGATCGCAGACGGCGGCTTCGTATTCGGACGCCTGGCTGGGATCGGGCATATCCTGCGGCAGAATCAGCTTTGCCTGCTCGCGATAGTTGAACGGGCTGCCGAGCTTTTTCTCGCTGCTCCTGGTCACGCCGAGTCGGCCCTTCAAGTAATCAAAGTTCTCCTGACCGACGGCCAGCGTGGCACTCGTCAGGATGACTGTGTCCGTCTGATTGAAAAGCTCGTCGCGGAGCAGCGGTCCCACTTCGATCGGACACGAGACAAGTTTCGTTGCCGGTCGGCGACCGTTCATCGTCTCAATCCAGTAGACGCTGTCCTCTTCGCGCTGATGGAGCCAGGCTTCTGCCGAGGCCGCAAGGATCTGGCATCGCTCGGCGGCGGCCTTCAGTTCGATTTTCTTTTCTTCTTCGTCGAAGTCCTCTGCGCGGTTTGCGATGTGACGGCCGAGTTCGTTCAGTTCCTCAGACAGCGGATTAGTCATGTCGATCGGCTGCTGGATCCGCCCGTTGGCCGGAGCCCGGTGTTCCCGCCAGAACCGGAGCGAGCCGAAGAAGTCTTCCGCCGCCGCTCGAATCCGCATGACTTTTTTCTGACACTCCGTCAGACCATGTGCGACCAGAACTCCCTTGTTGGAGCGATCGTTGTAGAGCCGGTTGAGAAGGTAATCGACCTGCCCGCTGGTGAGCGAAATCCCAAGGTGATCACCGGCGACTCCCTCAACGGTGTGTGCCTCGTCGAGAATCACCACGTCGTAGTCCGGCAGGATCGACGCCCCCTCGCGTCGCAGTGCGAGGTCCGAAAAGAACAGCGCATGGTTCACGACCAGGATGTCGGCATTCCAGACACGACGCCTGGCCCGGAAATAAAAACACTGCTCGTGAAAATCGCAGTGCTTGCCCAGGCAGTTTCCGTGCTCGCTTTGAACCTCGTCCCAGACCGTGCTGTTGGGCCGAAAATCAAGATCCGATCGCGACCCGTCACTGCTGTCCTTCGACCAGTCGACGATCGCCTCGAGCTGTCGCAAATCTTCCGGAGCCGAATACAGCGAGCCCGCTCGATCATTCGCGCCGAACATCCGCCGCAGGCTGATGTAGTTGGAGCGGCCTTTGACGAGGACTGCCGAGAACTCGACCGGCAGAATCGAATTCAGAAACGGAATATCGCGTTCGTAAAGCTGCTCCTGCAGGCTGATCGTGTGTGTCGAAACGACGATGCGTTTCTTCTTCGCGTTTTTCGGTCGCTCTTTGTCGGCGTCGGCTGTCGCAGCGAGAATCGCAGGCACAAGATAAGCAAAACTCTTCCCGACGCCCGTACCCGCCTCGACGATGAGATGCTGCTTCTCGTCGATCGCCTGTCGAACCGCTTCGGCCATACCGAGCTGTTCGGGACGGCTTTCGTAGCTGTTGAGTCGTCGTGCGACAAGACCGTCATCGCCGAGAACTGACTGAACATCAAGCGTCATAATCCCTGACTCCGTTCAGGCAGCGGTGGGTGGCAGTGAGTCTGGATCCCGAGGTGGCAATCAGGGGATCCGCTGAAACGCGACCATGCAAAGGTCGTCGCTCTGAGCGGACCCGCCAGCGAATGCAGCGACGTCGTCAACAATCCCTTTAACCAGCGCGTCAACTTCCAGCGGCCCGTCTGCAATGAACTTCGTCAGACGTTTCGTCCCGTACAGTTCCCGCTCGAGAGTCATCGCTTCGGTCACGCCGTCGGTGTACAGGACCCACGTATCGCCAGGTTCGATCGGGATGACGGTCTGCACAAATTCCTGATCCGGAATGATGCCCAGTGGCAAGCCCATATCGTCGCCCTCGACGAGGGTGACTTCGCCGCTGAGGTTACGCCGAACCGGTGGCAGATGGCCCGCACTCACAAGCGTCAGGTGATGCTCTTTCGGGTCAATAACAGTGAGGGCACACGTGATGAACCGGTGCCCCAGGCCGCTCGTCGCGATTTCGGCATTCAGCCCCGACATCGCCGCAGCCACCGTTGGCTTCGTCAGGAGGTGATACCTCACCGCCGAATACAGCCGCGCCATCAGCAGCGCTGCGGGAACTCCCTTGCCTGCCACGTCGGCCACACAGATCGCCACGCGACCGTCGGGCAGTTCAACGTAGTCGTAGTAATCGCCGCCAACGTGCTGAGCCGCCTCGTAGTAATCAGAGAATTCGTAATCCGGCAGTTGAGGTCGTTTGTTGGGCAGGAAACCAAGCTGAACCTGCATCGCAAATTCCAGCTCGCGCTGCATGTCGTGCTGCTGCATCATTGACTGGTGAAGCGTCGCATTCTCGATTGCGAGCGTACATTGCGTGGCCACGTTAACAAGCAGGTCGAGATCGTTCTCCGTAAAGTGCGATCGAAGATCAAACGTCGTGACCTGAATGACTCCCAGTCGCTCGCCACTCTGAGTGACGAGCGGTGCACACATCATTGAGCGGATCCTCAGGCCGGCAAGACTCTCGCTGCTGACAAAACGACTGTCTTCTGTCGCGTCGCGGCTGAGCAACGCCTCACCGGTCCTCATTGCCTGATTGACGATCGTCTGACTGATGGACATCGAGTCGTCGTCGGGCCGCCGATTCTTGTGCGCTCGCAGCACCGGTTTCTCGCGGCCGGGCTCTGTCAACAGGACAAACCCCTGGTCGGCCTGCGGGTAAAGCTGGAACAACGCTTCGAGAATGCTGGGCAGAACTTCGTCGACGTTGAGTACTCGACTGAGTGCCCGGCCGATTTCGAGAATCGCCCGCAGTTTGGCCTCGGGTTTGACACTGAGGCGAACGCCGGAACCGGACCGAACATCAATCCGCGAAATGATCGATGACCGATCGTTGGAATCTTCTCCCACATCCTGCGTTTTGGCGTCCGGTTTCTTGTAGACACTCGAACCCGATCGATTCTGGCGCGAGCTCTCTTTGAGCAACTCGGTCTCTTCAGGAATCTCGCCACTGGAGAGATCGTGAAAACTGTACTCGTATTCGCAGACCCGGATCACATCTCCGTTCTGCAACAGAGCCGCGTGGAGAATGTCCTTGTCCTTGAGCTGAGTGCCGTTTCGACTGCGAAGATCCTCAATGTAAAAGCTGCCGTGAGTCTCAATGATCTGAGCGTGCTGACGGCTGACGGCACCATCTTCCAGCACGATATGGCAGCTGGGATGTCGTCCAAAAACGACGCGATCACTATCCAGCGGGATGAATTTCCCGGCGTTCGCGCCCTTAAGAATTTTGAGATAAGACACGTTAAGGACCGCGGAATTCAAAGCGGGAAATTCAAACGAGTTTACGACCTGCTGGAGATCGCATTGACGAGCAGGCATGTTACCGGTCGGAAAGCCGAAGGGTCAATCAGCCGGGATCGTTGTG
>ERZ891418.591-NODE-591-length-12168-cov-7.946669_pt1 | contig 12168 bp, 12 predicted proteins | sample MGYA00521236_ERZ891418 | MGnify/ENA primary metagenome ERZ891418 (study PRJEB32303, sample SAMEA104408696) | aquatic metagenome | biome: Brackish water; feature: Chemocline; material: water | place: Baltic Sea | collected 2014-10-18T10:34:00 | depth 100 m ... | reverse complement strand
TCCGGCAAAGGCATGAACACGGTCTTCATTGGCAGCGAGGGCATCCTTGCCACGGGCTTCGGTGGCCGGAAACTGTACCCGGAAGAAAAGTTCGCCGACTTTAAGGCGCCGGACGAGACGATCAAAAAGTCTCCCGGCTTCTACGAGGAATGGTTCACGGCGATCCGCGGTGGCGAGGCAGCCACGTGCGACTTCGAGTACTCCGGCCCGCTCAGCGAAACCGTTCTGCTCGGCAATGTGGGCTACCGGGCAGGGAAGGCCTTCGACTGGAAAGCCAAAACGCTTGAGGTCACCGGCAGCGACAAAGCGGCGAGCCTGATCCGCACCGAATTCCGAGCGGGCTGGGAAGTTTGATCGCAGCAAAAATCAGGCCGAAAACGCTGGACAGTTGACAGTGCCAGAGGCATCGGGCACGATGTTTGCGCTTTCCCAATCGACTCCCTTCGAACACTTTCGGTGCGGTCGCACCTTCACTTGATCCTCTCGCAACGGACTGCCAGAGCCCTCCCTTTTTTCTGATCTCACCCCGTGTCTTGCGAAGAATCCTCTTCTCGAAGTGCCCCCGTGATCGGCATTGCCGGCGGGGTCGGATCCGGAAAAAGTGCTGTGGCTCGCGGCCTGGCCGGGCGACTTCGAGTTTTCGTCGTTGACGCGGACCGGATCGGGCACGACGTTCTCACTCTTCCTCAAATCAAACAGCAAATCTTTCAAACCTTCGGGGCCGACGTCTTCGTTTCCGGTGCAGCGACGGGAGAAATCGATCGCCGTCAGCTGGCCAGACGAGTCTTCGGCGACGAAGCCCACCTCAAAAATTCACTCACCCGACTGGAGTCGATCGTCCATCCCGAGATTCGCCGGCAGATACAGTGTCAGATACGGCAGCACCAGGCAGACCACGACGTCATCCTTCTGGACGCGGCGGTGATGCTGGAAGCCGGCTGGAACGACCTCTGCGAAGCTCTGGTGTTTGTCGAAGTGCCGTTCGAAACCCGCCTCGCCCGAGTCGTCGAAAATCGCGGCTGGGACGAAACTGAACTGCGGCGACGTGAAGCGAGTCAACTTCCACTGAAAGAAAAGACTGAAGCGGCAGACTTTGTGATCGACAATTCCGGCAGTCTTGCCGACAGCGTCAACCATTTACACCAGATCGTCCTTGCACTGAAACATCCGCCCGACGAAGTGGCACCACCTCATTCAGACGTTCTCACCTGACGAGAGTTCCCCGTCTCGTCTTCTGCTCTATCCCATCTCTTTCGTGGTACTCGCCATGTCCACCGACTGGGCTGAAACCGATTCGGCCGCAGCAAAAAGCTCCACCGAGCCGTCAGCCGATTCCGATGTCGTCTTCCCTGCCGACGAACGGTACGAGGAAATCAAAAAGGGTGACGTTCATATCGCTCAGCTCCAGCGCATGTCGATGCTCGAACTGCTCGACCTGGCCGAAGCCGAAAAAGTTTCGGACTACAAAGGGCTGAAAAAACAGGATTTGATTTTTCGAATCCTCAAAGAGCGAACACGACTCAACGGGCTGATGTTTGGTGAAGGGACACTCGAAATCCTTCCGGACGGATTCGGCTTCCTGAGAAGCTCCGAATACCACTACCTGCCGTGTCCGGATGACATTTACGTTTCGCCAAGTCAGATTCGACGCTTCGGTTTGAAAACGGGAGCAACTGTCGCGGGACAGATTCGTCCGCCCAAAGAAAACGAACGCTACTTCGCCCTGCTTCGGGTCGAGGCGATTAATGGCAAAGATCCCAACCAGATCGGAGCCATCGTCTCGTTTGATGACCTGACGCCGCTGCATCCGGAGAAACGACTGAGACTGGCTGCGGGGCCGGGCGATATCAGCACGCGGGTTGTCGACATGCTCGCTCCGATCGGCTTTGGACAGCGCGGACTGATCGTTTCCCCACCGAAAGCCGGAAAGACGATTCTGCTGAAACAGCTCGCCAAAGCCACGATCACAAATCACCCCGACGTCTACGTCATCGTGCTGCTCATTGACGAGCGGCCGGAAGAAGTGACGGACATGGAACGCGAGGTTCGTGCTTCAAACTGCGAGGTTGTCAGCAGCACCTTCGATGAACCGCCAAGCCGTCACATTCAGGTCTCGGAAATGGTCATCGAGAAGGCCAAGCGGATGGTCGAGTACGGCCACGATGTCGTCATCTTTCTCGACTCGATCACGCGGCTGGCCCGCGCCTGGAATACCGAGATTCCGAACTCGGGAAAGATTCTCAGCGGCGGCGTCGATGCTCACGCGCTGCAGCATCCGAAACGGTTTTTCGGGGCGGCTCGAAACATCGAGGACGGCGGCAGTCTGACGATCATCGCGACGGCTCTGGTCGATACCGGAAGCAAGATGGACGAAGTCATCTTCGAGGAATTCAAAGGGACAGGAAACACGGAACTCACGCTCGACCGCAAACTGGTCGAGCGAAGAATCTGGCCGGCGATCGACGTCAATCGGTCGAGCACTCGCCGTGAAGAACTGCTCATCGATGCCAACGAGCTGGAGCGAATCTGGGTGCTGCGGCGAGTCCTCAACGATATGAACCCGGTCGAGGCGATGGAGTTGCTGACCAGCCGGATGCGAAAAACGAAAACGAATGAAGAATTTCTGATGACGATGAATCTCAGTTGAGGCTCGCGCTTCGGGCTCCCAGGAATCAGAATTTGAAAATGCTCAAGAGCAACAGGCAGAGATATGGCGACCGAAATTGCAGGCAACCTGATTCTTAACGGCGACGCGATCGCGGTCGTGGTCGCGCGGTTTAACGATCTGATAACAACGCGACTGCTCGAAGGCGCTGTGAACACGCTGCTTCGGCACGGTGGCTCGGACGAAAACATCACCATCGTGCACGTTCCGGGTTCGTTTGAGATCCCGCTGATCGCGGATCGGCTCGCAAAGTCCGGAAAGTTCGCGGCAGTCATCTGTCTGGGTGCGGTCATTCAGGGGCAAACGACTCATCACGACTACATCAATCATCAGCTCGCCGCAGGGCTCCGCGAAGCCAGCCAGCGATCGGGAATTCCCGTGACCTTCGGTGTTCTGACCTGCCAGACGATGGAGCAGGCAATCGACCGTGCCGGCGGCAAAGTCGGAAACAAAGGCAACGAGGCGGCGCTGGCGGCTATCGAGATGATCTCAATACTGAAGAAGCTTGACGAGGAAGGGATCACCGATGCGTCTGCTTCGTGAGCCTCGGCCTGCAGTGTTGTCAGTGCTGATTGTGATCGGATTTTTCGGGCTGAGCGGATGCGAAGAAGAACTACCGCCGATGCTCGATTTCGACACGAAATTCGCCGACCTGCTCACCGACGCGACCGACCGGGAACTCTGTAAATTCACCTTCTACAAAATCTGCAACCGATACGATTTTTACACGGGTGACAGCATCAACGTCGAAGTGGAAAAGTACGCTCCCGAAGAATGCATGGTGATTCTGGTCTGGCACACGACTGACAATACAGTGAATGGCGGATTCCGCCTGGCTTTCAGTGTCCGGTACAACGGTGATCCTGACTTCAGAATCACCGAAAAACATTTCGAGCAGCTTGGCCTTCATGAGCAGAAAACCATTCTGGCGGAAGTCAGGGATGCGGCGTCTGAAGGCGAGTTGCCCGAGACGCCGAAAGAGCGACAGGCTCTGATGAGGGAGCTCGAAAGAACAGTGATTGAGTCCTTCGATTCGCGTTTTCGTAACGCGTGCGAAGAGGAAATGGTCGAACACAAACTCGCCGCGTACATTCGAGAGCACGCCGCGGCGCTGTCGCATCTCGACGAGGCTAAGTGATCACGACCCCGTGCCGTTTGTATCAGAGCGGCGTTTTAACGCGTTAAGGAAGTACAGACTTTTATGGCTCGACGTCGACAGGCACGCGAAGCGGCATTGCAGCTTCTTTTCCAGCGGGACCTCAACCCGGACACGTCTCAGTACGCAGCCCGTGAGAGTCTCGACGATCTGCTGCAGGAACAGGAGCTTCGCGAATTCGCGTGGCAGATCTACGTTGGCACGATCAGCCGGATTGAGGAGATCGACCTGGAAATCCAGGCCGTCGCCGAAAACTGGACGCTGTCTCGAATGGCTCCCACTGACCGAAACGTGATTCGAATGGGCCATTACGAAATGAGCTCGATGGGTACCGCTCCGGCCGTTGTTCTGGATGAGTGCGTCGAGCTGGCTCGGAATTTTGGCAACGCATCGTCGAGCTCCTTCGTCAACGGAATTCTCGACAAGCTGATCCCGGGTGACCGGGATGCCACTGGATCCGAAGATGAGCCGGCCTCCAGCACGACCGCAAGCGTCAGCAGCGACGCCGACTCTTAAGATGCGGGCTCGACAGGAAGAAATCACGCGGATCAAAACTTAATCCCCGTCGACGATTTTCCACACCCGAGCAGTCCGGTCAAACGCTCCCGACGCCAGCCACCGATCGTTGGGAGACCAGGCGAGGTCATAGACGCTGTTGCGATGGCCAGTGAGCGATCCTGTGAGTTCCTCCGTACCGGGATTCCAGAGGTGGATCGTCGAATCGGAACTGCCGGACGCGAGTACCTGGCCTGAATGAGAAAAGGCCAGCGACTTCACGGATCCACGATGGCCAGTCAGCTTCGTAACTTTCTGCTTTGTTTCGAGATTCCAGATCGTGATGGTAAAGGTGTCGTCTCCGGCTGCGAGCAGTTTTCCGTCGGGGGAAAACGCGACACTCTGAATGGGCTTCTCGTGAGGGCCCAGATCCGCCACCTGTTTCTGTGTCTCGACACTCCAAAGCCGAACCAGCATGTCGTAGCCGGCCGAGGCGATCGTGCTGTCGTCCGGAGAAATCTCCACGCAGTTCACAAAGTCGGTGTGACCTTTGAGCGTCGCGACCGGCTTGCCACCGGCGACGTCCCACAGGATGGCGTCATTGTCCTGAGCTCCGGAAACCGCGTACTGCCCGTCGCTCGTTGCGGCCATGCTGGTGAGGTATGTTGAATGGCCTGCCATTGTCATTTCGGTCGCACCGGTCTCGAGGTTCCAGACCCGCAGTGATTTGTCCAGGCTGGCCGACAACAGCTTCTTGTCGCCTGGGAGAAACTGCACCGAGCAGACGGCTTCGCGATGTCCGAGCAGCCGCTTGAGTTCTTTACCTTCCGGCAGAGACCAGAGCTTGATGGACTTGTCGAGGCTGCCGCTCGCCAGAGTTTTTCCATCGGACGAAAACGCGACGGAGTACACCGCGTTGTTGTGCCGAAACGTGTGGACCAGCTTTGCGTTCATGCGCGGTCCTAAATGAGCTCGTGCAGCGGCTGGTACTTGCCATGATCGACCAGGTACTGCGGGCGGCCGGTCAGGTCGTCAATCGTCGTCGTGTCCACGTTGAAGCCGAGGTTGTGGTACAGCGTCGCGAAGATCTCCTGGAAGTGGACTGGACGCGCGATCGCATGCTCGGCCCTGGCATTTGTCGCGCCAATGACCTGACCCGCTCGAATGCCTCCGCCGGCGAGCATGGCACAACCGACCTGCGGCCAGTGGTCGCGTCCGCCCTTTTTGTTGATCTTCGGAGTTCGACCGAACTCGCCCCAGACGAGAACGGAAACGTCGTCTTCCATGCCGCGTTCTTTCAGGTCGTCCATCAGAGCGGACAGCGACTGATCGAGCCCTGGCAGATGATCGCGAGCGTTGTCGAAGTTTGTCCCGTGCGGCTGCCCGTGCCAGTCCCATCGTCCGTAGGAAAGAGTGACGACTCTCGCACCGGCTTCAACGAGCCGTCGCGCGACCAGAAAATCCTCATTGCGCATCCAGCCGGCGTCGCCGTAGCCGGCCGGTTCAGTCGAGCCAAAACCGTAACGCTCGCGGACTTCCGGAGACTCCTGTTCAAAGTCGAGTGCCTGAGCCAGCCGGCCGGATGTGAGGATGTCGAAGGCCTGCTGGTAGTAGGTGTCCATCCCGTTGATCGCGTCGTTTGTGTCGAGCTGCGTTTTCAGAAAGTCGATCCGCTTGAGAAGCTCGTGTCGATTCCGAAGCGCCTTCAGATTCATTCCGTCCAAAACAAGGTCCTGTGTCCCTGACGCATTTGGAGCGAACGGGGCGTGAGCCATTCCGGCGAATCCGGGCTGACCTGGATCGTGCCAGCCCGCTCCACCGATTTTCGGCTGGAGCGCGACGGTCGCCGGGATTTCGCGATTGACGGGACCTTGCAGTTTTGAAATTGCCGAGCCAAACGACGGCCAGCCGCCTGGAGGCTGGTTGCGATTCGGATGACCGTGAAGGCACTGAAACGCCGCGTGTTGACCGATCGAACCGACCAGGGTGCGGATGACGGCGAGCCGATCTGCGCGCTGTGCCAGCAGCGGAAGGTGCTCGCAGAAATCGATGCCGTCGACATTCGTGCGGATTGGCGAGAACTCACCGCGGTACTCGACCGGAGCTTCCGGTTTCAGATCCACCATGTCCTGGTGCGGAGGTCCTCCGGTCAGGAAGACCATGATCACGGACTTGTGCGAGCTGCCGAGGCCGTTTTCCGATTCGGCGCGAAGCAACTGCGGCAGGTTGAGCCCGCCCATCGCCAGGCCGCCGATCTTCAAAAACGATCGTCGTGTGAGCCCGTCGCAAAGTTCAAAGCCGGAACCGGTAATGTTGAGCATTGCGTTTCTCACGTAGGCGGATTTCTCGGAAATCCGCAGTTATGTGGTGTGGTCTTGTCTGATCTGGTTCGAGTCAGTTTGAACCCTCGACCCTCGGCAATTCGATCTGACTTGAAAACGTTGCATTGACATCAAAAACGCAGGACATGCAGATTTCGGAGAAATCTGCCTACGAAATCAACTCGCGGATCGGTTCGCCGAACGGCAGGATCGGCATCGGCCGGCCGCTGAAGTCCGGGTATTCGACCTGCGTGTCGACACCGAGGTGTTTGTAAATCGTCGCCCAGAAATCGTTCGGGGTGAGCGGTCGATCCTGCGGATGCTCGCCCTTGGAATTCGTTGAGCCGACAACCTGTCCGGTTGGCATGCCGCCTCCGGTGACGAGCACTGACATCGCCTGCGGCCAGTGATCTCGGCCTGGCTGATCGACGCCCGTCTGGCTGCCCTTCGTTACGGAGATGCGCGGCGTCCGTCCGAATTCTCCGGTCACGACGAGCAGCACTTTTTTGTCGAGGCCTCGATTGTGAATGTCCTCGATGAGTGCCGCGATGGCCTGGTCGAGAATCGGCAGCCTCACGCGAGCATCGTCAAACATGTGACAGTTGACGGCGTGCGAGTCCCAGTTGTACGTCCCGTTTTTCAGCCACTCGACGCCGCTCTGGTACGGATTCTCCATAACCATCGTCACGAATTTGGAGCCGGCCTCGACGAGCCGCCTTGCGAGCAACGCTCGCTGGCCCCAGCAGTGCCGGCCGTATTTGTCGCGTAGTTCGTCCGATTCCTGAGAGAGGTCGAAGGCCTTGCGGGTCCGGTCGCTCGTGATCAGGCTGACGGCCTTCTCGTGAAAATGATCCTGAGCTTCCATCAACCCCGTCTGGTCGATGTCGCGCCGTAATTTGTCGAAGCCCCGCAGCAGCAACTTTCGATCGTCGAGTCGGTCTTCAATTTCTTTCAGCAGTGAAACGTTCTGAACTTCGAACTTTTCATCCGCCGGGTTTCCAGGCACCGTGAACGGAGCGTAAGACGGGCCGAGATACGCTGAGCCCATCGCGAACACATCGATGCCGTGCCGTCCGTTCGGCGCGTTGCAGATGTAGTTGGGGACTCCGACGTCGCGCTGTTCAAAATACTTCGCGACGATCGAACCGACGGCCGGAGCATCGTTGACCGTATTCACCGGAGTCTTTGGGACGCGGCTCGTCATGAAGCGCTTGTGCCCGCCGCCGTGGTCGGCAAATTCGTGGGCGATCGACCGGATCAGCGTGAACCGATCGGCGACTCGGGCCAGGCGAGGCATGTGCTCGCAAATGTCGATGCCGGGAACATTGGTCGGAATCGGGTTGAAGATGCCTCGATAATCGCTGGGAGCGTTCGGCTTCATGTCGAACGTCTCCATATGAGGTGGTCCGCCAGGCAGCCAGACATAAATCACGGACGTATCCGGATCGTCAAACGCCGGACCGGCCTCGGCTTTCAACCTCAGAAACTCTGCAAGTGACAGGCCACCGAGTCCCGCTGTGCCGAGTCGCATGAAATCGCGACGGGAAACGGGCCCCTGACAGTGTTTTTGAGAGTTCTTCATCGGTGCTTCGCGGCGGGGAGAATAAGGAAGCCATGGGGGACGGCGACGCGGTTTCTTCTCGTCGTCGTGCAGGACGAACGAAGCCAGACATTCTGCCGCAACTGGTCTTGTCGGTGCAATCGGGAAGTCGTTCGAGAGAGAATTGACCAGCCGAGGCCCACGATCGCCCACAACGAACGCGAACGCCAGTCCGGAGTCGTACGGCACGGCTCAGATGGCAAAGGCCGTCTGGAGTCGCAGCAGTTCCTCAACCGTCGTTTCGCCTCGCAGCACTTTGGCGCGACCGGCCTGGTCGAGTGTCATCAAACCAGAGTCATTCACGATCTTTCGCAATTCATCCTTGCTGTTCTGCTTCAGCACGGCCGACCGTAATTCCGGAAACAGACGGAGCACCTCAAACACGCCGGTCCGTCCGAAGTAGCCGGTCTGGAAGCAGGCGTCACAGCCCTTGCCGCGGGCCAGCGTGGCCGCAGCGGCTTCCTGCTCGGTGAGGTTCAGTGCTTCGCGGGCAACTTGATCGACGGCGTATTCTTCGCGGCACGATTTACAGATCACTCGAATGAGTCTTTGCGCGACAACACACTTGATAGCGTCCACGATAAAGGTGGGCGGCACGCCGAACTCATGAAAAACATCGACAGCCGCCAGCGAGTCGCTTGCGTGCAGCGTGCTAAGAACGGTCACACCCGTGAGGCCGGCACGAACTCCGATATGAGCCGTTTCCGGATCGCGAATCTCGCCGATCATCATGACGTCCGGATCCTGGCGGAGGACACCGCGCAGCGCTTTCACAAACGTGAAATCGATTCGCGGGTCGACCTGAATCTGATTGACTCCTGTGATTCTTCTTTCAACGGGGTCTTCGATTGTGACGACGCTTTCGGTGGGCCGATTGCGGAGGCTCAGGCACGAGTACATCGTTGTGCTCTTTCCCGATCCGACCGGTCCGACGGCCAGCAGCACTCCGTACGGAATGTCTGCCATTTTTTTGACCAGCGCCAGCTGAGCCGACTCAAAGCCGAGCTCTTCGAGATTCGTTAACGAGGCATCGTCGGGCATCAGCCGGAGGACGATCCGCTCGCCGTGAATCGTCGGGCCGCCACCGACACGGATGTCGCGATGGTGTTTGAGCACGGCTTGGGAAATGTGACCGTCCTGAGCGAGTCGCCTCTCGGTGATGTCCATGCCACCGAGAATTTTCAGCCGCGAGATCACCTGTGCGGTTACGCGGGCCGGCAGCTCCAGCACGTCGTGCAGCATGCCGTCGACGCGAAGCCGGACCCGCAGGCCGTTCTCCATCGGGTCGAGATGCACGTCGGTCGCGTGCAGCTGAAACGCCCGCTCCAGAAGGAGGTCGACCAGCGGCCCTGGACCGACGACATCGACGAGTTCGCGAAGTTCTTCCTGAAGAGCCTTCTGACGAATTTCCAGTTCCGGTCCGCCCGCTGAGCCACTGCCAGTTGCGGCGGCCGATTCCGAAGTTGCGTCCGTTGACATAAGACTCTCCTGTCCTGTCCATCGGTGTCTGTTTGGATTTCTCGCCCTCTGACTTTGAGGACGCTACATCGCGGCCACGCCAACCATGCTGGCCGCAACGAGCAGCAGCAGCACGCCCAGCAATCGCCAGACCTGCTTCTCCCGCATCGTCGATATCAAGCCGATCAAAGCTGCGAGACCGCCACAGGCAAACGCAAGCTGCTTTGCGGTGTCGGCGTCGAAGGCGTCCAGCTCGCGTTTGAGAATGACGACGAAGCCAACAGCCCCTGCGGCGGCCACCCATCCGAGCAGCGCCAGCAGGTACGTCGACGGTTTCGTCGGGATCGCGTAAGGAGGCTGTGAGAGAATCTCCTCGGCTTCCTCCCGTGTCTCGACGATCGTCCACAACTTGCTGAGCCCCGAAATGTCGAGGACCTCTTTTGTCATTTCGCTGGAGCTGACGACGACCATGCCGCCCTTGCGAGCCTCAATGGCTTTCCACACTTTGACGACGAACGCGATCGTCGAGCTGCCCATGAATTCCAGTTGTGTCAGATCCATCAGCACGATGGCGCGGTCGAGCTCGCCGATTCTTGCCGTCAGGTCGTTTCCCGCTTTTTCAATGTCGCCCCATTTGCTGTTGCCCAGGGAGCGGTTCAATGCGACCGACGCAAAGTGGTTCGACGTATCGAAATCAAAAGCTGTTGACATCCGCGGTGCAGCCTCAGTTGCGGCGGCCTCAGTAAAAGTCAGGCAGGCCCGCCTGGATCGTTCGCCAAACATAAATCAATAATTGCGGATAACCGACCCGGATAAGATACCGAAAACTTCCCCTGTTCCCAAAGTGGTTTTTGCATTCTTGATTTCCCAGCCTCATTTTGTCATCTCTCTCTCTGTCGGCTGACGACGCTCATCATTGTCCATCCGCGACCGCGGCACGAACGAACGAACGAGAGAGATCGATGGCTGGTTCCCCGGAACTCGTAACAACAGAAAAACCACAGGCAGTGGTGCTGGTGAGTGGTGGCCTGGATTCCGCGACGACGCTGGCCTGTGCCCGCGAGGCCGGTTTCGAGCTCAACGCGATTTCGTTTGACTACGGACAGCGACACGGCTTTGAGTTGAAATCGGCGGGGAAAGTCGCAGAGTTTTTCCAGGTGCGGCGGCACATCCGCTGCCCGATCGACCTGCGAGCCTTCGGTGGTTCGGCGCTCACTGCTGAGATTGATGTTCCGAAAGATCGATCTGGCGACGAGATGTCGAACGGAATTCCGATCACGTATGTCCCGGCTCGGAACACGGTTTTTCTCTCGCTGGCTCTCGGCTGGGCGGAAGTCATCGGAGCGGCGGACATTTTCATCGGAGTCAACGCAGTCGACTACAGCGGCTATCCCGACTGCCGGCCGGAGTACATTGCGGCATTTGAGAATCTCGCCAACCTCGCGACGAAGGCCGGTGTCGAGCACGAGGATCACTGGACGATCCACGCTCCGCTGGTCTCGCTGACGAAGGCGGAGATCGTGCAGCTCGGCATGAAACTGGGAGTCGATTACTCTCTCACGCATAGCTGCTACGATCCCGACTCACAGGGGCGATCGTGCGGCCACTGCGATTCGTGTCAGCTTCGCCTGGCAGGGTTTGCAGAAGCTGGCCTGGTTGACCCCGTGAGCTATCAATAACCTTCACGACGACCGTTTCGGCCGTCCTTGCGTTTGTCGGTGACCGTGCGAATTTCAGAAATCTACCCGTCGATTCAGGGCGAAGGCCAATTTGCCGGCACGCCGTCCATGTTCATCCGGACGACCGGCTGCAACCTGCGGTGCTGGTTCTGCGACACTCCTTTCACGTCTTGGAAGCCTGAAGGCGGTGACTTGTCGGTTGAGCAGATTCTCGACGCGGTCCGACCACGCGATACCGAGCACGTCGTCATCACGGGCGGCGAGCCGATGCTGCAGCTTGGTCTGGTTGAGCTCACCAAAGAACTGCATTCCAACTCACGATTCATCACGATCGAAACGGCCGGCACGCTCGTCCGACCGGTCGTCGCCGATCTGATGTCGATCAGCCCGAAAATGAGCAACTCGACACCGACAGCCGAACGGTCGGCCGAATGGTCCGTCAAGCACGAAGAAAATCGACACTGCCCGGACGTCATCCGCAGTCTGGTGAGCGAGTACCGTTGCCAGTTCAAGTTTGTGATCGACCAGCCGTCCGACGTGGACGAGGTCAGCCGTTATCTGGACGATTTTCCGAAGATCGATGTTGCGACTGTCTGGCTGATGCCACAGGCCGCGACCCCGCACGAGCTTGCTGAGAAAGCCGGCTGGGTCGAGGCTGCCGCCGAGGCGGTCGGCTTCCGCTTCACCTCTCGCTGGCATATCGAGAAGTACGGCAACGAACGCAGGCGATGATCGTTCGCCACAGTCAGAATCGCGAGCGGGCAGAATCGCGAGCGGGCAGAATCGCGAGCGGG